>OIYO01001693.1_pt1 | contig 10983 bp, 18 predicted proteins | sample 1588191 | NCBI WGS metagenome assembly OIYO01 (sample SAMN03283275) | human gut metagenome | biome: human-associated habitat; material: feces | host: Homo sapiens | place: Peru | collected 2012 | reverse complement strand
CTTAACGTACCGTCAATTTTGACATTGATTTTCAACCTGTCGACAGAGTGATAAATTACCGTTACAATACGTCTGTCTTTTTTCAAAACCAGTTCGAAATTATATTCCGTCCCGCTCGTTTTTACGGGTCTGAACGTCTGAATTTCGTAGTCGTGAAAATAACTTTTTTCATACTCCGCGAGAAATTCGGACGAAAGTAACGGCTTTGCCTTTTCGTATTCTTTTAAATATTCTTTCGCCTTTTCCTCTGCGATTTTCCACGCTTCGTCCTCCGGGTAAATATCAAATACCGAATCGTCAAGATATTTCATTAAATATCACTCTGCTTTTCTTAAACATATCAATACTGTTTTCCTATGTAATACTCCGACTCTGTTTTTCTGTGCCGGGCAAACAACGCCTGCTCTTCCTTTGTAAATCCGTTAAATTCGAGGAATCCGATAACATCCTCGAACGGCAGTTTTTCGCAGAGTTCATTCATAACATCAATATAGCATTTAATTTTATTGGACGCGGTGACTGCCGAATAATGAGGATCCGTTTCAGAATCATTCACGACATTTTTAATTAAAATGACAATCTCCGCTTTTACTGTTTCCAAAAGGAACTTGATTTTATCGATATTTGTACCCGCGCGCCTTATGACATCCGATTTACTCAATTGCTTCAACCGCTCAAACCGCCTAAACTCTTTGCGCGTAAAAGCGTTATCGTCAAAATACTCTTTAACGCTTACATACGGCGGTTTTCCGTCTATATATTTCATAACAGAAATATAACACCCCATTATGTATGCAATTTCGGCGGCGGAATAATGCGGTGTATCGTCGGAATTATTTAACACTCCGTAAATCCAATTATCAAATTCATACTCCAAACCGGCAAGCAGATACTTTAATTTTTCCGTATCAATATTGATAGCCATACTCATCACCTTTTTTACCCATTTTCATACAGGTTCTTTTCTCTTTGCAGGAAATCGACGTATTCTTTTTCAAGACTGTTTTTCTTTATATTCAACACCGTTTCGAATTTTTCCAAAACAACCGCATTAGTCTCTTTATCCATATTCGACGTAAGAATATCAATCACGTCGGGCGGAATTCTAATATTGTAATTTTCAGTCAAATCGATTAACGTATTAAGAGCCTGCATGCGGTACTGCGCCTTTTTGTCTGCAGACGCTTCTGCAATATAATTCAAATATTCACTCTGTCCGTTAATGCACAGAGCGTATGCGATCGAAGTTTTAGTCCAACGGCTTTTTTCGCGTAAAAATACTTTTTTCATCTGAGATATAAATTCGTTTTTGCTAATTGAATCAATATCGAGTTTTGACAATATATCGCCCGCGCTCATGGCAGCATACCCGCGCACGAGAAAATCCGAATCCGTCTTAGTTTTATTTAATAAAAACATAAAAATATCCGCTGACGAACTGAAATACAACGAGTCGCACGCAGAAGCCCTAACGAGTCTGTCCTCGTCACACGCCAGCGTTAACAGAACGATTTCGCTGTGCTCATTATTCACCCCGGCAAGAAATTCCGTAAGCTCTAATCGCGTTTCATAATCCGAATCGGTCGATAATTTATATATTTTCTGCCAGTCAAGCTTTTCAGCCGGCGTGCTATAAAAATTATATTTACTCATGATGTAATTATCTCCATACCTGTTCTGCCGTCGTTTTCGTCAGTTTTGATTTCGACACGGCATGACAGATTAGTTTGAGCGTTTTGCTTCACCGTGTATAGAAAATCCTCGTCTTTTGCATATATTTCCGCTTCTTCGCAGTCGCATATCAACACAATCGCGGTGCAGCGGCTTTTTAAGTATTCGCCGTATGTTTTGATGTCCTTATTTTCCGTTTCGTTCGAGTACGCCTGAAGCTTAAGAAAAACAATTTTACATTCGTTTTGAATTAAAGAGAAAAACTCCTCGCCCGAATACGTTTCTTTAACAAAGAAGCTGTTCCCCTCGCTGTCCCAAACTTCCGTTTCATTCTCGGGAATAAACCATGAAAAACGCTTCGCAGTTTCTCCGAGCAGAGCCGGCAAAACCCGCTTTTCATCCTGCGGTATATTAAATTCCAACCCTCGAATCATACTATCATTCCTTACAAAATCCCTTAATTCGGCAACGATAAAATGTTTTTCGTCAAACGCATTAAAGATGCGTTCGGAAAGCTCGTACCATAAAAGGATATCGTTATATACAATTTTCTTCGTGAACATACAATTTCTCACGAATATTCAACGTCCGTCATCATTGCCGTTTTTATTTTTAACATAGAAATAAAGCGAAACAAGTCCGCCCGCGATAAGAACGACAATGCATACCGCGCTTATCGCTATTGAAGTATTTGTCTGTCCGTGTTTTATGAAATACGCGCTCTGCAATCTGTCGGCAATCAAAAACGCAGGTAATACAACAAACCAAACAGCTTCAATCTTTTTAGCTTTGATCGCTTTCGGGCTTGACTCTCCGTCATTTTTCTTTTTACTGAATACAAAACACACGACAGCAAACATTACAACAACCACGACAGTAGAAATCACTGAGGTAATATTGCTGTTCTTTGCTTTGTAAACCGTCGTAATATTTAAATCCGAGTCGGTTTTTTCAACTTTAATTCGGCTCGGCACAATCGCGTTCATAATTTTCAATCCGTTTGTCGCCGAGTACATGTTGCCGTCAAAGGATATGTCTTTAAATTCTCTTATTTCATTTAATATCTTATTATTGTTACCGCTGCCGTCGTCAAAAGCCGAAACATCTATAATATCTCCGTCCAAAGTAAATTCAACTGTTAAAGACGAACGAACCAATATCAAAACAATGTTTTCCTCATGCCACCTGACATAAAACGAACCGTTCGTTTTAAAATGAAAATCGTGTATCGGTTTGTTGTCACTGTCAAGAACGGCTATTTCGTCCCCGCGCAATCCCAAAACAACCATACCGTTTTCTGAAACATCAAAGCTCACGACCGTCGACGATAAGCAATTGTCGGACATATTGTTTATATCGTCATGCAAATTAATACTGTTTATAATATAATCTCTTTTTTCGCTCGGCAAAATTTCGGAATCTAAGTTAAAAACGCCGTACGCCCCGAATGTCGGAATTAACAGCACAGTCACGAGCAGTAAATATATCGTTATACGCATTAAATAAGAATGTCTAAATAACCGTTTGACCATAAAATCACGTCCCCCGAGACTTTAAATAATAACACTGTTGCCGAAAACAGCAAAATTTACGAACATAGCTATTTTTTAAAATTTCGCATCTGTATTATAACAACATTTTTTCAATAAGTTGATACGTCTTTTTGAAGCAACTATAAAAATTAATTCAAAAATCAAATACAAAACCGCCTGCGCAAAAATAACAATAAGGCAAAACATCCAATCAAAATCCGGCAAATTTTTAAAAACCGAAACAACAGCGGGAACGGCAGGCATTAATATAAATATTAACATTAATATTTTAACGATTTTGTTATAAGACATTTTACATTCAACTCGGTTTTCATCTCTAAAAACCGAAATTTCAACGTCTATTCTAAATGAATTCATTGAAAAAATATCGTCAATATGTCTTTTTCGAACCCCGCCGTCTTTTGCGCGTATCATAACATTTCCGCCTAAATGCTTTTCGTCGAACGCATTAAAAATCTTATCGGAAAAATCATATCCTATATTGATGTTATCAAATACTGTTTTCTTTGTAAACATAGACCGATATTCTCCTTTAAAATTATGCTGTTCGTTCTATTGACTGTCAGATAACAACCGAAACAAATCTTTTATGTCATTTTCAGCGTCATCAGTGTCCGAATACAGTGATACTTTCGTTTTAAAAAAATTCTTTTCTATCGCCGAAACCATCCATGCAGCCGACAATGAATAATAATCTGCCTCGCCGTCCATGCTTTTTACACGTACTTCTTTGCCGTCTCTCTGAACTTCACAGTATACATAACACGAATAACCGATATGAAACGGCAAACGACGGTCGGAACGCTGCTCGGTAGAAAAATCAATCCAAAAAAGACTGACTTCAAGAGAACAATCGTATTGTTCAAACAATGATGAATAACTGCCGATAATCTTAGAAAATATTTCAAGCATTGCATTTTCATGATTTATGATACTCTGCGACTTACTTTTATCATATAAAAATTTCATCAAAATCTCCTGCCGAACAACGTCCAATGAATTGACTTGCCTGTAATTCCGCCCGTTATTTTCACTGAACTTCTTTATCCTTATAAATACAAAGCTCCCTTAGATTATGCCCGCAGAATTGTTTAATCATTTTCGTTTCGAATGTTTCGTCAAACTGTTTCCATGAAACGACGGGGATGTTAGCCTTTGCATGCGGTATAAATTCATTTTGAGGATTAACCGCGTCTGCAAAATTCCCCAAATAAATCAGTTTATCGGGAATGACTTTTTTTGAAGTATTGAGCAATGTTATTCTGTATTCGGGTAAAAAACCGTATTCGTCCGTTTGATAATTTATTTTGGATTTTTCGGCAATATCCTCGTTTGGACGGCGCATATCAATAGGGAGAAAGCGATTCTCAAACTTTACAAATCCTGTCTGCACGTATTCCGACAAATTATATTCATACGTATTTACGGGAAGTGTTTCACCGTTCGTTATTTTTACATAAACTATCGGAACTGTGTGTCCGGGATGCCAAACATCCTCATCAATTTTTCTTATGAGAAAATACCGTCCGTAAAGTCCCTTTTCTTTTGCGGTTTCGCTTTCTAATTTATAAGCGAATACATCGCCTTTTTTCCATTGACAATGATACAGTCTCTTTTTTCTCGGCTTTTTTATTGCAGGTTCCGGCGAATTCAATTCGGTGCGCAAATAATCCAAAGTCTTTCTTCTTAATTCATCGTCCGAACTGTCTTTAGTCTGATTTTTAAACAAACCGCAGTCATTATTTATAAAACACAAAGCTTTTTCCCTGACTTCGGGCAAAAGTACGCCGTAGTTCCACTGCATGTCTGCAAGCGCAAACCAGAATAACGGTTCTTCTTCGCTGTCACCCATTATCGTTTTATACTCCCGCGTCAGTTCGTCTGTGATTTCACGCGCGGTTTTTCCCGAATTAAAAAGCTTTTCGAATTCGTCTTTTATATCCGCCGACGTATCGTTTTGGTACAATCCAAATCCCCACATACCCATTTATCTTTCCTCGAGGCTGTTCCGGAAAACAACAATCAATATTTATATCTCCCCGCTGTCGTTTAAAACAACGCGGACATCCGAATCCTTTTGCTTCAGTCTCGGAAGTTCGTCACGAAACCGCGTCAGCAAACCTGTCTCCGTATTGATATAAAAACAACAATTATGTTCTGTATCTTTTCCGCCGTCATTAAGCTCCATATAAACCTCGACTAAAACATGCCCTAGGTTATCCTTATGTAAAAAACGAAATGAAATACACGCGGGATATTTGTCCCCGTAAGTTCCGACCATCCAATATCCCTCGGCATTTTTGCCGTCTGAAAATTGACTGATTTCATAAATCAATTCGTCGATTAAAGAGTCACATACATATGTTTTTGCCGAAGCGGTTATGATATCGGATGAACAGACTACTTTTAATTCCGTCATATCATCGTCATACCATATTTTCTTAATTTCAATATAATCAGCCAAAATTATCACTACCTATTTATAAAAACGAAACCGCCTATTATTGATTTTAACTCATGGTTCAAAATCAATAAAGTTTCTGTATACTGTCGAACATTTATTGCATTTAAGCGTAACACATATCCGTGTAAACGCATTATCCGAATTTTGAATATCGAGATCAACATCCGGATATTCGCATTTTACGTCAACAGAAAAATCTCTGCTTCGTCATTTTTGACATTCTGCGGCTGACAATGACAGCGGGGCAGACGCGTAATTTGAGCAGTTTTCATACCCGTCGGTTCTGCTGTCAAACAACGGTATAACTTTACCGCATGTTTTACAGTGAACTTCCATGGTTATGTCTCCGTCATCAGAATCGAAGAACATTTTTGCAAAAATACCGTACTTTATTTCTCTGCCGACAAATACGTCAAAGTCGTGCGCCTTACAGCACTCCAATGTTCCGCAGGTAAGACTGTTTTCGCGGTCATGTGTTTCCCCGGTTAAAACAAAATACGGCTGTATTTTTTAGGAATCATTTTGTTCCCTCTCTAAATTAAAGCAAATTTATATAGTCTCTTCTGCCATAAATAAAACGCATAATATAAATTATTTGTTTTTCTTCATCGATACGATAAAGCATTATATAATTCTTTATAACTGCTTTTCTGTATTTTTTACTTTTCAGCCTATCATTATCGCAAAGGGCATACATCAAAGGATTCAACGAAATATTATCATAACATTTTAATATATCATCCAATAAATCATTCGCCGCCTTTGGAGCAGATAAATCTTTTGATATATATTGTAATATATCCGCTAAATCTTTTTCCGCCGGTTTAGTTATTACAAGATTATAATTCATATTGTTTTCCTAAATCAGAAAGTGATTTTCTTGCATCTCTGACTTCCCCTTTGCTTATTGCTTCTTCGGCTTGGGCTAACTTTTTCTCTACATCATGAATAAACATATTTTTCTCATATGTTTCCATACTCATAACAACCATATCGCCATATCCGTTTTTAGTTATAAAAATAGGTTCATTACTGCTATGGCACATAGCGGATATTTCACTCGTGTTTTTTAAATCTCTAATAGGAATAATCTGTGGCATAAAATCAACTCCTTTATATTGTGCCTTAATTATACCATAATTATTCCACGATATCAAGAGTTTATTCAAACGAAATATCAACCGCTTTTTTTTAATAGTTTTTGCCGTAATGCTTTTCACACCAGTTAAGCAATTTATTCGGATATTTTTTGAGAATAACCGCCGCCGCGCCGTATTTATCGTCTCTGTCAGTTGAATCTAATGATAAATTCATCAAATAATCAAATTCGGGAATGGGCTGTTTACAAAATCCCGTCTCCGCCCCCCAGCCGAAATCATACAGAGCGCATTTTTCCCAAATTGAATTGTCACGCGGGTCAATTGCCGTATTCTCGTTTTTTTCGATTAATCCAAAATCTGAAGCTTTCGACTTATCGAAATGAAAACTCATCAAAAAATATCCGCCCATATAATCACTTTTCCGTGCCTTTGAATTTATATTTTTTTCTCTTGCTCTGTCTTTTTGGGTGACCCATCCACCGCGACGGGTCAAACTGCCTTGTTCCGGGTCTGAAAAACAAACGTATATATATAACCCCAAAAACAGATATATAATACCAATAATAGTTATAGACAGCAACAAGAATCTCTCTTGAAACTTTAAGCAAGTTTAAAGCAATTACCGCAAACGTAAGAAGTAAAAACAGTATCGAATTAAAAAAGTAAGAATACAGAAAAAACTTCGGTATAACATCTTTAAATCTCCGATACAAAAGCCAATCCGCAAACGACTGTCCTTTTCTTATTTTTCGGGCTCTTTTTTCTCCGTACATGTAATCACCCATACCGGATAAGCAAAGCCTCATACCAAGAAACATTACGAGAAATTCCAAAGCAATGACCCAAAATTTCATATTTTCAGCAATAACAAATTTCATCGCACGCTTCGGCTCCTTGATTTCTATACTTTAATCGGTTCTCCGTCAACGGTCAGAACATACCCGTCGTCTAAACTGTTTACGTATGCAAAGTAAGTATAAAACGGTTCATTCAGCGACGAATGGTATTCTTTCAAAACTTTAAACTCCGATCCGCGGTTATCGGAAACATTGAGTTCACCGCTGTCCGCGCCTGCGACTGCAACGTAAAAATCGTCGGTATCTTTGTATTTATAAATTGTCACAGACGAGGATTTACATGAAATCTGCGATACGCGTTGAATGTCGGTTCCCATTCCGATTTTAAACGCGCCGTCCGATTTTGGGATAATCGCGTACACATTTGCGCCGTTTTTTTCACCTGTTACGAAATCCGACTGCCCGCCGTTAACGGTCAATTTTACATCTGCACTGTGATTGTATTTATACGCATTTTCACTTGAAGAAAATGAAACAAATGCGTTTTCAACGGGAATTAACGCAAAAACGGTCGTTAATACTGCGCTCACCGCAAAAGAAATAACATTCCAGAGCCGTTTATTTTTAATATGAGACCGTCTTTCCGTAAAGATTAAAACAGCAAGCACCGCACAGAAAAAAATCATTCTGATTATGTAAAATAACATTATAATACCTCGTTTTACATTTACCTGCGTTCATTTTTTTTAATTTTTTTACACTTTGCCCACTGTTTCAGATATCCGAAAAGATAATAAACAAATACAAGCAAACAAATTCCGACTGTCAAAATCAAAAACCAAAGTCCGTCCGAATTACTGCCGAAATACAGCGAAACGAAAACAAAAACGGCAAAAAGCACGGCGAGAATCGCGGATGTCAACAGTTTTTCAAAGAGGATTCTTTTTATATAATCCGCTCTGACATCACAAAGAAGCTTCAAATTTTCTTTTGTCTCTTTCGTCCGATACAAGCTGTAATAACACATTTTTGATTTTACGGGGTTCGCTTTGTGCTTCGACAACAGCGCGTTATTGCAATTTCCCATACCCGCGCCTCTAAAAGATTTGTACGAGAGGAAATACTGCATTTCTTTCTCTGCGGATTTTTCGAATCTGAATTGATAATTAAAGCTTACGCTCTTTAAACGTGGGCCGTTTTATTCATACTCGTGAAGCATGCGTTCAAGCTTTTCTATGTTCCATAATGTAAAGAAACTATGTTTTTTCATTACAGTTACTACCTTGAATTATTTATATTTTTGCAATAACATCCTTGCCGAAAAGCGGATTGTCGAATCGTCCGAATTGTTAATTATATTTTTTAATACTAAAAAGGATTCGTCAACCAAAACTCCGTATTTCAAGCAGGCGGAAACAGCGTTGATTTTCACTCTGTCATCACTGTGATTAAGCAATTTGCGCCATGTTTCTTCACCGACAAAATTTATCATTTCATCCCGGAGCCGACCGAGTTCCGCCGAAGCTTTATTATGCTTTTTAACTTTTGATTTATCCGAATAATCATTTTCAAAACAAAGCTGTAACGACAATTGAACAAATAAATTATAATAATTTTTCATGCTGACCTCGAAATATAGCGGCACCCTGCAAATCAATCAAAACTATTTACTGCGGTATTCATACAAATTATTGCACAATTGCCGTACCATAAGCGCAAAAAGCCCTGACATGCATGCAAATAACAAAATATTTACCGCGTCAGCCGATATACCGCCGACTGTTTTTGCAATAATTCGTCCTAAAAGATATATGCAAAGAAAAAAACTTGCGCCGAAAACCATTTTACTGCTTTTCTTTTCCTCTTTGGCTTCATTCTTCTTTTTCACCGCAGAATAAATTAAATACGCGATTATGTTTATAATAACGCCCGCAAGTATCACAAGTACCGAAACCGACACGGGGTTTTTGTATTTCGAAATAAATACGTCAAATGCAATATATATTGAACCTGTCATAACCGAAATATCAAAAAAACATCGGGCAAGCCTGTCTTTTTTCGACGTATAGTATTGATACGTAAATATGTTTTTAAATACGATAAAAGTCAAAGCCGAAATCGACAAGCCGACAACGACAGAAAATACGGTTATACGGGGCTTCACATGTATATTTGCTCCGAAATTCGTTATTTCAAGAAAATACCCGAACGCGTTAAAAGCAGCCGCAATTATCCATACATAAAACATTAAGCCTTTTGACATTGAACGTACAAAATTCTTTTTCATAACGAATTTTCATCCCCTTTCCTGCCGTAACTAATCCGTTTCGGAATTCTCACAAAAGAGATCAGCTTAATTATCTTAAAAGCCCTGCACAAACATAACCGCGCTTTTTAACAAACTTTCTATTTGATTCTATTTCAGCATTTTTTGCAGAATAGGTTTTAGAAACCAAACAAAAACCAATATACATACCTCGACGGCAACAAAAATCATAACGTAACGAGAAAAATAATACGCCGTCCAAGAAGCCACCGCAATCATAGAAAGGCTTGAACCGAAAACCATAAACAGGCTGTTATTGTCCTTCCTGTCCTCAAAAATCCATACAATTCCATTTAATGCAAAAACCACGCTAAGCAAAATACATAAAAATTTAATATCCTTATCGAGAGGCAAAGCCACATATAAAAAATTAACAGCGTGAAATATTTTTGATAATACGATTATAACCTTGTTTCTGTTAAAGCACCGCAGGAAACGATATATGTATTTATCATTTATCATAACAAAACCGCCATTTGTTTTCTCCATACCGAATAAAGATTTATATTAAATCAAAACCGTACTGTCGGAAGAACCCCGAACAGCGTTCATCTGAAACATTCTAAACCTTTTATGGTTTTATATTACTCCTGTATATAGCGACAAGTTCATCAAACATATATTGCAATGCATCGCTTTCAGATGGAAATCCCATGCAATTATACTCGTCCCTCTCTCCCTCATAAATGTTTCCCATCGAAATTTGTTTTTTCGAATGTTATATCCGTCGTTCGTACTGCTGTCAAATGAAACGATTTCCGGCGATATTCCGTTTTCTTTTAGACGTGCGATAAACTCATTTCTGTTCATATCTCACTCTCCGCGTTTTTTATTACATACCGTCAATCAGTTTAAATTTATTCATCACATCCACCTTATTTATCTGAGATTATCTCCAATGCTATACCTTTGCAAACGATATGCATACTCCCGTTTTCACTTGAACTCACAGTAAATTCGTGCGACAGTTTCCCGCCGCCGGCAGGGAGAATTTCACTGTCGAGAATATCGAACATCCTTAACGTACCGTCAATTTTGACATTGATTTTCAACCTGTCGACAGAGTGATAAA
>OIYO01001688.1_pt1 | contig 11010 bp, 7 predicted proteins | sample 1588191 | NCBI WGS metagenome assembly OIYO01 (sample SAMN03283275) | human gut metagenome | biome: human-associated habitat; material: feces | host: Homo sapiens | place: Peru | collected 2012 | reverse complement strand
GCAGTTTATGGTAACGGCGTCCGCCACACGGTAAAAGGGGGTACCGGTTCCGGAGACGTTAACACAAGAACAGTTGTCACGATTGAACAGGGCTTAAAAGAGGCCGGTTTTGAAATCCTGACCGGTAAATGGCTCGACGAATATGACAAAGTGCTTGCAGATGCGCAGGCTGCATACCAGGCAGAGCTGGCAAAGAAAGCAGAGGAGCTTCACGTTCCTGTTTTTGCCGTCATGTTCTCGGAAGTATTTGCACAGCCTGACGTACCGGTAATTACCGAAAAAGAAGATACCGATACCGCTATCTATGTTCTGTCAAGAAACTCCGGTGAAGGTGCAGACCGCTATAACAGAGCATGCGATTATCTGCTCGGCGAAAACGAGCTCGCAGACATTGCCTATCTGGCAGAGCATTATGAGAAAACAGTTTTAATTTTAAATATTGCGAACCTTGTAGATACCACAGAGTTAAAGAAAATCAAAGGACTGAATGCAATTCTTCTTGCAGGACAGGCCGGAAATGCAACCGGAAACATTGTTGCAGACGTTGTTCTCGGAAAGAGCATTCCATCCGGAAAGCTGACCGATACATGGGCTGCTTCCTATGAAGACTATCCGTCCTCCAAAAATTTCAGCCATAATAACGGCGACACCAACGATGAGTATTACAGCGATGGCATTTATGTCGGCTACCGTTATTTTGACACCTTCAACGTAACCCCGAACTACTGCTTCGGCTACGGCAAAGGCTACACCGATTTTGAGATGGAAGTAAAGGGCGTGGAGGCAGACGCAAAGAACGTTACCGTTACTGCATCCGTAAAGAACATTGGTGATACGTTCGCCGGAAAAGAAGTCGTACAGGTTTACTATTCCGCACCGGAGGGAACGATCGAGAAACCGTATCAGGAGCTTGGTGGTTTCGGAAAATCCGATCTGCTCTCGCCGGGTGAGTCCCAGACAATTACCATTTCCTTCCCGACAAAATCTATGGCTTCCTACGATGAGAAAAAAGCAGCATGGGTACTCGAGGCAGGAACGTATTACATCCGTGTCGGCAACAGCTCCAGAACAACGAAAGTAGCAGCAGCTCTGAATCTCAAAGAGACCGTTGTTACGGTTCAGGGAAAGAATCTTTTCCCGGCAGATGATGCTCCGCAGGAACTCACAAAAGCAGGCGTGGCACCGTACAGCTATGAAGGTGAGGCAGAAGAGAAAGCAGCTGCAAAACAGATCGATATCTGCAGCAAATGCATCAAAACGGAGACTGTTGTCTACAGTGAGACACCGGAAGCATTCCCGGCTTATGAGGGAGAGAAGCTGACCGCGGCAGATGTAAAGAGCGGAAAGGCAACGTTAAAAGATCTTGTATCGCAGCTGACCGTAGAGGAGATGGCTGCCGTCTGCAATGGTACTGCAGACGGACTTGGTCAGGAAGGATTTATCGGATCTTCTTCCGATATGGCACCTGGAGCAGCGGGAGATACGACTTCCATTCTTCTGGAGGACAGAGGCATTTACAATACGATTCTTGCAGACGGTCCGGCCGGTCTTCGTCTGATTCCGCACTTTGTCGTTGATGCAGACGGAAAGATGGTATCCTCCGGAAATCCTCTGGAAGATGCGTTTAACAAAAATGAAATCGAAGTTCCGGAAGGCGGCACGGAGTATTTCCAGTACTGCACCGCAATCCCGGTAGCAGCGCTTCTTGCACAATCGTGGAACATGGATCTGATCCAGAAATGCGGTGATATCGTCGGAAAAGAGATGGAAGAATTCCACATTTCCGTATGGCTGGCACCTGGCATGAACATTCACAGAAATCCGCTCTGCGGAAGAAACTTCGAGTACTATTCCGAGGATCCACTTGTGGCAGGTCTGTGTGCAGCAGCCGATACCAGAGGAATCCAGTCCCATGCCGGAATCGGAACCAGCATCAAGCACTTTGCAGCCAATAACCAGGAAGACAACCGTATGTATGTCAATGAGCATATCAGCGAGCGTGCAATGCGTGAAATCTATCTGAAGGGCTTTGAAATCGCAGTCAAGACAGCACAGCCGATGACAATCATGTCCTCCTACAACCTGGTAAACGGCGTACATACTGCCAACAGCCACGACCTTCTGACGGCAGCAGCAAGAGATGAGTGGGGCTTCGCTGGCTATGTCATGACCGACTGGGGAACCTCAGAGGATATGAGTGGACTGTTTGCCTACAAATATAACCTGAAATACGGACATTCCACTTCAAGAGAATGTGTTCTTGCAGGAAATGACCTGCAGATGCCGGGCCAGGAAGGAAACCGTCAGGAAATTGTAGCATCTGTTGCAGACGGAACCCTGCCGCTTGGACAGCTTCAGACCTGTGCATACCGCATTCTGAATGTTGTTCTGCAGTCCCTCGCCTATGATGACTGTAAACCATACGGTGATCAGTTCGATCTCGAAGAGGCAGTTACCGTTACAAAAGCATAAAAAACCAAAAAGCATAGAAGCAGCCCCGCAGACCCTTACCATAAGGCTTTGCGGGGCTGCTTTTTGTACGGTCAAAGAGACAAGTCTGTGACTGAAAGAGACAAACGATTTCCGCAACCTGCAAGCCCCGCCTGATGGCATAAAATGTAAAAAGCTCACGAAAAAACGGTAAAACTGGAGAAAAATACAGAATAAAATCGGTAAAAAATAAAAAAATAGTGGAAAATGCACAAAAAGATTGTCCATAGAGCAGATAGTGTGTTATAATGAATGCATCTATTAAAACAGGGGGATAGATTATGGCAAAAGAAATGATAGCAATGCTTCTTGCCGGAGGTCAGGGATCTCGCCTTTATGCGCTGACCGAGAAGCTTGCAAAACCGGCAGTTCCATTTGGCGGAAAATACAGAATCATCGATTTTCCGCTTTCTAACTGCGTAAATTCCGGAATTGATACCGTAGGTATTCTGACTCAGTATCAGCCAATGGTGTTAAATGAGTACATAGGAAACGGCCAGCCGTGGGATCTGGACCGCCTCCATGGAGGTGTTCATGTGCTGCCTCCTTATCAGAAAGCCTCAGGTTCTGACTGGTATAAAGGAACTGCAAATGCCATCTACCAGAACATTCCATTCATCGAGAGCTACGATCCGGAGTATGTCATCATCCTTTCCGGAGACCAGATCTGCAAACAGGACTACAGCGATTTCCTCCGCTTCCATAAGGAAAAAGGAGCAGAGTTCAGCGTTGCGGTTATGGAAGTGCCGTGGGAGGAAGCATCCCGTTTCGGACTTATGGTGGCAGATGAAAACGACAAAATCACCGAGTTCCAGGAAAAACCAAAACAGCCGAAATCCAATCTGGCATCCATGGGTATCTACATTTTCAACTGGGATATCCTGAAAAAATACCTGATTGAGGACGAGGCAGACCCGAATTCTTCGAACGATTTCGGAAACAACATCATCCCGAATCTTTTAAAAGACGGACGCAATATGTACGCTTATCACTTCAGCGGATACTGGAAAGATGTAGGAACCATCTCCTCTTTGTGGGAGGCAAACATGGAAATCCTCGATCCGGAACACAGCGGAATCAACCTGTTTGACAATGACTGGAAGATTTACAGCCGAAACAGCGGAAAAACAGGCCATAAGATCACTGAAACCGCTGTTGTGGAAAACTGTATGATCACCGATGGCTGCCGTATTGCAGGTCATGTCAAACACTCGATTCTGTTTTCCGGCGTAAAGGTTGCAGAGGGCGCAGAAGTAGAAGATGCCGTGATCATGGGAGGAACCGTGATAGAATCCGGAGCAGTCGTAAAACACTGTATCGTTGCGGAAAACGTTGTGATTGGCCAGAATGCCGTGGTGGGAGAAATGCCGCATGACGGTGAAAAAGGTGTTGCCACCATCGGATCCGGAATCCATATCGGTGAGCGTGCCAAAGTAGGACCAAATGCAATGGTAAATGCAAATGTAAAGGATGGTGAAGAAGAATGGTAAACGCAAATGCAGATGCACTGGGCATCATTTTCCCGAACAGCTATGATGAGCAGGTACCGGATCTGGTAAACGAGCGTCTGATGGCCTCCATTCCTTTTGCCAGCCGTTACCGCATGGTGGACTTTATTTTATCCAGCATGGTAAACTGCGGAATCGGAAATGTATCCATTATCGTCCGCAAAAATTACCATTCGCTGATGGATCATCTCGGCTCCGGACGTGAGTGGGATCTTGCCAGAAAAAAAGGCGGCTTAAACATTGTTCCGCCTTATTCCGAGAAGAAAATTCAGGTGTATTCCGGAAGAGTGGAAGCACTGGCAAATGTTCTCGATTTTCTGAAATGGCAGAAAGAAAAATACGTTGTTATGGCGGACACCAACATTGCCTGCAATTTTGATTTCAAAGAGATGCTGAATCAGCATATCGAAAGCGGCGCAGATGTTACTGCAGCTTATACCAAACAGTCGATTCCGGAAGGCGTCAGAAGCTCTTACGAGAAAACCAATTATCTGCACTACACCTTCTCCATGGCAGGACAGAAGATCAGCAAGATCTTTGTAAATTCGGAGGAAAACGGAGTACAGAATGTATCGATGAATATCTACGTGATGGAGCGTCAGCTTCTGATCGACGAAATCAAAAAAGGCTTTGTCCTTGGAAATAAATTCTTTGAGCGTGATGTCCTGGCACCACAGACGGAGAAACTGAACATTCAGGGATATGAATTTACCGGCTATCAGGCAAGAATCGATGATATGAAGAGCTATTTCGATGAGAACATGAAGCTTTTAAAAGATGAGAATCTGGATAGTCTCTTCTCCGGCAATCCGATTTATACCAAAGTCCGCGACGATAATCCGACCCGTTATATCAACGGATCAAAAGCGAAAAACGTGATGGTAGCTGACGGCTGCGTGATCGAAGGTGAAATCGAAAACAGTATTTTGTTCCGTGGTGTTAAAGTTGCCAAGGGAGCAAAAGTAAAGAACTGCATTCTGATGCAGGATACCGTGATCGAAGCAGGCGCTGAGATTGAGTATGTTGTTTCAGATAAATACGTTACGGTATCCGAGGGAAAACAGCTCAAAGGAACCGATTCCTTCCCGGTATTCATTGCGAAGGATCAGGTGGTATAAAGACACCCCAGGCGGGCAGGGAGGATATCTTCCCTGCCCGCTTTTTAAGATGAAAAACAAGCGCAAAAAAGGTACTGCACCAGGAACGGATCCATCCTGTGCAGTACCTTTTTTCAGAAAAGTATGTTTTGTTTTCAGACTTTCAGCGTTGGCAGCTGATACTGTTTTTTTAGTTCTTTATACTCTGCCTCAAACTCTTCTTCTTTCTTCAGCGCATGCAGATACTCATGCGTATCGAAGGATCCGCTGTGGATCTGGCTGACGCAGACGGCGATGTTGGAGCAGTGGTCGGAAATCCGTTCGAAGTCGGTCATCACATCGGAAAGGATAAAACCAAGCTCGATTGTGCATTTTCCACTCTGGAGCCGTTCGATGTGGTGGTTCTTCAGGCTGGAATTCAGGCTGTCAATCACCTGCTCGAGCGGTTCTACTTCATTTGCTTTTTTCACATCTTCATTATTGAAAACGGAGAAGGTCAGGCTGACGATATCTTTGACTGCTTTTCCATAAACAGCAAGCTCTGCGGCTCCGTCAGCGGAGAACTGCAGGTTCTTGTCATGCATTTCTCGTGCAGCTTTCATGATGTTGACGGTGTGATCGGAAATTCGTTCGAAATCGCCGATGCAGTGCAGGATCATGGAAAGTGTCTGGCTGTCCTTCGGGGAAAGCTTTTCGCTGGAAAGCTTCACCAGATATGTGCCGAGGGCATCTTCAAAATGATCCACCTTTTTCTCAAGAATATCTACATTTTCCGCATCTGCCTCGTTGTAGGAGGCCATCAGGTCAACAGAAGTAACAAGACCGGTTTCAGTCAGCTCTGCCATTTTTGCGGCTGCAACTTTACACTGCTGCAGAGCAAAAGCCGGGCTGTCGAGGAAACGGGTATCGAGCATCTGAACCGCTTCGTCTGCTTTTTCTTCCGGTCCGTCCGGAATGGTCAGTTTCGCAAGTTTAACCAGTCCGTCCGCAAACGGGAACAGGATCAGTGTTGCGAAAATATTGAAGCCGGAGTGAACGATTGCGATGTCGGCTGCATTTGCGGAGGTTTCCAGGAATGGAAAATGTACAAAGGCATTGATTCCATAAAAGAGAACCAGGAAAATGACAGTACCGATGATGTTGAAATAAAGGTGAACCATTGCGGTACGGCGTGCATTGCGGTTTGTACCGATGGAGGAGAGCAATGCGGTAATACACGTACCGATATTCTGTCCCATAATGATCGGAATGGCTACGGCGTAGCTGACGGAACCGGTTGCGCAGAGTGCCTGAAGAATACCGACAGAAGCAGAGGAACTCTGGATCACGGCGGTCAGAATGGTTCCTGCAAGAACACCGAGCACCGGAATTGAGAATTTTACGAGAAGCCCCGTGAATTCCGGTACATCTGCGAGTGGTGATACAGCGCTGCTCATGGTGTGCATACCAAACATCAGAATGGAAAAACCGGTTAACAGGGTACCGACATTTTTCTTTTTATCGCTCTTTGCCAGCATCAGCATGAAAACGCCGATGATTGCAAGAATGGGGGAAAAGGACGACGGGTTCAGCATTTTAATGAATACATTGTCGCCCTGAATGCCGGTAAGACTTAAGATCCAGGAAGTGATGGTGGTACCGATGTTGGCGCCCATGATGATGCCGACTGCCTGGTTCAGTTTCATGATGCCGGAGTTTACGAATCCGACAACCATAACAGTAGTTGCAGAAGAGGACTGGATAACTGCGGTAACACCGGCACCTAAAAGTACTGCCATAATCCGCTTTGAGGTCAGCTTTTCCAGCAGGTATTCCAGTTTACCGCCGGAAAGTTTGGTCAGGCCATCGCCCATGGCGCTCATGCCGTATAAGAACATGGCAAGGCCACCGACAAAGGATAACACTCCAAAAATGTCCATAATTTCTCCCTTTACGTAATTTTCTTTTTCTTTTCGTGGTTTTAACAATAGATACGTGTTCTGCAGGTTCTACTCGAGAAAAAACCTACATTTAGAAGATAACACATCTAAAAACAGTTTTGTGTTAAATGTATGTAAAGTTTGTAAAGTGGTCAAAAAAGACTAAAATCCGGCGCGGCACTGTTTTGTGCCGGTGCCGGATCGCTTCTCAATGCAGGTATTTTGGCTGCTATGCGATTCTCGTTATAAGAAGTCTTTTAATTTCTCCATATTGTACTCTTCTGATTTCCGAAGTTTATCCATCAGATCCCGGATTTTGGGATCTGCGTCCTCGTACTGGCGGTACTTCTGGATCGCCTCGACGATGCCCATGCTGCTTCCGGTAATCAGCATGCTGGCAATGTGTGAGGCGGACTGATCCGTCATGGTCTGCAGGTTTATCATAAAATACGTGCGTGCTTTCTCCATCATGCCAAGGCCTTTTTCATCGTATCCATGCTCGTTCAGCAGCTCCTTTGCCGCCTGATGAAATTCCTCATAGCCCTGAAACTGGGTTTTCAGATGTTCTTTTAAGTCTTTGTCCTCAACCACGCCGATGAGCTGCCGGATCGTGTCGACACCCATCTGGGAGTTCTGGTAAATAAAGTTTAAAAGCTCTGCATCTCCACTCATCGTGCATCTTCCTTTCTTGCTTTCTTTGGTGGTTTCATGAGAGAGTATTGCCGTAAATCGGAGCAGATATACAAAGAAGCTTCAAAAATTTTGACAGCAAATGAGAGAGTTATTCATTTTGGAACTTTCGCTTGCAGTTTTTACGGAGTGTGGTAAAGTATTAGAGGAGTTATATGAATTTCAGCAGGGACAGACGATATGATCTGGCTCTGTGTTCAGAAAGAGGATAGAAAATTATGCTGAAAAAAATTGGAAGAAATGATCACTGCTGGTGCGGCAGCGGAAAGAAGTACAAAGACTGCCATCTGGCGCTGGATGAGAAAATCAATTCTTATAAATTAAAGGGATGGAAAATTCCGCCGAAGAAAATTATCAAAAGACCGGATCAGATCGACGGCATCCGTGAGAGCGGTCTTGTCAACATCGCCGTTCTGGATTACGTGGCAGAGAACATCCACGCAGGCATGAGCACCGAGGAGATCGACCGCCTTGTTGCGGAAAAAACAAAAGAGCTCGGCGGAATCGCTGCACCTCTGAACTACGAGGGATTTCCAAAGAGCGTGTGCACCTCGATCAACGACGCCGTATGCCACGGCATCCCGAATGAGGAGGAGATCCTGCAGGACGGAGATATCATCAACGTCGATGTTTCTACTATTTATAAAGGATACTTTTCCGACTCATCCCGTATGTTCTGCATCGGTGATGTAGACGATGTTTCGAAGAAGCTGGTGGAAGATACGCTAAAAGCCGTACAGCTCGGACTCTCCGAGGTACGCCCGTTCAACCGCCTCGGCAATGTCGGAGCCGTCATCAACGAGTTCGCCCAGAGCCAGGGCTACAAAGTTGTCCGCGACATCGGCGGCCACGGCGTCGGTCTGGAGTTCCATGAGGATCCGTTCGTCAGCTACGTCACAAGACGCGACACCGGAATGCTCCTCGTACCGGGCATGGTATTTACCATCGAGCCGATGATCAATCTTGGAACCGACGAAATCTTTATCGACGCCGACAACGACTGGACCGTTTACACTGAGGACGGCGCACCGTCAGCACAGTGGGAAGTAACGGTTGCAGTAACGGAAGACGGATATGAGGTGCTCGCTTACTAATTGATGCATAGAAACTATGAGAAACACGCTCTGCGAGTTTCTCAAGTTATCGCGGCAGTCGCCAAGGTCTCGTGCAGGCACGGACTTTGGCTCGTTGCCCGTGTAAATAAGAAAGCTGTGTCTGTGAGAAAAATTATTTTTCGGAGACACAGCTTTTTCTTTGCTGTCAGAGAAAAAGAGGTTGCATAATGGCAGGAAATACAATTATAATAAAAATACTGAAAGAAGCAGGGAAGCGACAGAGAGGAGGAATATCATGCCGGCAAGTACCAGAAATTTATTGGATCAATATACAAAAATACTTCAGAAAATTTATGGAAATCATTTAAAAAGCGTTATTTTATATGGGTCGTATGCAAGGGGCGATTACAGAGCTGATTCCGACATAGATATCATGATTCTTCTGGATCTGTCCGATCTGGATATTAAACAGTACCGCCATAAATTGTCAGGAGAAACCTTTGATTTTAATATGGATCATGATCTTGACATTAAACCGATTGCGAAAAGCCAGCAGCATTTCCAGAACTGGGTAGACGTATATCCGTTTTATGCCAATGTAAAAAAAGAGGGGGTAAAATTATTTGACGCAGCTTGATGAAAAAGGTACGCAGAAGGATCTGGTTCAGTATCGGATCGAAACGGCAAAAAGTGATATTAAAGCGGCAGAGATTCTTTTACAGGCAGAAGAATTTCGTGGGGCGAATAACAGAGCGTACTATGGAATTTATCATGCGGTATCTGCAATTCATGCGCTGGATGGAAATGCGTATAAAAGACATAAAGACGCTTTGGCAAATTTCAATAAAAATTATGTAAAAACAGAGATCTTTCCGAGAAAACTGGGAAAAAAGATTGTTGAATCGGAAGAGATCCGGCATGCGAGCGATTATGATGATTTTTATATTGCAACACGGGAAGAAGCAGAGGAGCAGATTGAAACAGCGAAGGAACTGGTAGCCCGGATAGAAGCATATGTGCAGATAAGATGGGAGCAGGAAGAAAAATAAAACCAGGCTGGATTATTCAAAAACATTTTTGCAGGCAGAAAAAACGGCGTCTGCAAAAATGTTTTTGTGCTGTTATATGTCAAAGGAGAAAAGGGAGAAATACTATGCTGGATTTGGAACAGGAGATGAGCCGGTGCCGGGTTTGTCCGCAGAAGTGTGGGGCGGACCGGGAGCATGGGAAGACGGGGTATTGTAAGGCGCCCTCCGGAGTTGCGGCGGCGCGGGCGGCGCTGCATTTCTGGGAGGAGCCGTGTATTTCCGGAACGACGGGGTCAGGGACGGTTTTCTTTTCCGGGTGCAATCTGCGGTGTGTCTACTGTCAGAACCATCATATTGCGGAGATGGAAAGCGGAAAAGTAATTTCGATCGGGCGGCTTTCGGACATTTTTCTGGAACTGCAGGCGCAGAATGCGAATAACATCAATCTCGTGACGCCGAGCCACTATGCGTTACAGATCCGGGAGGCGCTTCTTTTGGCAAAGAAAAAGGGACTTACCGTGCCGGTTGTGTATAACTGCGGCGGGTATGAGAGCGTGGAAGCCCTGCAGGCACTGGACGGACTGATCGATATTTACCTGACGGATTTTAAATATATGGACCCATCCCTTGCAAAAGCGTACTCGCGCGCAGAAGATTACCCGGAAACAGCAAAACGGGCGCTCGCGGAAATGGTGCGCCAGACGGGTGAGGCTGTATTCGATGAAAATGGTCTGATGAAAAAAGGTGTGATTGTGCGCCATTTATTGCTGCCCGGTGCTGTAAAAAATGCAAAAGCTGTGGTAAAATACGTCTATGAGACGTACGGCGATACTGTCTGGCTGAGTCTCATGAGCCAGTACACGCCGCTTGCGAGTCTGGATTCGGAAAAATATCCGGAACTGAACCGGAAGGTGCCGGAGTATGCTTATGAGAAACTGGTGGATTATGCGATCTCACTTGGTGTGACGCAGGCATTTGTACAGGAGGGGGATACGGCAAAGGAGAGCTTTATTCCACCATTTACACTGGAAGGAGTATAGGAAAGGAGATTGATATGAAAAGACAGGTGACAATGGAAGAAATTTCAGATGGAAAATTATATACCAGCAATGATCTGGTAAAAGCGGACTGTGGCGATTGTGAGGGATGCCACGCCTGTTGTACGGGGATGGGCAGTTCGATCGTGCTGGATCCGCTGGATATTGTCCGGATCTGCAGGGGAA
>OIYO01001685.1_pt1 | contig 11035 bp, 8 predicted proteins | sample 1588191 | NCBI WGS metagenome assembly OIYO01 (sample SAMN03283275) | human gut metagenome | biome: human-associated habitat; material: feces | host: Homo sapiens | place: Peru | collected 2012 | reverse complement strand
AAAGGATAAGTACAATTTCATGACACACCTTACATTTGGTTGTAATTCCGGATTACGCATTCCGAATTACGCATTGATATTGCGCCGTTTGTACGTCACAGACCCAATTTTTTATTTATATCGTCATAACTTGCGATGATGTTCCTGCGGCGGTAGGGCCAATGTTTCAGAACCGTTTGTTGAAAAAATCGCCGCTATATTCTCTTTGTTCGGTCGTTTGAATTCCTATGCAGCAGTACAATAATCATCTTTTATAATTGACCTGTTTAGGTTTGAATTTTTTATCCAAAAACTGATGTGTTGTTTGCTCATATTTGCCTCACTCCCTTCCGCACCCGTGATATGACCTCACACAGTCCGCATTATTCCTTGTAAATCAGGCATACCGCACCCAAAACCGCACCAAATTTTCAAAACCGCACCATCCCGAACGGCTCTGCCGGTCGGCGTTTGAGGCTCGGTGCGTGGTTAAACGCACCGTAGCTTTATCCTGCTTAGAAATATTCAACCTCAATTTTACCCCTTCTTTGCGGTTTTCGAGCTGTCCTTTATCATTTCTTCGATGTACATTCTTGTCGGCTGCGGTACTGCCTTTTGATATATTTTGTCTATCTGCTCCGTCAGCTGTTCTTCCAAAGACGGACTGTCCTTTGGCAGAAAAAATCTTATTGCCTTTAGTTTTTCCGCATCAAAGCTTACAATTATTTTTTCACTTTTCAAACAAATCACATCCCCATTTCTCAAAAAATCTGTGCGGCATTAATTTTTTTCGCAAAAAAACAGACGATATATTTTCAATCGCCTGTCTTAGTAATAATTTCATATTCAATTTTACTGTAATGTCATACCGTCATCGCTTCCCGAATATGCTATGTCTTCTTCAACCTCCATGCCGATCGACTTAAGATTTGTGTATTTCACACTATGCTCAACAATATTTTTAAGCATTTCAATTCTCATATTAAGAGTATTGCAAAGTACATCTCGCCTCTGCTCATCTATCTGAGGTGCATTTTCTAAAATTCCGGCAAACTCCTCATCTATTCCTTTGAGTTTGTCAAAGTCAAGCCAGCTGAAATCATCTACTAATCTTATCTGATCGTCATGATTTGTCTTGAACGGTTTGGAACCTATATCCCTTGCTCCTGCTTTGATATTTTGCGTCGGAATATTAAACCACATTGATGTTCCGCTGTCATAAACCGGCGCCGCAGAAATATATTCGAGGGTCTCCGCATTTCGTATAAGTCCAAAGTTATTCAGATGCCTGTCCTCGTTTACAATAATATAATCAAGCGTCAGCATTCTGTTAACCGTATCCTTTATATCCGATATGCCTCTTTCTTTGCAGCAGTCAATGTAGTGTTCATACAAGGATTTGTTATTAGGTTTCTTCTCCGACTTAATAATATTATGTGCGGTAACAAGCTCGGTTTGCGTTGTTACGAAGTCACCGCACGCACAAAACGGTTTATCTCCTATCAGTGTCAGAGTATATTCTGCACATGGTATATCAAGTCTTTTCATAATTGCGGTTGCAAGAACCTCGTTATACGGTTCCTGCAAATATGAACCGCTTCCGGCTTTATACAAAACTCTTTTGCCGTCTGCAATTCTCCATTTTTTCTTGAGCCAGCCGTCCGACGCAATATCCGGAGACATATAGTTTATTCTATCCGAACTTTCGCCTATACCGATTAATATGTTTCCTATATCCTCGGAAAAATCATTTTCAAAGAAATTTATATCATTCCAGCACACATTGATTGTTTCAGGCAAAATCCAATATTGATCGGATAAGTTCAGGCCAAAGCTTTTTCCGAGCATTTCCGCAGCAGATGCCACATCAAGCTTCTCCAACGCATCTTTCAATCCGCTTCGGCTTGACGGAATTGATCTTGCCGACCACCATTCGTGAAGGTCTCGCCTATCCGCAGTTCCGTTTCTCATTTGTACTCCTACCGGTAAATGAAGCGGATTTATTACATCATATATTTTAGTATACGCTCCTGTTATTTCATCAAACTCGACATCGGCAACAGGGACATTTTTATGCATTAATATACATTTCATTTGTGAGCCTCCTTTCTTGAACGCTTTTTTATATTATACCACAGATTTATGTATTCTTCAAGAATTTAAGTCATTTTTATGAAAAACAACGAAAACTCTTCACTTTTCTAATAAATCACATCCTCATTTTAAAACGGTTTTCCTCTTTTGGCTTTCACGTACATAATAGATGCAGGCTAAAACAGCCTTGTTTTATCAGGGTTTGCAGACACTATCAAACGTTTATTTTATGTTTTCAAATTCATCTGCAATAATCCGAACCCCCGACCGATAAAACGAGAAATTTCACTTCATAATATTCTCATTACTCTTCTATTATCCATTTTCCTGCCTTAGCTGTACCCTCACGCTTAACAACCTTCATTTCTTTTAGATAATCAATGTCTCTCTTGATTGTTCGAGCTGTGACTCCTAAGCTTTCTGCAATTTCAGTCGCAGATATATTCTCGTCTTTTTTCATCATTTCTATTATTCCGAGCAGACGGACTGCTTTCTTACTATTTCCCGATATTCTTAAAGCATTTTTCAACTTTGTATCGGTGACATTATCGGTGACATTATCGGTGACATTTTCTTCTTTTGTCCCCAACCCATACTTTTTAAGAAGTTTGAGATATTTCTCACCGGGTTTACACAACACCATAATTCCTCTTTCTGATATCTCATATTCAGGAAGTGGTGTGTTACTGTTTTCACATTCTTCTTTTATCTTATCGAATCCTCTTCCCCAGCTTTCAATCATACCTGCTTTGAAAAGGACATCTGCAACCTTCGGGTTATACGGAATAGAAGAATGCTTCTCATATATATTCTCTACCGAAAGCATCTCGGGGAACTTACCATCATTCCAAATATAAATCTTATCATCATAAACGCTTATTTGGATTGGTATCCCCTTACTATAATCTTTATGATTTACTGCGTTCAGCAGAATTTCTCTACATGCTTCTTTCGGCAACATATATGTTTCTGTTCTTTGGATACCGTCATAATCAATTAGGGCCTTAAGATATTTTGTATAAAGAAGCTCGACAGCCGAGTCTATCTGTTTGATAAGCGGTCCGTGAACTTCATCCTGATAGATCAATTCTGAATCCGAGGATCCAAAGTATCCTATTTTTATATATGCTCCCTGTATCCATTGTTCAGGATTTTCAGCAAAGAGCAGAATTGCTGCCTTCTTCAGATATTTACCATCGGTTAAACCAAGATTTTGAAATAGAATTTCATCAGACACTGAAAGTGCCTTTTTGTCAAGTCTATGGCTTTCCAATGATTTCTTTTTAAACAACTGAATGGCTGTCTGATCAAGATTCTCTAACTGTTCACCAGGAACCGGAACTCCATCCCATGTAACACCTTGCTTTTTTAACATAAATTCATCCAAAGCAAGTCCTGTCAACTCTTGATTAGTAGTTCCTGAACGATAATAATATTTGCCTTTATAACTTACAGGGAATGTATATGGACTAACTGAAATCTCTATATACTCCCCATCTTCAGTTTCTTCAAGGTTTATATCTGCAACGATTCCCATACCGTTCTTAATCTTATTCGGTATATCTTCAAGCAATTTTTTGGAGTTTTTCACACCGGTTACTTTCCCATCATCGTCTTTACCGATGTAGATAGTTCCTCCCTGTGCATTTGCAAATCCACAAATCCAATTAAGAAATTCATCTTTCCATTCAGATTTCCATTCAATATTCTGCTTTTCAGGCATCGTTGTCACCTCCACTCATAAATCTCCTTTTATAGTATAACACGAATTACCAAAAAAATCAATTATACTATGCATAAAAATCTTATTTCGTTGTTATAAAAACGCACCCTTGTATTGATAAACAAAAGTGCGTTTTTGTTGGAAGAGCCGAATGGTTTAGATGCCAGTGATTTTATCGCATTTATATTCTAATACCACCATTATTATGTGCTTGGTTAGACATATAATCTAAAAAGTGCTTGGCATCTAATTTAGTTTTTGAATAAATATAGAAAAATTCATATTTATTTTTCTCTGCGACTTCTTGTTTATTTTCGAAAGCATCGTAAGTCTTATAACCATCCTCTGCATCATTAAACCTTATATATATACTTTTTGAATCAATTTTTGTAGAAAACTTGTTCTTTGCTGGAAGTATAACATAATTAAATTCAGCTTCTTTTCCATCTTTTGTTTTGTAATTTTTTATAACATCTAAAATCTTAATAATTTCTTCTTTGCCCTCTAGCTCATCGCTGGCACTTATTTCTTCATACAAAGATTGATCTATTTGTTTTGCACAACTCAAGTCTTCAATATCATTGAAATAACTTACCAAAGGGGCAATAAAGCTGCATAGTTCTTCAGCCTTATCGACACTTCCAACGCTAAACAAAAATTCTTCGTTGGATTTCCATACAGGACTTTTTCTCTCGTTTCTGGCAAAGTATTCGGATACACTTTGAATAGAAATATTATGTTTCATCAAACTCAATATCTCTATATCGGACAAAAGATTAAATGCTCCATTATCGAAATTATTGCCCTGTTTTGATAAAGAGTTTGAAGAAAAGATAAATTTTATTAATTCGTCACCTGTTACTTCTTTTTCATCAATGGTGATGCTAGTGTTTTTTAGCGTCTCTCCTATTGCTCTACGCAAAATATAAGATTCGTAAATAACTATAGGGTGGTTCACTATCCATTTTGCCTGTAAGTTTTTTGCTAGAACCACATTACTTATAACGCTCAGCGCACTTTTTTTGAATGATGGATAATATACATTATCATTACATACGAGGCAAACACTTCCTAGCAACCTCTCCGTATCTAATACAATATTGTCATAACCAGACATTTGAGTATCTCTAGCTATATAATCCAGCTTATCGACATCAACCGTAGAAGAATTAAGCAAACGAATTAGACAGTTCTTTATACCTTTTGTTCTATTAATTTCTTCTGCATCCATTCTGTTAGTCACATACGGACATCCAAGAACGGCACGCACAACCAAATCCAAGTCTATGTAGATTTCCCCACACTGTTTAAAATATCCAGAAAATTCATCAAATTTATTGCTCGCCACAATAGCACTCATGACCTCATGTTCAGATGGTGACTTTCCCTTGGGAGATAATATGTATTTGTAATCAGTCTCAAAATCAGAATATACTTCATCTTCTAATTTCTCTTTTAGATGACCTAAAAGTTCCTGATTAATACCGGAGTTTATATTAGAAACTTTTTGCTGATAATTATATAAATCTTCGCAAGTGTGAGAAAAAGGGGCATGTCCAACATCATGCAAAATACATGCTACTAAGAAAGAGTTTTTATTCTTATTTATTATTTCAATATCACTTTCTTTAGAATTGCTAATAAATCCCTTTATTGCTTTCTGTCCTAAATGATATACACCAATAGAATGTATAAATCTATCGTGTCTAGCTGATGGATATAGGACTCTATAGCTAGTTTGTTCTACCCATTTGAGTCTTTGAAATTCAGCCGTATCAACTATTCTCCAAAATGGCTCTTCTAACTCTATATATCCGTGTATTGCATCCTTAATGCTTTTGTTTTTCAAATTCACTCACCCCAAGATCATTTGTGAAATACTCTTCATCTCGTCAATTACAATTTTAGGCATTCCTAATCTAAAATATCTAATAAGTGTAGCTTGAAAACTCTCTATCTCTATATTTTTTACAATATTAAAGCACTCATTTTCTAAAGATTCAATTAAAAATGGATACTGCTCTTTAAAATCAAAAACTTTTACAAGATCAAATTTTGTATAATAGTTATGTGCCTCCAAGCTTCTAGAAAGTTGTTCGTCAAAATCGTATAGTTTTTCAAATTCAATTTTATAATTATTTTTTTCTAAAGATTCAATAACAAAGTTTCCTATAATTGAGTCACTGCTTATAAATTTACACATTTTATTTGCTCCATTCTAATCAATTCATTATATGTTTGCTCAGTATTATATATTTTAAAATCAAAAAAATTTATAACATTTTAAGTTGTCTATTTTCTAATGCAAGTTCTACAATGCTTCTTTCCCCGAGAGTATCATAATGTTCCTGTAAGCGCTCTCTTAATCTAAATAACTTGGCACTTGCCGTCTCAACCAAATGCCCATATGTGACGGCATGAATTCTCCCACTTGAAGTTATTTTTTGAGAATCGACATCCCCAAGTTTTTCCCCTACAACATATGCATCTATGGTAGCCGAACTATGAAGAACCGCAGATTTTCTTATTTGTCTCACATAATATTCCGTCTGACTTACTTCTTCATCAGTAATTTCAAACCCGCCTCGTTTTACTTCAATCAAAAGTATTTGATCTGGTTTCATTATTTCTCCTGCATCCATATCTATTCTGTCCGTACATACAGCCTTTAGTGAATATTTTTTTAAAGCAACAATGTCTGGTCTCTTCCTTGGGTTGTCTATTTCTGACAAGTCATAATCCTCATCTTTAAACAAACTTTTAACTACAGTTGTCAAAGCCGAATTGGATACAAACATAGGTGAATCGTATTGTGCGCCAAATAACCATTTTGAATTAAGCACCAAAGGATGTAAGGTATGCAATTCATCGGTTTCTTTATTGTTATAAATCCGTTGAATAGCCTCTATAACAACAATTCGCTTGTCAATTTCTCCAATTACAGTTGCAATATCATCTACATTCCATGTGGATAAAATGTCAGCCAGTTTGTCTAGTTGGTCTGTTGACATTTCCCCCAATTTGGCAAGCAACTCTTCACCTTTTTTTGATTTTTCTATAGAAATTAGTGCATTTACTGCAGCTTGAAGATATTCTTGACTAACCACAGGATTTTCTTCCGTTATTTTCTCAATAAAAGATGAAATATTTCTTTGTCCTGCTATGTTAAGCTCCTCTAGATCATCCATAGATTCCTTTATAGTTTCAAGCCTAATTTCTCCTAGTTGTTCCCTCATTACATTTTTAATAAACTCGTCAACCTCAACCTTTATGGACTGATAGTGACTAATCATATTTGCCGATTCTGAAAATCCACTCCAATCAGGAAGAACATAATCAATTAAATCATCTGTTTTTATAATTATTGTATATCTTTTCGCAACCTTCAATCGTCCGTCTAAAAAAGTTATCTTACCCCATGTCCACGACGGCTGTCCCACCAAGCGTCCAGATACCCAAAATGCGATACCATGTTGCTGAGACTTTGCTGCTGTCTTTTCGGAATCAACAATTGTCATCATTAATTTTGCATTTGCCTTTGTTATAAACTCCTTTTCATATATTACACCCTTATGTTGTGATAAATCTATATTTTTTCCATTAATTTTAACAACAAATTTGGGATCATACATAAATCTTGCGGACAAAATATCAGTCATCGCATTTGCATCTGGCAAATGTCTATCTACAAAAGCACTTATTTTTGTTCCATGTCCATCTTTTGTATCAATAGTATGATTTATAATCTCATATGGTGAATTACCATGGGATATTGCAATATCATATATATTGGAAACTCCATTCTTCCATGTCTCTATTTTATAACTATTTGCAAAACAAAACATTCCATGGCGTCCTACCCCGTTACGCCCATATGCTATTCTTTTTGAATTTTCTCCTTCATCTGGGAATTGCACTGATGCTCCTTGTCTTTTTTGTCGATTATAGTTTAAAGTCATCCATCTTTCATGAAATTCCTCATCTGTCATTCCTATTCCATCATCTACAATTGATATTAATTCATGTTCTTCTAATGGAATAGTAATATCTACATTACGAGCTCCAGCATCCCATGCATTTGCAACTAATTCAGTAAGGGCAATATCATTATTATTAGTTATAGATTTGTTGTTCCTGAAAATGTAATCTTCTTCAAAATAACCCATATTGTCCAATATTTTTCACCCCCACCAAATTATTAAATTAAATTATTACAATTATTTATTATATTTTACCATAGATCTATATATTTTTCAATATTCAATTAAAATTTTTATTACATAAATTTAAGAAGTAAAAAAACAAACATATTCACAATTTTAATAACTTCTATAATCCAACATTTACTTCCGAGCCATCTACATATTTTATCTTGATTCTATCTTCCGTAATGATTGTTACAGATTCAATTACTGCCCTAACTATTTGATTAAAATACTCATTCATATTTAAGTCTGTACTATCAATGATTTCTTCTATATGTTTCATCATGACATCATCATGCGAAACTGCATATTTGAGTTTTTCATTTAATTCTGTTATTCGAGATTCTACAGTATATATTTTACCCATATAGAATTCTCTGTCATCAGTTCCTTTTATAATGTTTCTCAGCATATCTAATTCCTTTTCATGCTTTCTTATATTAGCCTTGATAACCTGCGAATTATACTCATCATCCTTAAAGATAATAGCCTCAATTTCTCTTTTTACAGTTTCTTTAACATCTTCTGAATTTTTCAAAATATCCATTATGCTATTCAATATAGCATTGTGCAGTGTTTCTTCCAAAAGGGTTGGTGACTGTTTACAGTTACGGGTCCCGTTGTTTAATCTCTCAATGCATCTCCATACTATTTTCTTCTTACCTCTCTTTGATTTCGTTACACGTCTATACTTACTGCCACATTCTCCGCAAATCACCTTACCTGTTAAAGCATATTCAGAACTGTATCTACTTGTACTTATGCTACTATACAAATTTGCACGTCGTTGCATCTCTTCTTGCACCATATCAAATATTTCTCGTGACACAATTCCCTCATGATTATTTTCAATATAATATTGTGTTACCTCACCCTTGTTTTTTGCCGTTGTTTTTGTTAGATAATCAACCGTATAACTTTTCTGCAAAAGCACATCCCCTTTATACTTCTCATTTTTTAATATCCCAGACACAGTAGATTCCTTCCATTCACCTGTCCCCCTTGCTGTTTCTATGTTGTTATCGTTAAGCCACTTCTTGATTCCTCTTATGGAATTTCCCTCAAGGTACATATGAAATATTTTGCGAACGATTGCTGCCTGTTCAGGAATTATAACAGGTGTTATTCCATCACCTCTGTCATATCCATATAAGCCAGACGGAAATGAAAATTTCCCCTCTTTATACCCCATCCTTTTACCTCTGGTTATATTTTGACTTAATGACTCGCTTTCTGCCTGAGCAAATGCACTGAACCATGTTAAAAATGTTTCACTAACCGCATCAAGAGTGTTTATTCCTTCCTTTTCAAAAATTACTCCTATATTATTTGCCTTTAGTTTTCTCACATGTGTTAGACAATCAACCGTATTTCTTGCAAATCGTGAAATTGACTTTGTAATTATCAAATCTATTTTTCCCTTGTCACACATTTCAAGCATTCTCTGAAATTCAATTCTGTTTGTATCATTCATTCCGCTTATGCCGAAATCAGCGAAAATATCAACCAAAGTCCAATTAGAAGTGTTCTCAATTTTGCTTTTGTAATATGTGATTTGATTTTCAAGACTATTCTCTTGTTCTTCTTTATCTGTACTAACCCTACAGTATGCTGCTACTCTATATTGTTTATTTATATCTTGTGACTGTATAGAAATTGTAGCTGGAATTTCAGTTATCTTCCTCATCATTCATTACCTCCAAGTATTTTTCTATAACATTTAGCATCATATCTGCTGACAACCAACACATAAAATGCATCGCTATTTCCTTATGTGCATATGTCCCGCCATTCTTCCCCTGCCTTGAAGCAATTCCGATAGAATTGGTTACATTTATCCATCTTTTTGGTGTTAAAGTATTCAATTCTACCGGCATAGAAAGAAATTTTTCATTGTGTTTATTCTCCCACAAAGAAAGAAAATCAACAGTTCCACTATCTCTTAGCCACATTTGAATAGTGTAACCGGTTGATTTTTGTGGTTTACTTCTTGCTAATTCTGTTAAAGAAATATATCCCGGGTTCTGCTCCAATAAATGGTTTCGTGTCTCTCTTTTCTTCTTTCTAAATTCAACACTTGGATTTTGAATTCTGCTATACCTCCAGACATCAAATTCATTATATAGATTTTCTAATACTTCATTATACACCTCCTCGGTTATAATTTCACTTTGAAGTAGCGGCTTCATATACTGCTCTTTTGCAATAATATACCACAACTGATTTTGAATTGCTGATTTGTCCATGTCCAATTCTCCTTTCCCTTTAATAATAGAATTATATAACAAATCAGCAATTTTGTCTTTACTCTAACTTCTGATGTATCTGCAACGAGATTCTTTTTCGATAGATGCCTCAACGAAATTTTCAAATGAAATAATATAAGTTAAATATTTACTATTGTTTATAGTCTTATCTATTACATCTCTTGTCCATTTATCTTTTCCCGAAGGGGATTTGATTCCTCGATTAAATAATTCCGCCTGTATCTTCTGAAGACTGTTTCCATTTATGGCCATATCATATATCATTCTAACTACATCAGCTTCATCTTCTACGATGTATACAAGACCGTTTTCATCTCGCCCAAACCCATAGCATATTCTGCCAAATAATCTAGATTCAAATAAGTTTAGCCTCTTCATTTCTGCTTTCTCCCTTTCATTATAATTTTTAATTTTTGAATTACTTATCATTTTATTGACTCCTTTGTTAAAATTATTTTTTATATCTTTTTTGATTATCATCAGTCCTTTGTAGAAACAAAAAGCACATCTTGATTTTACTCAAAATGTGCTCAAAATTCATAATGTCCAGTCTTAAAACATCATTATAGTAATGTTTTATTCAGTAAGTTTTGTTCATCTCCTTAAATTGCCCTAAGCAATTCTGCTAAATCATTTTCTCCTTTTATGTTAATTTTGCATATAAAAAGAGACAAACATCATTATAACTATGTTATAAAAAGCGTTTGTCTCTTTTGGGTGCAGGGGAGGGATTTGAACCCCCGACCTCCGGGTTATGAGCCCGACGA
>OIYO01001682.1_pt1 | contig 11053 bp, 7 predicted proteins | sample 1588191 | NCBI WGS metagenome assembly OIYO01 (sample SAMN03283275) | human gut metagenome | biome: human-associated habitat; material: feces | host: Homo sapiens | place: Peru | collected 2012 | reverse complement strand
CTACCACGGCAGCCTCAAGTGGTGCATGGCGCATCCGTGGCGCAACGTGTGGCGCTGCGTGAAAGAGTATTTCCGCTTCTGACGGACAAAGAGCGGGAGAGGAGGGGAGAGAGCGATGTTCCGATACAAAAAGAGCGTGCCGGTGAGCTACGAACGGCAGGGATACATCTATTTTTCATCGCTGCTGTATCGAGAAATGCCGGAGAAGGCGCAGCGGAAGATCCTCAACCTGTGTATGGAGTGCGGCGGCGGGGACTACTACCGGGCACTTTTCGAATTCGTGACGACGGATGCGAACGCGACGTACATCTGCATGAAGCACAGCCTCTCCCGCTCGACGCTCGAGCGGATCGTGCGGAAGTATTACGAAGGCTTCCCGCGGAGACTGTGACAGAGCTTCGGCCCTGTGTGCGCTGCCGCCGAAAGGGCGCGAGCAGGGGACGATTCGGGTCATCCGCGCAAAAGAAGGCGTCCTGACGGTCAGCCGCTTTGAGGACGAACTGTCCCCCGTAGTGCAATGAAATCAAGGCGATGCGCGGCCTTCCCGGCGGAAGTCTGCGCATTTCCTTTTAGTATCCTATTTCCAAATGCACAGCTGCTTGCACATTTTCATCTGGAAATAGGATTAGACAAGGAGAAAATCATGGCAAACCGCGTGTCGCAATGGTTCCGGAAACTTTCGGGGCATCATGCGCATCATCATCACCGCAAAATGACCCGCGAGGACTTCCAGAAGCTGCCTCGCCACGTCGCCATCATCATGGACGGCAACGGCCGCTGGGCGAAAAAGCACCGCCTGAACGTGGCGATGGGGCATCGGCAGGGCACGGAAACCCTGCGCGAAATCATCCGCCATACCGACGACCTGAAGATTGAGGCGCTGAGCATCTACGCCTTCTCGACGGAGAACTGGAAGCGCTCGATGGAGGAAGTCGGCGCGCTGATGCAGCTGATTCTGGACTTCTTCGCGTCCGAAATTGATGAATTGGACGAGAAGAATGTTCGTATCCTGATTCTGGGCGACAAGGCGGCGCTGCCGGAAAAGCAGCGCGACACGCTGATAGAGGCGGAGCGGCGGACGGCGAAGAACACCGGGCTGCACCTGAATATCGCGCTCAACTACGGCGGACGGGCGGAGCTGACCCGCGCGGCGCGGCTGATGGCGCAGGAGGCGGCGCAGGGGCGGCTGAATCCGGATGAAATCAGCGAAGAGACGGTCGCGCAGCGCCTGTATACCGCCGGTCAGCCGGATGTAGACCTGATGATTCGCACGAGCGGGGAAATGCGCCTGAGCAACTTCCTGCTCTGGCAGTGCGCCTACGCGGAATTTGAGTTCCCGACGGTGCTGTGGCCGGATTTCACGGTCACGGATTACGACGAAGCGCTTGCTGCGTTCGGCGGCCGCGAGCGGCGGTTCGGCAAACGCCTTTCGTAAATGCTGAACATTTGGCGGAAAAGTGTTCATATTGCATTCATAGGCGTATGGTATCATCAGATTTCAAGGAAGTTCAAGGAAAACATGAGGGGGAAAGAACCATGAGGCAAAAGACGATCGTGGGGCTGATTATGGCCGCCGGCGCAGCGCTGATGGTTGCGGTGGGCGGATGGGTCATGGCGCTGATCGTGCTGGTGCTGATTTGCTTCGGCGTGCAGGAAGAGTTTCACGCGCTCGCACAGGCGGGACACCGCCCCGTCGCGTGGCCGACGTGGGTCGGCATGATTGTCTCTATTCCGCTGACGCTGCTTATCGGCACGAAAATGATTCTGCCGGTCATTATGGCCATCTGCCTGCTGACGATGATCTGCGTCATTTTCCGCTCCAAACCGAAGCTGGATGACGCCGTGCTGAGTATGCTGCCGATGCTGACAGTTGCCCTGCCCGGCATGAGCGCGATTTCGTTCACGCACATTGAGCCGAAAGCGCTGCAAGTCACCCTGATGGCACTCATGATTGGCATTCCCTGCATGGCAGACGCGTTTGCAATGTGGGTCGGCAAGGCTGTCAAGGGGCCGAAGCTCTGCCCCACTGTCAGCCCGAACAAGACGATTTCCGGCGCGATTGGCGGCGTGGTCGGCGCGCTGCTCACGTCGATTTTGATTGGCGTTGTGGCATACCTCGTGGCGGGGGAGGCGCGTCCGCTGCTGCCCGCGTGGTATGTGTACCTGATTTTGGGCATTCTGGGCGGCGTTGTCGGGGAAATGGGCGATTTGTTCTTCTCGCTGGTCAAGCGCCATTGCGGGATGAAGGACTTCTCGAACCTGTTTCCGGGTCACGGCGGGATGCTCGACCGTCTGGACAGCGTGCTGTTCATGGCGATGCTGATGCTGTGCTATCGCCTGATGGCGGGCATTTGAGGATAAACACGCGGACACAGTAGGAAGAAGTCACCAACTCAATCGCGCGAAAGGGTCAAGGGAGGGGACTTCGTCCCATTTCCTTTGCCCCTTGCGGAGTCCAGAGGCAGCGCCTCTGGCAGGGTTTGGGGCAGCGCCCCAAGTCCGTTACTGATGTAGGAGGGCGAATCGACATGCAAACCATCGCCATTCTGGGGTCTACGGGGTCGATTGGCACACAGGCGCTGGAGCTCGTGCGGCTGCATCCGGAGGAGTTCCGCGTCGTCGCGCTGACGGCACGGAGCAGCCGGGAGAAGCTGTTCGAGCAGGTGCGGGAGTTCCGCCCGGAAGTCGCGGGTCTGACCGAACCTATCCCGATGAGCGAAATCCCGGAGGATGTGCGCTTCTGCCGCTGGGTCATGGGGGCGGACGCGCTGCACGCCGCGGCGGCGGAAGTCCCGGCGGACATGGTGCTCGTCAGCGTGGTCGGCATTGCCGGGCTGCAAAGCGTGATGGACGCGCTGGGCGCGAATCGGCAAGTGCTGCTGGCGAACAAGGAAGCGCTGGTGACGGGCGGCCACTTGGTGATGGACGCGGCGAAGCGCATCAGCAAGCCGATTCTGCCTGTGGACAGCGAGCATTCCGCCATCTTCCAGTGCCTGCAAGCCGCGGGGGGCAATCAGCCTGTGCGTTTGCTGCTGACCGCGTCCGGCGGGCCGTTCCGCACTTGGACGCGCGAACAGATGCAGAACGCGACGCGCGCGCAGGCGCTCAAGCACCCGAACTGGTCAATGGGCGCGAAAATCACCATCGACTCGGCAAGCATGTTCAACAAGGCGCTGGAAATTATCGAGGCGCACTGGCTGTTCGACATGCCGCCGGAGAAAATTCAGGTGGTGGTGCATCCGCAGAGCATCGTGCATTCGGCGGTGGAATTTGCCGATGGCGCGGTGCTGGCGCAGCTGGGCGTACCGGACATGCGCGTGCCGATTGCGTATGCGATGACGTACCCGCGGCGCATCCCGACGGGCAGCAAGCCGCTGGACTTGTTCTCCATCGGCACGCTGACGTTTGAACCCGGCGACCCGGTGCGCTTTCCGGCGCTGCGGCTGGCGGGGGAGTGCCTGAATGCGGGCGGCGCGGCGTGCACGATTCTCAACGGCGCGAACGAGATGGCAGTGGCAGCGTTCCTGCGGGACGAGATTCCGTTCGGGGCAATCAGCCGCATTGTCGAGGGGACGCTCGAAGCCTGCGGAGCGATGCCGGCGGATACGCTGGCGGATATTTTCCATGCGGATTTGGAAGCGCGCCGCGTGGCGAAAGAAATTGCGGAAAAGCTCAAGTGAGTTTTCGGCAATTCAAGAAGATTCGCTTCTGTGATTGGAAATTTTATTTTTATCTTGATTGTGCGATTGTGGGGCAGGGGTTTCGCTCCTGCGGGAGCGACAAGGGGGCAATGAAAACAGGCGAAGTCTGCGGTTGCCCCCTTGACCCCTTCGCTCGTCGCCCTCCATGTTTCTTGAACTTTTTTGTTACTTCGGGAAACGGGGATCGTGTGGCTATCCTGTGGATAAACACGCGCATATAGCATGAAAGTGCGCGCAACTCAATCGCGCGAAAGGGTCAAGGGACGAAGTCCCTTGTGGAGTCCAGAGGCAAAGCCTCTGGTGGGGTCAAGGGGCAAAGCCCCTTGCGTCTCTCCCTTCTAAGAAAGGAAAGCTATGACAGTTGTTTCGGTGCTGGTGGCGCTGCTGCTGCTGGGAATCCTGATTACGGTGCATGAATTTGGGCATTACATCTTCGCGCGCATGACGGGGATAGAGGTCATGGAGTTCGCGATTGGGTTCGGGCCGAAAATCGTCGGGTGGACGGGAAAGTCCGGGACGAAGTTCGCGCTGCGGTGCATTCCGCTGGGCGGGTACTGCGCGTTCTACGGCGAGGACGACGTGGAGGGCAAAGCCACGAACGACCCGCGCGCGTTCGGCAAGCAGCCGGTTTGGAAGCGGATGCTGTCGGTGCTGATGGGACCGGGCATGAACTTCCTGCTGCCGCTGGTGGTGCTGGTGCTGTACTTCTGGATTGGCGGCGTGACGGGCACGGAAGCCCTCGTCGCGGACGTGGAGCAGGGCGGCCCGGCGTACACCGCGGGGCTTCAGGCGGGTGACATCATCCTCGACGTCAACGGCACAGCGCCGAATCCCGAAAACGCGTCGCAGTCGCTGACGGAGCTGATTAACGCGACGCAGGGCGACACGATGGTGCTTGGCATCCGCCGCGACGGCGAACGCACCGAAATCACCCTCACGCCGTTCTACGACGCGGAAACCGGGCGCTACCGCATGGGCATCCACGTCAGCGCGGTTGCGTCGGGCGAGATGCTGCCCGTGTCGTTCGGGGAGGCCGTGCGGGACAGCTGGAACGTGTGCGTCAACGCCGCGACAATCATCGGGCAGGCGCTGCACGATATGGTCACGACGGGCGCGGGGCTGAATGAAGTCGGCGGCGTCGTCGGCACAGTCGCGGCGGTCAGCGAGCAGGTCAACACCTATGGCTTCGCGGCGTTCATCAACGCGCTGGTCGTTATCTCCATCAATCTGGGCATCATGAACCTGCTGCCGATTCCGGGGCTGGACGGCGCGCGGTTCCTGTTCCTGCTGGTGGAAGCCATCCGCCGCAAGCCGCTGCCGCAGAAGAAGGAAGCCATCGTCAACCTGATTGGCATGGCGCTGCTCTTCGGGCTGATGATTCTGCTGGTATTTAAGGACGTATGGACACTGATGGGACATTGAGGGAAATAAAATGTACGAAACGAGAATGGTTCGCGTCGGAAATCTGACGCTGGGCGGACACAACCCGGTCTGGGTGCAGTCCATGACGAACACCGACACGCGCGACGCACAGGCGACGCTTGCGCAGATTCGCGCGCTGGCGAAAGCGGGCTGCGACATCGTGCGCGTCAGCGTGTACGACGAGGATTGCGCCCGCGCCGTCCGCACGCTGGTGGACGGTTCGCCCGTGCCGCTGGTGGCGGATATCCACTTCAACCACCGGCTTGCCATTGCCGCGGCGGAAAACGGCATCCATAAGCTGCGCATCAACCCAGGCAACATCGGCGGCGAAGCGCACGTTCGGGAACTGGCGGCGGCGGCAAAGGCGCATCACATCCCGATTCGCATCGGCGTGAACACCGGGTCGATTGAGAAGGATATTCTGGCGAAGTACGGGCAGCCGTGCGCTGAGGGGCTGGTGGAAAGCGCCCTGAATCACGCGCGGATGCTGGAGAAAGTCGGCTTCGAGGACATTGTGCTGTCCATGAAGGCGTCGGATGTGCGCCTGACGATTGCCGCCTACGAGCTGGCGGCGAAGCGCTGCGATTATCCGCTGCACGTCGGCGTGACCGAAGCGGGTCTGCCGGGGCAGGGGACAATCAAGAGCGCGATTGGCATCGGTGCGCTGCTGGCGGAGGGCATCGGCAACACGATTCGCGTCAGCCTGACGGGCGACCCCGTGCCGGAAGCCAAGGCGGCGTGGGACATCCTGCGCGCGCTGAACCTGCGGACGCACGGCGTGCAGCTGGTGTCCTGCCCGACGTGCGGGCGGACGTGCATCGACGTGGCGGGCATTGCCGCGCGCGTGGAGAAGGAGCTTTCGGATATTCAAGTGCCGCTGAAGGTGGCGGTGATGGGCTGCGTGGTGAACGGCCCCGGCGAAGCGCGCGAAGCGGACATTGGCATGGCGGGCGGCAAGCGCGGCGGCGTACTGTTTGTCAAAGGGCAGGAGCCGATGGTGGTCGAGGAAAATCTGGCTGACCGCCTGATTGAGCTGGCACGGAAGATTGCGGCGGAAAAAGCGGGGAAATGACGCTTTTTCCGGCGGAAAAGCGGGGACGACCTCATCCGACTTCGCTTCGCTCAGCCACCTTCCCCAAAGGGGAAGGTTTTGGGCGCGCGCAGACATCCCTGCCTTCCCCTATGGGGAAGGTGTCGCCGCAGCGACGGATGAGGTCGGATAAACACGCGGACACAGCATGAAATCGCGCACAACTCAATCGCGCGAAAGGGTCAAGGGAGGAACTCCCTTGCGGAGTCCAGAGGCAGACCCTCTGGTGGGGTCAAGGGGCAAAGCCCCTTGGCTCGTTCTCGTTTACGACAGGGGAAGGAGGAAAGCATGAGTTACGATGAATTGCTCGCGCAGGTGTATGCAGCGCTGCCGCAGCTCAAGGGGCAGCTGCACGCGCCGCGCGTGGTGTATGTGCAGTCGCAGGGCAAGGTGTACATCACGTTTGAGTCAAATGTGCTGGTGGAGGAAGCGTCGTTCCTGAAGCTGGAAGCGCTTCTGCGGCGCGTTTTCCCGCAAAAGCCGCTGGCGCTGCGCGTCGTGTCGCCGGGACTGAAGGACGATTTTCTGGAGAACATCAGCGCGTATAAGCAGGTGCTGACCGACTTCCTGCGCCGCAATTATCCCGCGTCTGCCAGCTGGATGAGCCAAATCGACTGGCGGTGCGACGGCAAGCGCATCACGCTGACATTCCCCGACGCGTTCAGCCTGGAGTACATGGGGCGGCAGAACGTCGCGGCGCGCCTGTCGCAGGCGGTGAAGGACATTTTTTCCGCCGAGGTGATGGTGGAACTGACCGTCGCGGGCGATCAGGAGAAGCGGCTGGCGGAAATCCGCGAAGAGAGATTGCGCGAGCAGACCGTCACCTACACGGCGGAGCAAATCGCCGCGATGACGCAGGGGGACGCCAAGCCGGCGAAGGAACACAAGGAGCGCAAGCCGTCCGCGCCGCGCGAGAAGAAGCCGGAGCAGACCATGCCGGAGCGCGACCCGATGCTGCCCGTGATGACCGACCACGCCATCGGCAAGCCGATTATGGGGCGCGCGATTGCCGATCCGCCGATGGAAATGAAGGAGCTGGCAAGCGACGCGGGGCTGGTCGTCGTGCAGGGCGACATTTTCAAGCTGGAAACGAAGGAACTCAAGGGCGGCGAACTGCTGCTCGTCACCTTCGCCATCACCGACTACACGTCGTCCATCCTCTGCAAGGCGTTCATGCGCTACCGCCGCCTGCCCTTCGGCAAGAAGAAGGACGACGACGCGCCGCCGCCGCCGATTACCGACGAGGAACGTCAGGCGGTGATGGACAAGGTCAACCAAATCAAGGTGGGGCTGAACGTCAAGGTGCGCGGCGAGTGCATGTACGATAACTTCGCGCACGAATTGTCGATTTCCATCCGCGATATGGTGCCGATGGAGCGCATCAGGCGCGAGGACACGGCGGAGGAAAAGCGCATCGAGCTGCACATGCACACCAACATGTCCACCATGGACGCGCTGACCCCGGCGGGTGACCTCATCAAGCGTGCCATCGAGTGGGGGCATCCCGCCGTCGCGATTACCGACCACGGCGTGGTGCAGGCGTTCCCGGCGGCGTTCAATGCCGTCAAAAAGCAGCCGATTAAGCTGATTCCGGGCTGCGAGGGCTACCTCATCGACGAAACGCAGGTCGTCACCGATGAAGACGACCGCTCGATTGATGATACCATCGTCGTGCTGGACTTTGAATCCACCGGGCTGGATACGCTGAAAGACCGCGTGATTGAAATCGGCGCGGTAAAAATGACCGGCGGCACGCTGGTGGATACGCTGTCGATTCTGGTGAACCCGAAAATTCCCCTGCGGCCGAAAATTACCGAAATCACAGGCATTACGGACATGATGCTGGCGGACAAGGAGACGGCGGAGACCGCTATCCCGAAGCTGATGGACTTCATCGGCGATGCCGCGATTGCCGCCCACAACGCCGCGTTTGACGGCAAGCTGCTCAAGGCGGAGCTGCGGCGGCTGGGGCGCGAGTTCAACGCGCCGATTCTGGATACGCTGTCCCTGTCGCGCAAGCTGCTGCCGGAACTGAAGTCGTTCAAGCTCAAGAGCGTCTGCAAGGCACTGAGCGTGAGCCTGAAAAACGCCCACCGCGCCGTCCACGACGCGACCGCGACGGCGTACTGCCTGGCGAAGATGTTCAAAATCGCCAAGGAAGAGCACGGGTTCACCAAACTCAGCGACCTGAATACCCTCAAGGGCGGCGCCATCGGCGAAAGCTACCACGTCATCCTGCTGGTAAAAAGTCAGGAGGGGCTGGTCAACCTCAACCGACTGGTCTCCATCGGGCATCTGGACTACTTCCGCCGCCGCCCGCACATGCCGCGCTTCATGATCGACCGCTACCGCGAAGGGCTGATTATCGGCAGCGCGTGCGAGGCGGGCGAACTCTACCGCGCGGTGCTGGAAAATGAGCCGTGGGAGAAAATCAAGGAAATCGCGTCGTGGTATGACTATCTGGAAATCCAGCCCGTGGGCAACAACGCGTTTCTGGTGCGCGAAGGGCGCGTGGCGGACGACGAGGCGCTGCGGGACATCAACCGCAAAATCGTCCAGCTGGGCGACGAGCTGGGCAAGCCGGTCGTCGCGACGGGGGATGTGCACTTCCTTGACCCGCACAACGCCATCAACCGCTCCATCATTCAGGCGGGCATGGGTTTCGATGATGCCGACACGCAGCCGCCGCTGTACTTCAAGACGACGAACGAGATGCTGGAGGAATTTGCCTACCTTGGCGCGGAAAAGTGCCACGAGGTCGTCATCGACAATCCGCGGAAGATTGCGGATCAGGTGGATAAGCTGCAACTGTTCCCCAAGCACCCCAAGGGCGAGGACACCTTCCAGCCATTCTGGGAGGACGCGGCGGACAATATTCAGAATATGACGTGGGGCACGGCGAAGGAGCTCTATGGCGATGAGCTGCCCGAAATCGTCGTGAACCGGCTGAACAAGGAGTTAAAATCCATCATCGGCTACGGCTTTGCGACGCTGTACAACATTGCCCAGCGGCTGGTCAGCAAGTCCAACGCGGATGGATACCTCGTCGGCAGCCGCGGCTCGGTCGGTTCGAGCCTCGTGGCGCGCATGTGCGGCATCACGGAGGTCAACGCGCTGCCGCCGCATTACCGCTGCACCCACTGCCGCAAGGGCTTTTTCGACGTGGACAAGAGCCAATACAAAGTCGGCGTTGACCTGCCGGACAAGGACTGCCCAATCTGCGGTCAGAAGCTCGTGAAGGACGGCTTCGACATCCCGTTCGAGGTCTTCCTCGGCTTTGAAGGCGACAAGGTGCCGGATATTGACCTGAACTTCTCCGGCGAATATCAAAACCGCGCGTTCCATAACGTCGAGGAGCTGTTCGGGCATGACCACGTTTTCCGCGCGGGTACGATTACGGGTCTGGCGGAAAAAACGGCGTACGGCTATGTGTCGAAGTACTTCGAGGAGCGCGGATTGCAAGTCGGCAACACGGAGAAGGAGCGTCTGGCGGCGGGCTGCGAGGGCGTGAAAAAGACGACGGGTCAGCACCCCGGCGGCATGGTTGTCGTGCCGAAGGAGTACGAAATCTACCAGTTCACCGCCGTGCAGCACCCCGCCGACGACCTCAATTCCGACTTTACCACCACCCACTTTGACTTCAACTCCATGCACGACATTCTGGTCAAGCTGGACTGCCTCGGTCACGACGACCCGACGGTTTTGCACATGCTGGAGGAATTGACGGGCATCGGCTACAAGGATGTTCCGCTGGATGATCCGGACGTGCGAAGCCTGTTCTCGTCGCCCAAGGCGCTTGGCGTGACGCCAGAGGATATCGGCTGCCTGACGGGGACGTTCGGCGTGCCGGAATTCGGCACATCGTTCGTGCGCGGTATGCTTGATGAGACGAAACCGACGACGATGGAGGAGCTGCTGCGCATTTCCGGTCTGTCCCACGGCACAGACGTGTGGCTGGGCAACGCGCAGGAGCTGATTGCAAACGGTACGGCGAAATTGAGCGAGTGCGTTTGCTGCCGTGACGACATCATGAACTACCTGATTGACAAGGGTGTTGCGCCGAAGATGGCGTTCACGACGATGGAGAGCGTCCGTAAAGGGCGCGGCCTGAAGCCTGAAATGGAACAGGCGATGATTGAACAGCACGTTCCGCAGTGGTTCATGGATTCGTGCAAGAAAATCAAGTACATGTTCCCCAAGGGGCACGCCGTGGCGTATGTGACGATGGCGCTGCGCGTGGCGTGGTATAAGGTGCATCGTCCGCTGGCATATTACTGTGCGTACTTCACCGTGCGCGGCGACGGCTTCGACGCGATGACGATGCTGATTGACCCCGCGACGATTCGCGAGAAAATCAAGCAGATTAAAGCTGACCCGAAGGCGTCCGCGAAGGACAAGGAAGCCGTGACGAGCCTTGAACTGGTGCTGGAGATGAACATGCGCGGCTTCAAGTTCCTGCCGTGCGACCTGTACAAGAGCGACCTGAAGAAATTCAAGATGGAGGGCGAAACGGGGCTGCGGTGTCCGTTCACGTCCTTGGGCGGACTGGGCGAATCGGCTGCCATCAACATTGTGCGCGAGCGCGAGCGCGGCCCGTTCATGTCGGTGGAGGACTTGAAGGAGCGCACGCGCATTTCCAGCGCGGTCATTGAGCTGCTGCGGACGCACGGTTCGCTGGAGGGCTTGAGCGAAACCAGTCAGGTCTGTATGTTCTGAGGGGCATGGCGATTGCCCTCAGGCTGCCTTCGCTTTTGTGACTTTTATGTTTCTTGATTTGGATTGTTACAGGGGGATGCGCCTGCGGGCGCACCAAAGGGCTTTCCGATCGCCCTTTGGAAAC
>OIYO01001679.1_pt1 | contig 11079 bp, 12 predicted proteins | sample 1588191 | NCBI WGS metagenome assembly OIYO01 (sample SAMN03283275) | human gut metagenome | biome: human-associated habitat; material: feces | host: Homo sapiens | place: Peru | collected 2012 | reverse complement strand
ACTAATCAATTTTTAAAATATAATAGTTTAAATCCTGATAAAAAAATAGGTATGTTAATTTTAGATGTTAAAGGAAACTATTATAATCAAGTAAAAGAATATGCAAAAAAATATGGAATTTTAAAAGATGTTTTAGTAATTGAACTTGGAGGAAAGATCAAATATAATCCTTTACACAAACCAAATTTGAAACCTACAGTAATTGCTAATCGACTAAAAACTATTTTAACATTATTTTCAGAAAATAATTCTGAAAGCTATTGGTTAGATAAAGCTGAACAAGTTTTAGCTGAAGCAATAAAATTGTGTCGAATGTATAATAATGGATATGTTACATTTAAAGAAATTCATAAAATTGTAGTTGATGAAAACTATTATAAAGAAAAAATATCAGGCTTAAGAGAAATGTTTTTACAAGGCAAATTGTCTAAAAAGCAAATTTATGACTTAAATTCTGCATTAGAATTTTTTCAAAGAGAATATGAAAAATTAGACTCAAGAACACTTGGAATATTAAAATCTGAAATTACAAGAATTACAAATACATTTATATCAGATTATGAAGTTAGCAGAACTTTTAGTCCTTCTAAAGAAGAACTAAACTTTAAGGGTTTTAACAGTGTTTTAAATAATGGCAAAATTGTTGTTTTAAATATGAATATTACAGAATATAAAAATTTATCAAAAATTATTTCTGCATATTTAAAACTTGATTTTCAAACAGATGTTATGATGGCTTTAGCAAAAGGAAATCCTAAAACCACTGTATTTATTTGTGATGAATATGCAGAATATGTTACCAAAACAGATAGTGACTTTTTCTCTCTAAGTAGAGAAGCTAAATGCATAAATATTGTTAGTACACAAAGCTATTCATCACTAAAAAACACCTTAAAAGATGATACTTCTGTAAAAGTTATATGTCAAAATTTAATAAACAAAATTTGGTTTAGAACAGATGATATTTTTACTATTGAAGAAGCACAAAAACAACTTGGAAAAGAAGATAAAATCAAAACTTCACAAAATATATCTGAAAATGCAAAAGAAACAAAATATAATTATTTTACACATGGTTTTAAATCTAAAAATTCTAGTGTTTCTGAAAGCCTTAATATTTATACTCAAAATGATTATGTTTATGATACTAATTTTTTTACACAAAATTTAGAAACTTTTACTGCTCTTGCTTTTTTATCTGATGGAAATAAAATTATGAAACCAAAAAAATTAAATTTATTTCCATATTTTTTAGAATAATTTTTAGTTACTTTTTAGTAACAGATTGGAGGTTATATTGAATAAAAAAATATTATTTTTTTATATATTTATTTTATTGTTTTCTTTATGTTTTATTTTTTGTTTTAGTGGAAATTGTTTTGCAAGTACCCCAAAATTAATATCTAAACTTGATGGTGCTTTTAAAAATATTGAAGATTGGATTATTAAACTTGCAACTCCTGCTGCAGCTGTAGCTGTAGGTACAGGTGTATTTATGAAAAAATTTAGTTTTGGTGATGAAGAAAGAATACGAACAGGTAAAAAAATCATTAAAGGATCTTTATTTTCATATGCCTTTATCCTTGCAATAGATTTAATTTTATCAGCAATAAAATCATTAGTCGGTTAGGAGGAAAATTGGAAGAAACAAATATAACTCAAATTATAATTGATACAATAAATACTATTTTAGGCAATTTATTTAGTTCAATTGATAATAATTTATATTCTTTATTAGATGATATAACTTTTATTAGTTCCGATATTTTAAATGACAAAAATTTTGAAAATATTTTTGGAACATCTACATCTAATGGAATTTTATTAATTGCAAATTCTTTGCTTTTGGGAATAATTCTATATTTCGCATTAAGGTATTTACTTTCACATTTTACTTATTCTCAAATTGAAAGTCCTCATAGTTTTTTAATAAAATTAATTATTTGTGGAATTTGTATGAATTTTTCATATTTTTTATTATCACAATTTTTAGATTTATTTTCAAATATTTCTTTAGCTATTAGAAATTTGGGAGAAACTTTATTTAATAAAAATATCTGTTTTTCAGAATTAATTTTAGATATAAATACGAATGTTTCTGTTGATACATCTTCTATTAATATTTTCTCTTTAGATGGTTTAATTAAAAGTTTAATTTCTTTTTCTTTATTAAATTTAGTTTTTTCTTATTCTTTTAGATATGTTTTAATAAAAGTTTTTGTTTTAATTACACCTTTTGCAATTTTGTCAAATTCTTTAAATTCCACTTCTTGGTTTTTTAAATCATGGTTTAGAAATTTATTTTCTTTATTATTTATTCAAATTGTAGTTTCAATTGTTTTATTAATATTATTTTCAATTGATTATTCTCCTTCTAATCTTTTTTCTAAATTTATTTATATTGGTGGTCTTTATGCTTTAATAAAATCAAATTCTTTTGTTAGAGAATTTATCGGTGGAGTTTCCACAGATTTTTCACAAAATGTGGGTAACTTTTCAAAATTTTTAAAATAATTTAATAATTATTTTTTTAATTAATTTTATTATTTATTTTATTTTTTATTATTTTTATTTTATTTTTTATTATTTTTATTTTATTTTTTATTTTATTTTTTATTTTATTTTTTATTTGGAGGTTATTTATGAAATTTATTTTTCCTCAAAATTATAATTTTAAAAATAAATTATTTGGAACAATTGACTATAGTACTATTATTTTAAATTTAATTTGGGATTTATTTGTTTTTATTTTTGTTAATTTTTTTAATAATTTAAATATTAAAATATTTTTATTTTTTGTTCTTTGTTTTCCTTTACTGTTATTTAGCTTTTCAGGTTTTAATGGTGAAAATATAATTCATGTTATGACATATATATTTAAATTTTTATTTAAACAAAAATTATTATTTTTCCAGAAAAATAACTTTTAATAAAAATTCCTTGAATTTTTTGTCTAAAAAAGTTATAATTGGTATTACAAATTGTACATTAATTTGTAAATCATTTATTTTAATGGAGGCTTTTTAAAATGAAACTAGAACAAAACGAAAAACAACTATTATTTTCAGAAACAGTAATACCAGATATATTTTTTGCAGAACATCTATCTCAAATACCTGGTGATTATTTAAAAATTTATTTGTATTTAATATTTCTTTCAAAATATAAAAAAGATATTAAAATAAATGATTTATCAAAAAAGTTATCTTTGCCTGTAAAAACTATAAATGATGGTTTAAAATTTTTAGAAGATAATAATTTAATCTTGAAAAAAACAACTGGATTTATAATTACAGATTTACAAGAATTAACTTTAAACAATTTGTATAAACCAAATCTTACTCAATCTAAGGAAAAAATTGAGCAAACATCTAAAAATCAGTCAAGAGCAAGGGCTATTGAACATATAAATAATATGTACTTTCAAGGTATTATGGGTCCTTCATGGTATAATGATATTGACTTATGGTTTAGAAAATATAATTTTGATGAGCAAGTTATGATTAGTTTATTTAATTATTGTTACAATCGTTCTGCACTACATAAGAATTATGTTCAAACTGTTGCAGAAGCTTGGCATGCTAATAAAGTTCAAACTTACAATGATTTAGACTTATATTACCAAAAACAAGAAAAATTAAATAAAATAAAAAATACCATTGCAAAAAAACTTGGAAAACACAATGGCTTAACTCAATATGAAGAGGCTTATATTGAAAATTGGGTTTTAGATTTTGGGTATGATATGGATATAATTGAAATTGCACTAAAAAGGACTACCTATAAACAAAATCCAACTTTTGAATATATAAATAATATAATTAGCGATTGGCATGAAAGAAATCTAAAAACTCCTGACCAAATAAATGCATTTTTAGAACAACGTAAAAAGCAAAATAAAGATTTAAAGGAAATGAAAAGTAACGTTTCAAAAGCTAATAAGGCTAATTATGAGCAAAGACAATATAATAATTTAGACTTTTTATATGCAAATAATAATATAGAAGGAGATAATTAATGTCAAATGAAGTTTTGAATTCTTTATTAAAAGAATATGAACAAAAAAAATTAAATGCTGAATTAGATTTAGATAGAAGAAAACAGAATTTATATAAGCTAATTCCACGTCTTGAAGAAATTGATAATGAATTAAATAATTTTGCAATTAATACAGCAAAAAATATATTAAATAATTCTTCAAACTCTTCTACTGTTGAAAATCTTAAACAAAGAATTTCAGATTTAAAAAAAGAAAAAGAATTAATTTTATTACAAAATAATTATAGTTTCGATTATTTAAAGCCTTTTTATGAATGCAAAATTTGTAATGATACAGGATTTATTTTAGATAATAATTATAAAACTACAATGTGTAATTGTTTAAAACAAAAATTATTAGATATTTCTTTTAATAAATCTAATATGTCTAATTTGAAAAAAGAAAATTTTAATAATTTTAATGAATTGATTTTTTCTGATGAAGTTGATTTAGCAAAATATAGATTTAATATTTCTCCTAGAAAAAATATTTCTAATATTAAAAATAAATGTATAGAGTTTGTTAATAATTTTGAAAATCCAGATTATAAAAATTTATTATTTGTTGGTTCTACTGGTTTACGGTAAGACATTTATGTCAAATTGTATTGCTGCAGAATTACTAAAAAAAGGTAAAACTGTAATTTATCAAACAGCTCCTGTTTTGCTTGAAACCGTAATAGATTACAAAATGAATAAACAAAAAAATTTGGATAATAATTTCTATCAATCTGTGTTAGATTGTGATTTATTAATAATTGATGATTTAGGAACTGAGAGTTTAAATAGTATGAAATTGAGTGAGCTATTTACTATTTTAAATACTAGAATTTTAAATTTAAATAATAAAATTACTAAAACTATTATTTCTACTAATTTGAATATTAATGATATTTTTAAAAATTATGAAGAACGTATTGGTTCTCGAATTGCTGGTTATTATGATATTTATTATTTCTTTGGTGAAGATTTACGTTTTAAAAAATAAGGGATTAAGTGACTATCACTCAATCCCTCTTTTTTTATTCAACTGTATCTTTCATATCTGGTGTTAAAGTTTCTATACTAACAACCTTTCCACCATCATTTGTTCTCATTAAAGTAACACCTTGTGTTGATCTTCCAAGAACGCTAATATCTTTAACTTCAAGTCTTATAATTGTTCCTGTATCTGTAATTAACATTACATCATCTTCTTCAGTTGCAATTCTTGCTCCAACTAATTTTCCAGTTTTAGGTGTAATTTTATAAGTAATAACACCTTTTCCACCTCTTATTTGTACTCTGTATTCATCTAATTCTGTTCTCTTACCAAATCCGTTTTCAGTTATAGCAAGAAGTGTTGCACCTTTTCCACCGGCAATTACAGATTCCATACCAATTACTTCATCGCCTTCATCTAGTCTTATACCTATAACACCTTGTGATACTCTTCCTATTGGTCTTACTTCTTTTTCATCAAATGTTATACACATACCTTCTCTTGTTACAAGTACAACATTATCTTCTCCATCTGTAAGTCTTACGGTAATAAGTTCGTCGTCTTCTTTAAGTGTTATTCCTTGTAATCCTGTTCTTCTTGCAGAATTATATTCTGTAAGTGCTGTCTTTTTAATTAGACCATTTTTTGTTGCCATTAATAAATATTTTCCTTCTGCAAAGTTTTGAATTGGTATAACAGCTGATACTTTTTCTCCTGCGTCTAAACTTAATAAATTAACTATTGCTGTTCCTCTTGCAGTTCTTCCTGCTTCTGGAATTTCAAATCCTCTTAATTTATATAGTTTTCCTTTATTTGTGAAGAATAATATTGTATCATGAGTTGAAGCTGTAAATATTTGTTTTACAAAATCTTCTTCTCTTGTTGCTATTCCTGTAATACCTTTTCCGCCTCTTCTTTGGCTCTTATATGTATCTATTGGCATTCTTTTGATATATCCAAAATGTGTTAATGCTACTACAGTTTGTTCTTCTTTAATTAGGTCTTCTGCATTAAATTCACCTGCTGTTGGTATTATTTTTGTTAATCTGTCATCACCATATTTATCTTTTATTTCTAGCAATTCATCTTTTATAATAGTATATACTAATGTTTCGCTTGAAAGTACATCTTTTAAATATGCTATTAATTTCATTAATTCATTATATTCTTCATCTAGTTTTTCTCTTTGTAATCCTGATAAACGTTTTAATTGCATATCTAGAATTGCTTGTGCTTGTATTTCAGATAGTCCAAATCTTTCCATTAATCTTTCTTTTGGATTATCATATGAAGAACGTATAATGTTTATTACTTCATCTATATTGTCTAATGCAATTTTTAAACCTTCTAAAATGTGAGCTCTTGCTAGGGCTTTGTCTAATTCGAATTTTGACCTTCTTAAGATTACATCTTTTCTGTGGTTTATGAACACATCTAAGCATTGTCTTAATGTTAATATTTTTGGTTCTCCATCAACTAATGCAAGCATTATTGCTCCAAATGTTTCTTGCATTTGAGTATGTTTGTATAATTGATTTAGAATAACTTGTGCTCTTGCATCTCTTTTTAATTCTACAACAACTCTTGTTTTTTCTTTTCTATCAGATTCATCTCTTACTTCTGAAATTCCATCTATTTTCTTTTCTTTTGATAAATCTGCTATTGTTTTTACAAGTTTTGCTTTGTTAACTTGATATGGTAAAGAAGTAATAATTATTCTTTGTCTATTTCCGCTCATCTCTTCAATTTCAGCTTCTGCTCTCATTGTGATTTTTCCTCTACCTGTTGTGTATGCTTCTTTTATTCCTTCTGTTCCTAAAATTGTAGCTCCTGTTGGGAAATCTGGTCCTTTTATTACTTCCATTAATTCTTCTATTGTTGTTTCAGGATTATCAATAACTTTTATAATTCCATCTATTACTTCTGATAGGTTATGTGGTGGTATATTTGTTGCCATACCTACGGCTATACCTGAAGAACCATTTACTAATAATGCTGGTATTCTTGCTGGTAAAACTGTTGGTTCTTGTAATCTATCATCATAGTTTGGCATAAAGTTAACTGTATTTTTTTCAATATCCGTAAGCATTAGCTCTGATATTCTTGACATTCTTGCTTCAGTGTACCTCATAGCAGCTGGGCTATCGCCATCTACTGAACCGAAGTTACCATGTCCATCAACTAGTGGATATCTCATTGTAAAGTCTTGTGCTAATCTTACCATTGCATCATAAACTGAACTGTCCCCATGTGGATGGTAACGTCCTAAAACTGAACCTACTGTGTTTGCACATTTACGGTATGCTTTGTCTGATGTAATTCCATCTTCGTGCATTGAATATAATATTCTTCTATGTACTGGTTTTAAACCATCTCTAGCATCTGGAAGTGCACGAGATACAATAACACTCATTGCATAGTCGATGTATGCTGTTCTCATCTCTTTGTCTATATCTCTTTCGATTATTTTTCCGTCTCTTCTTTGTGGTGTTTCTTCCATTATTTTTCCCTCTTTTCATTGTTTTTATTTTAATGGCTAATGCCATTTAAAAAACATTAATTTAGTCTTTTTTGTACATTTGTATTATACTAAACCATGCTTAAATTTGCAAGAGATTTTGACAAAAAAGTGCTAAAAAACATAGGGAAATCTAATGTTTTGGGGTAATTCTTTTCTTCCTAGTGTTTTATGTTACTAATTTGATTTTTTGCAGTCTATTATTAGGTTTACTCCGTCTTTAAATCCTTGTTCATACATTGCTTTCATTATTATTGAATTTTTTATGCTGTTATTTTCTTCTATGTCTTTTAATAATTGTTCTATTTGTTTTCTTGTTAAATTTTCTTTTATTTCATCTATTATTTTGTTTTCTTTTATGTCTTTGAATTTGTATTTATTTTCTTTTATTTTTTGTACTATTATTTTGTCTAACATTTCATATTTTGTTTCAAATAAAATCTCTATTGTATTTTCTATTTTTGTTTTATTCATATAATCACTTCTTTCTTTATTATTTTTCCTTTGCTTGTTATTTTTATACTATTTTTATTTTATTTATTAGGTTTTGTCAATTTTGTTTTTGATATAAATATTTACCTGTTCCTTTTATTTCGTATTTTTTCTTTTTTATTCTACCTTTTTTATTGTTTTTGTTACAATTTCCATTTTTGAATTTAAATATCCTTCTATAAAAATATTATCATCTTTATTTAATTTACTATAGCTATAATCCGCAAGTTCATTATAACATTTTATTTTCACTATTGATTTATTTAGTAATTCTACTTTAAACATTGCTATTGATGTATTTTTACTTTTTATTATAAATTTAAATTCTATTTCACTTACTATCTTTCCTAATATAAATATTATATTCATTTAGTTAGTCTCTCCTTAAAAATATTATTGAAACAGATTTATTTTTAAATTAATAATTCCGTTTTTCGTACAATTTATATATTCAATAAAATAATTTTATAAACTATTGAATTTACTAATACAAATTATACTGATGCATTTTTACCTGTTATTTTAATATCTTTTGATATTACTCAGGAAGGAATAAATCTCTTTAATACTAATATTTTTACTGTATATATTCCTTAAAATATATAATCTGAAATAATATTAGAGTGGTCTGAAGCCAATGTTATCGTTGCTATTAGAAGTGCTATTGTTGTTGCGATTGCTCGTGTAATTGTTGCTGTTGTTGTAGTTGCCTCCTCTATTAACACAAGGATTGCTGGAATTGCTATAGGTTTTCGATTTATCCCTAATTTTATGTTCTTATTTTTTATTCAAAATAGAATAATGTATTTTCTAAATTTTTTGTATCTGCATATTTTATATATCCAAGATGTCCTGCTAAATATTTTTGAGCTTTTTTACTTGTAGTTTCTTCTAATTTTATTTTTTCTTTTAATTTTTTAACTTTTTTCTTTAATTTTCTTTTTCCTTTATCTCTTATTTTTAGCCTATATTCATTTATTTTATATCCACAAAAATTTACTCCTTGTTTATTTTTAAAAATTTGTGTTTTTTTATTTAATTCTAATTGTAAATTTTGTTTTAAAAAATTTGTTATTTCTTTTAATGCAATTTTTGCTTCTTGTTTTGTTTTTACAATTACAATACTATCATCTAAGTATCTACAATAATATTTTATATGCAATTTATGTTTTATAAATTGGTCTATTTCATTTAAATATATATTTGCAAACATTTGTGACGTGTAATTCCCAATTTCCAAACCTTTTTCTCTTTTTTGTGAATATAAAACTTCGTTTATTAACCATAATATTTTTTTATCTTTTATTTTTTTGCTTATTATTTTTAATAATATTTCTTTATTTATATTATCAAAATATTTTGCTACATCCATTTTTAATATATAATATTCTTCCCATATTCTAGTACAATGTTTCATTGTTTCTTGTACATATAAACATGCCTTATGCATTCCTTTATTTTTTAGGCAAGCAAATGATGTATTTATAAATTGTGGTACAAATGCTGGCTCTAAAAAATTATCTACTAACCATCTATGAACTATTCTGTCTATATATCTTGACTTTTCTATTTTTCTTAGTTTAGGTTCTGTTACATAAAATGTAGTATATCCTCCATGTTTATATTTTTGTGTTTTTAATTGTTCTAAAAGCCACATTATATATTCTTCTTGTTTTAAATTAAATTCTATTATTTCTTTTCTATATCCTTTTCCTTTTTTGGACTTCATGTGTGCTTCCATTAATTTTTCATATGTTAGATAATAATCAAATTTATTTCGTATTGTTTTTGGCATAATATTTAAATAATCCTCCAAGTATTTTTCCTATTTCATATATTTGTTCAATTGCAATTTTAAATTTTCTTTCATCTATCCATTTATTATTTTTCATTATTCTTAAATAAATTCTTTGTGTGTTTAGTTCTGCATCTATTTTATTTAATATATCTATGCATTGGCTTTTTTCTATTTTGCTTAAATACATTATATTTCTTAACATTTCATACATACTTACTTTATATTCGTTTCCTATATTAAATTTTTCCGTTCGTGGTAATTTTATAATTATTTGTAATATATATTCTATATATTTTTCAGTTTTTGGTATTAATTGTAATTTATTTTCTTTTTCCGTTTTTTTATCCATATTGTTTTCCTTTTTTGTTCTTTATTTTCATTTAATTTTTCAAATTCTTCTTCATATAAATTTGCTACTGCTTGTATGTATTTATCATTTTTCTTATACATTTTTACTGTGTTTGAACAAATATAACAATTTAATTTTTCTTCTGTTATATTATTTAATTTAGTTCCGTTAAATTCATTTAATATTTTTAATTTTGATGTATTGCTTTCATAATTATAAACTATGTATGAATATCCTTTTTCTCTTATTTGTTTTGTGTATTTTTCTAATGAATTTATTGGAAATCCTACTTTGCATATTTCTGTTTCCATGCAATTTACTTTTAAATCTAATATGTTATGTAGTAAAACTGCATCTTTTCCTCTTGCTATATAAAATGCTCCTGAATTTATTAATACTATTTTTCCTTTATTTTTATTTTGTAATAATTCTATCATTTTACCAAAACTCATATGGTGGCTCCTTTTCTTTTTATTTTTGGTGACACTCTTTTTGCTTTAAATGCAAAAAGAGCGCCACCGTTTGGGTGGCGCCACCGTTTGGGTGGAAATTTTAGATTTTGCGATGCAAAATCTAAAATTTCCACTCCTAACGTATTCCATTCGTTAGGTATGTTCGTTCTAAGTACTCTACTTAAAACTGCTTATTTTATATGATTAAGACACGGCTTTAGAATTCAGACCTGCAAATATAAAAGTGGTCTGAAGCCAATGTAAGAGTAGCTAATAGAAGTGCTACAGTAGCTGCGATAGCTCGTGCAATAGCCGCTGAAGCCGTCGTAGCAACTGCCTCCTCGAAAGACACAAGGACCGTTGGGACCGCTATAGGTTTCTGTTGTCCATTCTTCTACGTTACTTGCCATATCATATATATTACATTGAATATCTTGTGTTCCTGTATAT
>OIYO01001675.1_pt1 | contig 11107 bp, 8 predicted proteins | sample 1588191 | NCBI WGS metagenome assembly OIYO01 (sample SAMN03283275) | human gut metagenome | biome: human-associated habitat; material: feces | host: Homo sapiens | place: Peru | collected 2012 | reverse complement strand
ATAAAGGCGGTGCCTTTATGCGTGAGTTTGGGGCAAAGCCCCAAACATCACGGGGGCGGCGTTTCTTTTGGAGCTTTTGAACAACGCTCTGCGTTGTTCGCTGCGCGCCTTACTCGCACTCTCAGCTTGATTTTTGCATGAATTCAGGCATTCTTTTTCCCGCACCCCCCCGTTGAGTAAACCACTCACCCAAGCCCAGAATTTTCTCCAAAACAAAAAAGAGGTACAGACGTAATGGCATACAACAGAGAAAACTATCTCAGAATAAAAGAGGAGTTTGCTCACCGTCACGACGACCGTGTCGCGGAGGCGGAGGAGCGCACCGCAGAGCTTGAGGCGCAGCTGCCCGAGCTGCGTGAGATAAACACCGCCCTGCGCCGCAGCTCTGCTGCCGTCTGCTCTGCGGTCTTTCGCGGTATGTCACGCGGAGAGGGCGAGCCGAGACCCGACCCTGCCGCCGAGCTTGCCGAGATACGTGCGGAGAATGAGCGTCTGCTCCGTGCCCGCGCCGAGCTTCTGACCCGAAACGGCTATCCTGCCGACTATCTCGAGCCGCGCTATGCCTGCAAAAAATGTGCCGACCGAGGCAGTATCGGACTCCGCATGTGCTCATGCATGCGCGAGGAGCTGATAATGGCGGGCTACGAGAGCTCGGGTATCGGAAACCTGCTGCGCGGCTGCACCTTTGACGGCTTTGATCTGTCGCATTTTTCGGGCGATGGGCGCATAATAATGGAGAATAATCTTGCTATCTGCCGCAGCTACGCAGAGGAGTTCACGACCGACGCGGACACCGTCTGCGGCGACAAGAAGAATCTGCTGCTCTACGGTCTGACCGGACTCGGAAAGACCCATCTCTCCGCCGCGATAGCCGCACGGCTAATCAGACGCGGATACGATGTCGTCTACGAGACGGCTATCAATCTTTTCGGCACCTTTGAGCGTGAGCGCTTCATGCGTGACGACCGGAACGGCAGACGCGAATCCGAGCGGTATTTTGACTGCGATGTGCTGATAATCGACGATCTCGGTACCGAGCTGTCGAACCAGTTCACCGCGACCGTGCTGTTCAACGTGATAAATACGCGGCTCTGCCGAGGTAGTGCGACTATAATCAATACCAATCTGTCGCAGAAGGAGATACGCGAGCGCTACGACGGCAGAACGAGCTCGCGCATCTTCGGCGAGTTCCGCCCGCTGCCGTTCGTCGGCACCGACTACCGGCTGCTCAAGCTCGAGCGCTGATCCGTCCCGCGCGGCGCATATCTGCGTGCCGGGCATGCGGTAGGCGATATCGCTTTGTGATACCGAATTTTATCTCCGCGAGCCCGCGAGCGTGCATGTGATTTTGCACCTGCGAATCGGACGCTTACATACGCGAACGGACAAATAAGCCCCCGTGCGGCACAGACAAAGTGCCGCACGGGGGCTTATTAACGGTTGATTTATTCATTAGTGGAGTCGGCAAAAAAATCAATTAATTGAGCCGCAGTTGCACCTACAGTAACTGAAAATCTTGTGTCATAAATATTCGAAATTGAAAAAGGTAACATGTGTTCGTATCTTAGTATGCTGTGCATTTCTTTATTAAAAGGGAAAAGCGCCGCGTGTTTGATATTAAATGGGATTTTTGATATTTCAATGATGCTGTATTTTTGATCTTTATTATCGATAAAGTGAAAATGCTGCTTTGCTATGTTGCTAAATGCTGAAAGAATCTTATCTGTTCCTATAATTCCTGACTGTATAAATTTTGCCGCTTGAACAGTTACATGAGCGCAAGCAAAGCTAGTTCCCCCAATTAGTAAATAGTTAGGAAATATCCATGGTACGCGCTGAACGCTGCTTCTTGCAGCGATATTTACCATCGAATCTTCAAAAAATAAAAAGTCGTTAGTTTTTGTACAATTTCGTTCGCCGACAACCCCGATAACGCTATCAAATGCAGCTGGATAAGATATAGATCCGGAATCATCAAAAGCAGATACTATACAGATTCCTTTTTCATTAAGTTTATTGCAAATAGTCTCGAGTGATCTTGATTTATCGCAAATATTTAGTCCGAGACTGAGATTAATAAGTGAAACATCATCTATATAATATATAAGTTCTAATATATCAATAAGAGTATCTTCGTCCAATCCGTTCTCAATATCAGGCGCTTTAATTATTATGATATCTGCATTAATTGTGTTATGAGAAATTATTCCTGCTATTGCTGTTCCATGTCCGTGGGTATCATTATCATTATAAATGGTCTCAAGCATTCCATTTCGATATTCAAGTGAAGTTATATTTGCGTTTTTAAATATATTGTGAGATAATTTAACTCCACTGTCAACTATTACGATTTTGATTTTTTCTGACATATGTTTAGCCTTTATCAATATAAAATTGTGCTTGTTTCTCAAACATTTCTCGATAAAGTTCGCAGGACTTGACAATGCTATCGTGGGGACCATCAGCAATGATTTCGCCGCCATCGACAACGAATATTCTATCACAAAATCTGCCTGAAGCGAGTCGGTGCGAAACAAAGAATGATGTCTTATTGCCGAGCATGTGATAAATCATCGTATAGATATCATACTCTGCAAGAGGATCAAGATTTGCAGTCGGCTCATCAAGCAGTATGATAGGTGCATCCTTATATATTGCTCGTGCGATGGCGAGCTTTTGATTTTCACCGCCTGAGAATTCTACACCGTTTTCGTCGAATTGTTTATACACCGGAGTCAATACTCCGTTTGGCAGAGAGGATATCTTTTCATCGAGGTCACTGTCATGGATGGCACGCATCAGTCGTTCCTCGTTGTCCTCAAGATTTAGCTCTATATTTTCCTTGCATGAAAAAGCAAAGATCTTATAGTCCTGAAGTACCGGAGCAAACAGTGACAGATATGCCTTGTAATCGTAATCTGTGATATTTTTTCCGCCTACTAAAATTTCTCCCTCGGTCGGCTCGTACAACCGCAGAAGCAGCTTTATAAGTGTTGTTTTACCCGAACCGTTTTTGCCGACGATCGATATTTTTTCACCGCTGTGCACGGTAAAGCTGATATGACGCAGCACATATCGCTCTGTACGCGGGTATTTAAAAGATACATTCCTAAATTCGATGTCAACATTATTAGCGCTGCGGTCAGGTAAGATGCCGCCCATTTCTGTTTTTCTTTCCATCTCGAAAAACAGCCGCATATCGGTTGCGTATTTTGTGTTTTTGCTTATATCTATCATTGCCGAAACGATGGTTAACAGACAACCGGAAGCGGCAGAAATTGATGATATATACATAGTAAAATCACCGATGGAAATAGTCTTTTGTATTGCCGAATATGCGACAACGGAATATAATGTAAAGGTCTGTATTACGTATGTAAGTGACGAAACACCGCTCAGTAAAAAAACGTGTCGATAAAGTGTTCTGAATATTTTTTTAAATCCTACTATATTTTCATCATATTTGTCGGTAATATAGTCGGAGAGTCCTCCGACTTTAATTTCTTTTGCATAGTCGAAACCGTACATCAGTCCTGCGAGATACGCAAACTTACGATTCATAGGGGCGGCATCTTCACCGGCTTTGTAGTAATATTTATTCTTTTTTGCATTACAAATAAGGTTAATAACAACGACAGCGACAACTACGATAAGCATCAGGCGGCTATATGTAAACAATATTGCGGCATAGCCGATAAAAGAAAGCACATTTGTTATTACGGCGACGATCTTGTCAAAAAAGTCGTACATATTAAAGCCGCTCTTGGATTTTTCAAACATGTCAAGAACGGCAGGATTTTCAAGATCCTCATAGTTGAGAGACATGACTTTTTTACCGTATATACGTACCAAGTCATATTGAATAGTATCGCCGTATTTTTGCGCTGTTGCGCTCAAAAATGTTGAGAGTAGTGTTGTGACGAGCAGCACAATTCCCATTATTGCGATCAGGTGAAATGTACTTATCCAGTCGCCGTCTCCGATTATTGAGTCGATAATCAGTTTCGGGAAGATTATCATTATAAACGGAGAAATTGTGTTTACCAATACAATAGCGAATTTAGCACAGATAAATTTCGGGCTTGTTTGCCATATTAGCGAAATGACGAATCGGAAATTTTTCACATATTTTGATGATGTAGTTTTTTTCATAAACGTTGCCGCCTTAAAAATGATACAATAGTATAAGCATTTCTTCTATTATTTCGATTACATATTTGCGTATGAATCTGAAACTTGTGTTACTCTTTTCTATAAATGGCATATCCCATATTGAACAATTGCAAATGGAAAGATCAAGATTATAATATTCAAGTGTTGGTTGAATGCAGCGCCAATTAATTGTGTTGCTATAATACCAACTTTTTGATGTTGGGTTGTTTGCCGCGATTATTCCGGCACTTCCTGCATAATGATAAGCGGTGAACATCGGCATGGCGACAGGAAGCTTTTTTATCATGTCTAGCATCCTTTCGTTATTTCGTATTCAATTATGTTTCAGCTAAGTGTTGATTATTAAAAAACGCATAAGCCAAGACCGATTAAGTCGCAGCTTATGCGTTCATACATACAATCCAATTGGGTAAAACACATAAGCATTTTGCACTTTAGGATATTTGCATATTATTTATTTTTCTGTTTTTCCGACTTCATTTTACATCAGCATCGCCTTTTTGTCAATGTAATGTTGACAAAAAGGCAATAAATGTTTTGATGACTTTATTTCAAGAAAACAAGAAAAAATATAGGTTATTTGGTATAGCTTAATCACGTACGGTGTATCAAAATATTATTCCGTTGCACCGTTCCCGTCTTCAAAACCCGAGCGTTTTCAGCCAGTTACATGCGAGCGTTGTCCACTGTGCCGCGTCGGGCTGACTCTCGGCGAGACCGAGTCCGTGGTAGCCGTGCGGGAACACGTGCAGCTCGAACGGTATCTCCTTTTTGCGCAGCGCGAGCGCGAGGCGAAGGCTGTTCTCGACCGGTACGACCTCGTCGTCAGATGTGTGCCACATGAAGATAGGCGGCATATCGTCCGGGACGTTTTCCTCGCCCGAGAGGCGGCGGAGCAGCTCGGGGTCGGGGGAATCGCCGAGCAGGGTGTCTCGTGTGCCCTCGTTTACGTATTCGAGGAACGAAACGACGGGATAGCAGAGTATTCCCGCGTCGGGGCGCGAGCTTACGCGGTCGATATCGTCCGCAGCGGCGTCGCCGAGCCCGCCGTCAAACAGCTCGGTGCCCATCACACAGAGGTGACCGCCTGCGGAAAAGCCGGTTATCGCGATGTGCGACGGGTCGATACCCCAGCGCTTTGCGTTATAGCGCACGACGCGCACGGCGCGGGTGATGTCGAGCAGCTGAGCGGGGTACTTATACGGGCGGATGCGGTAGCCCAGCACAAAGGCATTAAAGCCCGCGTCGCGGTACATCTGCGCAATGCAGCCGCTCTCGCACTCCGAGCGATCCATATACGCGCCGCCGGGGCAGACTATGACGCAGCCTCTGCCGGCCTCACCGTTCTCGAGCAGGTATGGGGTAAGCGACGGCTGCGGCTGTCCGTAGCTCTCGTCAAAATAGGGAGCGCCATGCTCCCAAAGGAGGATGTCCTTGTTGCAGCTTTCTACCATATTACTTTCTCCGTTTCGTTTTACGGCGGGCGGACCGCGCCTTGATTCTTTCGTATGCCGGACCGACGCGATGCGTGAGGAACGGTACTTTTTTTGAAGTATACCATACTTTGTCGTTATTGTAAAGCGGTTTTTTCGATGCTTTGTGACGGCGCCGAAAATTCATTTTTTGGTTCGTAAAGGGGCTGCGGGTGCGAAAATTGCAATTTTTTGTGCGCAATCCTGCGAAAATGAGTCGCGAGGCGGCGAAAATTTAATTATTTGTTATTGCATAACTCCGCTTTTTATGATATACTTAATCTATTATGATGAAAAACTGTCCGCAGGCATTACGGCGGGCATGAAAATACGGGAAAGGAAAGACAGAGATGAAGAGAATCACCGTCAGAGAACTATATGAATCTCCGGAAAAATTTGCGGGGCAGAGGATAACCGTGGCAGGCTGGTGCCGTTCGCTGCGCGCAAGCAATGCTTTCGGCTTTATCACGCTGAATGACGGAAGCTATTTCAGCTGCCTCCAGGTGGTCATAGAGGCGGAAAAGATTGATAATTACGCGGAGATAGCCGGACAGAATGTCGGCGCAGCCGTCGTATGTCATGGTATCTTTACCCTTACCCCCGAGGCAAAGCAGCCGTTCGAGCTCAAGGCTGATGCGGTCGAGGTCGAGGGAACGTCTACCCCCGACTATCCGCTTCAGAAGAAGGGACACTCGATGGAGTTTCTCCGCACTCAGGCGCATCTGCGTGCCCGCACAAACCTCTTCAGCGCGGTTTTCCGCGTGCGCAGCGAGGCGGCGTTTGCTATTCACAGTTTCTTCCATGAGCGCGGCTTCGTCTACGTTCACACACCGATAATCACGGGCAGCGACTGCGAGGGCGCGGGCGAGATGTTCCGCATTACCACACTCGATATCGACAATCCGCCGCGCACGGAGGACGGCAAGGTCGACTTTTCAAAGGACTTTTTCGGCAAGTCGACAAACCTCACCGTTTCGGGTCAGCTCAGCGCCGAGACCTATGCTATGGCATATGCGAACGTCTATACCTTCGGACCGACCTTCCGTGCGGAAAAGTCGAATACTGCGCGCCATGCCGCTGAGTTTTGGATGATGGAGCCCGAGATCGCGTTTGCCGACCTCGAGGACGATATGCAGCTCGCAGAGGATATGCTGAAGTATATTATCCGTCACCTGATGAAGAACTGCCGTGCAGAGCTTGAATTCTTTAACGAGCGTGTTGACAAGACGCTGCTCTCGCGCTTTGAGAACATTATCGGCAGCGATTTCGGCAGAGTTAAGTATGCCGAGTCGGTCGAGCTGCTCAAGAAGAGCGGTGAAAAGTTTGAATATCCCGTTGAATGGGGCATGGACCTCCAGACCGAGCACGAAAGATATCTTACCGAAAAGGTCTACGGCAGACCCGTGTTCGTCACCGATTGGCCTCGTGATATCAAGGCGTTCTATATGCGCCTGAACGACGACGGCGAGACGGTCGCGGCAATGGATCTGCTCGTTCCGGGTGTAGGCGAGCTCATCGGCGGCTCGCAGAGAGAGGAGCGCCTCGATTACCTCGAGCGCGCACTCGACAAGTTCGGACTCAAGAAAGAGGACTACTGGTGGTACCTCGAGCTGCGCAAGTACGGCGGTACTAAGCATGCTGGCTTCGGTCTCGGCTTCGAGCGACTTATTATGTACGTCACCGGTGTCGGCAATATCCGCGACGTCGAGTCCTTCCCGCGCACTACGGGCAGCGCAGAGTTCTAAGTACGAGGAACGCGGAGAGGAGTACGCGGCCTGGAGTACGCGGCCTGGAGTACGCGGCCTTTTGAAAAAGGCCTGGCGAAAACTTTATAATAGGGAGTCTTTCTCGGGCAGAGCGGCTGAGATTATTGCGGAGTAAAGGTTTTGTCGCGGCGCACGGACCGGGGCGTTAGGCAGCAGAAAAGTTTCGCCCGCTGCGCTCTGACTGAGGCAGTGCGCAGCAGAAAAGTTTTCGTCCTCCTTTTTCAAAAGGAGGCGGGGTCAAGGGCGCGCAGCCCTTGTATCGGCGTTTCTTTTTGTTAACTTTTTCTTTGCGCTTGCGCAATCAAAGAAAAAGTGGCTAAAGCTCTGATTTGCCTGAATTCGTAGTGACAACGGCGCTTCTCCGTGCCACTCTCCCGCACAACGAAAAGATTATGGAGAAAGGGAACAAATGAAATTCACTTTTTTCAGAAGGTACCTACGCAAAGCGGCGGTTATCGAAACGCTGCTCGGTACTGTCGGTATTCCCGTCAATTTAGCTGTTGCCGCGCTGATGGCGCGTGTTGTACAGTCGGCATTGTCGGGCGATACGAGCGCAGTTCTTGCAGACGGCGTGTGGCTCGCCGCGTTGCTTATCGGTTACCGCTCGGTCGAAACTTTACTCCGTATACGTCAGGAGCGCAGGCGCTCAAAAGCGCTGCATAACTGCAAGCTCGAGCTCTATGACCGATTTTTATCACGCCCGCTCCCGTGGCTCTGTGCGTGCGGCAGCGGAGAGATCAAAGAGCGGATGAACGACGATTTTACAAACGCAACGGACAAGCTGCTGTCGCTTTATCCGAACGTCATCGTCGGAGCGCTCACGGGTGTTTCATACCTTCTTTTCGTATCGAGATTCAGCCTTGCTGTTTCAGCCGTCATGGTTCTGCTGTCGATCTTGCAGGGTGTTCCGAAGCTCGTGTTAAAAGCTCGATTTGAACGGAATTACAGCGAAACGAGAGACGCCGAGGCGAGGCTGACCGATTATTTGCTTGAGGCACGGCACGGCTTTATCACGTTGAAGCTGTACGACCTCAAGGAGCTGTATCTGAAAAAGCTGAAAAAGCTGCATGACGGTTATGTTAAGATAGGAAATAGGAGTATATATACCGGTACGTCGGAGACTGTCCTGACGGGGTTTGCCTCTGTGGTTGTCAAGTACGGCATGTATGCGGCGGTGGGAATCATGGTGCTCAAGCGCATCGTCTCGCTTGGCGCGGGGGTAGAGGCGGTAGCGTTGGCGGGCAGCTTTTTTGCCGCGACGAAAACGATTTTCGATTCCATCCCACGCTTTGCGGAGGTCGGACGGGCGGAAGCGCGCCTCGGCGAGTGTCTTTCCGATGAGGATGTCGGTCACAGCGAGATCGAGGGTGCATCCGTATCGCTTAGCGATGTTTCGCTGCAGCGCGGCGATAAGGAGATTCTGCACCGTGCGAGCGTCGCTTTCCCGACCGGGGGGCTTTGCCTTATCAAGGGCGTGAACGGCGCAGGAAAATCCACTCTTCTGAAGCTGATAGTCGGACTGCTCCGCGCGGATGAAGGCGATGTGCGCGTCGGCGGTGCCGTGCCCGAAACGATCTCCGCCGACAGCTTTCCGCATGGGCTCTTCTATCTCCCGCAGGAGGATGCCGCGCTTGCCGTCTGCCCGCGCGAGTTTTACGGGATGGTCTGCGGTGCGGATGTCTCCGCCGTCATGCAGCTTGCGCGCGTTTTCGGGCTCGACGATGATCAGCTCGACGGCACGAACATAAATACGCTCTCGGGCGGCGAGCGGAAAAAGGTGTTTCTCGCTCTTGCGCTTGCGGCGGAGCCGACGATACTGCTTATGGACGAGCCGACGAATTCGCTCGATGCGGCATCGAAAACTCTGCTGCTTTCCGAGCTGAAAAAACGCAGAGGGCTGTCGCTTATCGTCACTCATGACTCGATTTTCGACGACGTCTGCGACCGCGTTTATTTTGCAGAGAGGGGGACGGTCATTGAGCATGAGAAAGATAAGCTCGCTTAGAGGTCGCATAATGTCGGACTGCGCTGCAGCGATGCTGCTCCCCGCAGCGGTATACGCCGCGGGCGATCTGCTCGGCGGTATCCTGACCGTCTATACGGCGGGTATTCTCGGCAGCTTTGCGGATGCGGTGCTGCGAATGAACGTAGACGGCGGTATGCGGAGCTTTCTGCAAATGCTTGTCTGCCTTGCCGTGAATATCGTCGTCGTTCCGCTGATAGGCCTGTTCGGCGAGGTCTTGATGTTTACCCGCTCTCTGAAGCATGAGCGGTACTGCGTCGGGAGCTTTTTGGATAAATCCTATCGGTCGGTGTCCGAGATGGGAGCGGGAGAGGTGCAGTATTCCATCGATGATGACCCGATAGACATGCGGTGCAACTTCGTGGACCTCGCGGAGAACGTCGTTATCATACCCGTAATATTTGCCTATCTCGTGTATAGCTCGGTCGGAATCAGCCCGCTGTTTACCGTCATAACGGCGGCAGTCTCCGCGCTCAAGCTTACCGTTCCCGTAGTCACAAGAAAAGCTATGGCAAAGTTTGACCGTGCGGATAAGGAATATCAAGCGGAGCTGCGCGAATACGAGACCGAAATGACCGAAAGACCTCACATCGTCAGGCTGTATGGGCTCAAAAAGGCAATCATTGAGCGCTTCGACCGTCTCTATCTCGGATACTTCCGCCGCGCGGTCAGACGCAGCAGCAGATATCGCACTATTGCGGGCAGCATTCTTTCGGCTGCCGACCCGCTGTGCACCCTGACGGTGCTTTTCGTCGGCGTGCTGCTCGCAAGCCGAGGGCATATCACCATTGGCTCGGTTGCCGCGATGGTCGGATATCTGGGCGTGTATAGTATGCTGTTTTCAAAGGTCGGAAGCTTCATCCGAACCCTGCCGCTGCTCCGCGTCAATATTGACCGCGTAGAAAAGCTGTACTCGGACGGTGAGCGGCGCGGCGGTGAGCAGGTCGCGGACGACGCGCTTATTCGGGTGGATGGGCTGTCGTTCCGATACGTAGATAAGCCTGTTCTCGACAATGTGACCTTCTCTGTTGAAAAAGGGGATAAGCTCGCGGTGACGGGGGTAAACGGAAGCGGAAAATCTACGCTCATTATGCTGCTGTGCGGATTGTTTGAAGGCTACGACGGCAGCATAGAGGTCGGCGGACATGAGCTGCGCGAAACGGACCTGAAGGCATGGCGCAGGTGTTTTGCCTTCGTTCAGCAGGACCCGTATCTGTTCGACGGAAGCGTTCTTGAAAATGTCAGAATCGGGGACCTCTCCGCCGATGATGCGCGCGTTAAAGCGGTTATGGAACAGCTCGGCATTCTGTATCTCGCCGATCGCGATGCGACTCGCAGCGAAAAGGTTCTTTCCGGCGGCGAACGACAACGCATATCGCTTGCAAGGGCATTGCTCAAGGGTACGGATCTCTTGATTTTTGACGAGCCCGGTAATAATCTTGACCCCACAGCACTCGCTTGGATGGCTGACTACATAAAAAACTGCGATAAGACCGTTATCGTCGTAACACACGACGAACTGCTGCAACAGGCGGCAAATAAAACCCTGCGCTTAGCAAAATCTTGAGCGCGCGGGGAACGCGGCGAGGGGAACGCGGCGAGGAGTACGCGGGGAGGAGTACGCGGCCTTTTGAAAAAGGCCTGGCGAAAACTTTATAATAGGGAGTCTTTCT
>OIYO01001673.1_pt1 | contig 11135 bp, 4 predicted proteins | sample 1588191 | NCBI WGS metagenome assembly OIYO01 (sample SAMN03283275) | human gut metagenome | biome: human-associated habitat; material: feces | host: Homo sapiens | place: Peru | collected 2012 | reverse complement strand
GGACTTGAACCTCCATGAAATTGCTTTCACATGGACCTGAACCATGCGCGTCTGCCAATTCCGCCATATCCGCATATAATAACTGCAACGCTTTATACTTTACCACAATTTCGCCCGAAAGTCAAGGCTTTTTTCGAAAAAATCCGTATTTTTTGAAAATTAACGAAAAGTTTATATATTCCAAAAAGGTGAATTTAGGGTTATATTTTAATTGTTTACATCTAAATTTCAATACGTTTCACCGACCGAGGCACAGACAGCCAAAACCTGCTTTGTAAGATTTTAGCACATTTAAAAAGATTACACACTGTTTTTGTTGGTAATTGTGCATAAACGACATGGTTTTAAATTGTGCAAAACGCTATTTCGGCAAATTTTTAAAAAGTTACTTCAAGAATGTGCATTGTTTAATAATATCGTGTATTGATTTTTTAAAAAATTTCACTTAAAATAAAAGTACGATTTATAAAACACATTTTTCAGAGGTGATTTTTGTGAAAAGATTGTTCAGTCTTTTGATTGCGCTGAGCGCATCGCTCACGCTCTTGAATCTCGGTCTTGTCTATGCTGACGACCCGCCCGATGAGATTAGCGAGGTGGAGTACGCGCAAAACAACGGCGGTTTTTCGAAATACCACGATTTTTCCGCCGATGAGGAACAGTTCGGGTTCACCCACGTTGTCGGCGGATATTCATACACGGACTTGGGCGATGCCGAACACGGACGGGCAATGAACGTGACTTATAACTCAACGGGATTTTTGTATGACAAACTCAAAAATCCGATTACCGAGGGTTCGTTTATGATAACCTTTGACGTCAAGCCGATGACAAAGGGTATATATAATTTTATGCAGCTCGTCAACGCGGACACGGGCAACAGTGCGCAGGGAATCCCGGCAAGCAATATGTTTTTGACTTTTGGAATGAAAGAGGACGGGTTTAACTACTTCCCCGGAATGGATAAGCGCGGCTATTATGAGCTCAGCACCGAACCGTATGAGTACGAGATTGGAAAGTGGTATAACATCTCGATTTTCGGTGACTTTGATAAAAAGACTCTCTATTATTATATTAACGATGAGCTTTATAAAACCGACCGGATGAAAGACGCATTCAATGCTCTATATGCCGTGCGGCTTTGTTCATACGGTCTCGGAAACGGCACAATGACGTATATGCTCGATAACTGGGGCATTATGCGCGGTGACTATTCCAATATAAAACAGTGGATTGATAAAGGCCACCAAGCGCCGAACCATATCAAGTCACCTGTTAAGGTGAGTGCCGCCGATATGCCTTTCGGCAACAATTTTTATGACTCGGATATAAATGTTACATTGAATTTTGAAAATTCGGCGGAGTATGATGCGGAAACAACCGCGTTTTATTCATTGGTTGACGAACACGGACAGGTATGTTGGAACAAAGAAGAAAGCCTGAACATACCGCGCGGCGAAACGGCGTCAAAGAAAATCAAGATTGATTCGAACAAAACGCCTTACGGCTTGATTAAGCTGAAAGCCGAGCTGACCGATAAAAACAACGGGGAACAAAGCTTTTACGAGGAAGATATTTCCAACACGAGAACAGCCGAGAAAAATATGAAAATCGGTATACACACACTTTTGACCAACGACCGCCTTAAGCACTTAGAGTACACAAGAGATATAATGCAAAGTCTTGATAAAGTCGGATTTGGGTTAGAAAGAGATTCGAATAACTGGATAGATTTTGAGCAACAAAAAGGCGTGTACCAAATCGAAGATACCAAAAAATATGAATATGAAGAAAAAAAGGATTTAAAGTTCGACAGAATGATGATTTTATCAGGCGGAAATCCGCTTTATCTTCCGGTTAGGGGCGCCCTTCCCGTGACAGATGCCGAACTTAAAGCGTGGTACGATTATTGTTATAATGTAACAAAACAAACTATGGGACTTTATAAGTATTATGAGGTATGGAACGAGCCTAACCTCATACCGAACTTTAATCCAACGGGTGTTGATGCAAAGGGATATACAAAAGTTTTAAAAGCAGCGCACGATGCAATACTTGCCGCGAACCCCGATGCGATAATCGTCGGAATAGCCCAAAGTAACTATGGAACAACATATATATCACAGGTCTTGGAGGCAGGTGGCGGCGAATACCTTGACGCAATATCTATCCACCCGTATATGTGGTCGCAAGGTCCCGAGGCAGGTCAGATGGAATTTGTCGGAAAGGTTCGCGAATGTATCGACAGCTATGGCTATAAAGACATTCCGCTTTTTGTAAGCGAAATCGGTTGGCAGGTATCTGTCGGTCTTGATGAACAGGCGATATATAACACACAAATGCTTATATTAAATGAAGTGTACGGTTATATGGATAAGATTTGGTTCTTTAGATATACCGAGGCACCGACAGACGTAAACGAGGGATTCGGATTTTTGAATTCGGTTATTGCTCAAAAGCCGTTTTTGGCAAGGCGGCATTTCGGAGCGGTTGCGAACTTTAACCGACTTATGAACGAAGTGACGTATAAAAAGACCAAGGTCACAGCCGACGGCGTGCCGCTTTATGAGTTTACGCTAAAGGATGGGCGCAGCTGTATCGCGACATGGAATTCAAGTGATGAAAAGAAAGACCTTGCGCTTGATTTGGGGTGCGAATCGGTAACGGTGTCGGATATATACGGAAACGAATCGACAGTATCGGCGGCGAACGGAATATTCACATTCTCGGTTGATAAGTTCCCGATGTATATAGTGGGTAACTTTGACAAAGCGGATGTAACATCGGCGCAAAGCTCGGTTGGTGCGAAAGAGATAAACATTGTTCCGGGTTCAAAAGCCGAATTGTATGTACAGACGATTGAGTCTGACGATGTAAGTGTTTTTGTTGACGGAACGGAAAATCTGACGGTTGAATCGGTTGAAAATGTCGGCGGCGGAAGATATAAGGCGGTCGTTGCGGCAAGCGGTGATTATTCGGGCGGCGAGATGATAAAAAGCTCGGTGACCCAAAACGGTAACCTTATCTATTCGGCAAAGACGACAGTCAACAAGGTTGATTCGGTGACGGTCAAGACAAACGTTGAATATTATGCGTCGAACCGCTGGCGGCTTGTTGTTGACATAAACAATAACTTATACGAAGGCTCGATGAGCGGCAGGATAAACATACAAGAGCCGACCGAGTTCGCGAAAAGAGTAAGCACACGTGAGGTCGCACCGATTAAGTCGGGCGGCAAAAGCGTGACAAAAATACACATTCCCGACCTTGTCGGAACAAAGGATTTAAGCTTTAAAGGAAATCTCGTGATGTCGGACGGAACGGAAATTGATTTATCAAGAGTGATTTCGTTCAAGGGCATACCATATATGCGAAATGTTCCGAACTTTGACGGCGTTATCTCACCGGGCGAATGGAATACCGCGTGGAAGCTGAACATCGGCAAGAACGGTGACGGAAAGTATGTAAAGCTCACGGGAGATGATTACAGCGGTGACGATGACTTATCGGGTGAAGTTTATCTTGGCTGGGATAAAAAGAATTTCTATCTCGCCGCCGAGGTGAAAGATGAAACGTTTGAAACAGACCCTGACGGACGTTTGTGGGCAGGCGATTCGATTCAGTTCGCTTTCTCGCTCAAAAAAGAGGCGAGCGCAAAGCGTACCGAGATAGGAATCGGCATAGGAAAGGACGGACCCGAGATAACAAGGTCGTCATCTCTTGCGCCGCCGTCTGACGGGAGCCGATTTATACACGAGCTTTCGGTGGTGAACAATCCCGATACGAAAAAGACGGTTTATGAATTGTTGATACCGTGGTCGGAGATGTTCCCGGCAGGGTTCTCAATCACCGATTACAGTCAGGTGTTGTTCTCTTTCTTGATAAATGACAGAGACAATAACGCAAGAGAGGGATTTTATGAGATAGGTTCGGGCATTGGTACGGCAAAAGACCCGTCAATGCACATGGAATATAATTTAATGAAATAAATTAAAAAATAGAAACTTTAACAATTAAGGAGTTGTTTTGTATGAAAAAATTCAGAAGATTTTTATCGATGGCTATCGGTTTTGCCATGTTGGTATCGGCCTTTGCGACTATGACCGCTGTATCGGCGGCCGAACTCGAAGTGTATGACCCGGACTATGATTTTGTGCGTGACGGATATACGGTTTACCCCGGGTTTGAAGATTATATTGAAACTTTATCATCATATGACGGACATACAAACGTAATACATATAAAGGAGAATAACGGAAGTTCGGCTATTGCTTCAAAAATATTTGATGAAACATTGCAAGTCGGCAAATATAATTTCAGCTTTGATTTTAAGTCTGATACATATAAAGGAAGTTCATCAACAGGCGAGGTAGCATATATAGATGTAAGATCGAACCCATTAACCTCGATGAGTACAAATGGTGACTTTGATTCAGGATGGAACAGGTGGAGTTTCGGAACGGACAGTACAGGATTTATGCGTTGTTTTGAGACAAACGGTGCGATAAATGATACATACGGAACGATGACGGACTATAAAAATAATGTGTGGTATCATATAGATTGTGTGTATAATTATGATGAGTCAAAGATTCAATTATACTGTGACGGCGAAAATTTTGCGACAAGACCTATTACGTCCGAATCTGCAAATGCTTTTATAATTGATATAAGACAATCAGCAGGCTCAAAGGGGGCAAAAGGTAATGTGTATTTCAGCAATGTTAAGGTAAACGCACTCGGCAATCAGAAAATTACGGCGGCGTATGATTCGGCGAACAGCACCGACAGTGCAATATCGGTTAAATTCTCGGAAAAGATAAACGATGCAAGCGGCTTGAAAGTTGTTGATTCCGAAACGCTCGAAACCGTTTCGACAAGCGCAACCATCAACGGCTTAACCGCAACTATTCCCGTAAGTAACTTAAAGTACGGTGCGGAATACAGAATTACGATTCCGGAGGGAATAACAGGTTTGCTCGGCGGAACAACCGCGGCACAAGAGATATTGTTTAACACAGACGATGAGACAGGTTCGTTCGGTACGCATACGTTTGAGGATAATTTTGAAAGCTATACAGCAATGAAAAATGCAGGAGATACGGATTCCGAGGGATTGGCTGATGTTTGGGGGGCAAACGTCAGCGGCAATAATTATGCTCTTGGAAGATATATTTATCAAAATGGCGACAATAAAGTTTTAAGCCTTAGAGGTTGGTGGTCAAAAGGTGCGAAAAGTATAATTCCGTATCACGCATTTGAAAAAGCATACACAGACGGTCGAATAGAGTATAACTTTGATATGGCGGTAAATGACCCCGATGCCAATGATGCGCTTATGGGTACGGATCAAACAAGAATGTTTAGTTTTGTTCTGAAAAGAGCAGACGGAACAGTATATGATACTGTATTTACAGTAAAAGGCAATAAAATCAGTTTGGGCAGTCCGGTAGGCTGGGATGCAACCGCAGACGAGGTAACGACATTTAATATGCCGAATAATTTAACGGATATGGTATCGTTTAAGGTTGTTACGGATTTGACAAATGGTAAGATTAAAACATATGTTAAACAGGAAAACGGTAACTATTTGCTTTTAAACAGTGACCCCAACGGCGCAACTTATAATCGCGGCGGCACATCTGCATTTGGGTTTAAACTATTTAGAGGTTCAAGTACTGATACGCTTATAGAAGATACCTCAATGCTTATCGACAACGTAACGGTTGATGTCGGCGAGCCGCCGATGAGCGCAGTTGTAAAAAAGGTTCGTCTCGGCGATGATGAGTTGACATCAAAGAATTCGAGCGCGGCAACAACCGATATTAAGGTTTATTTTAACCAAAATATGGATACGACAACATTAAATAACATAAGCATAGACGCGGCGGACAGTTCGGCTGTTGATAAAGATGTAACATATGATGCCGACACATATTGCGCAACGTTAAAGCTCAAAGGTATGTTAAAGGCAAAGACGGCGTACACGATAAACGTTCCGACAACGGTTAAGACGGCGGACGGCAGAGCGTTGGCAAGAGCGTATGCAGGTGCATTCACCACGGGCGAGGGAACATTGTTTGTATCGAACCCGACCCTCAAAAACGGTGACCTTGACGCAACAAAGGAAAACACAAAGGCAGGCGACACATTGACCGCAAAGGTAAGCGTTATCAATCAGACAGGTTCGAGCGATGACCTCGTTTTAATTCTTGCGGCATATGACGGTGATAAGTTAATCGACCTTAAATATGACCCCAAGGCATATACGGCGGCAGACACGAATTTTGAGTTGACAACGACATATAAAGTACCCGAAAATGTTGGTGATTTGAATGTACAGGTTATGCTCTGGAACGGTTTTAATAAGATGATGCCGGTCAAAGGCGCAATAACATTGGAATAATGGAAAATTGAAAATGCGGAATGGGGGATCGGCAAATCAAAATAATTTTAATGAATAAACGCCGTCCCCTGTTCCGCCGTGCCTACCACGGCGGCAATGAAAAATTATTTTGATTTTGATTGCGGCGGTTATCAGATGTTATGCGGGATTGGTGACATACGTAATGTTTGGTTGTAGGGGATGGCGTCCCCGACATCCCACAATAACCAACAAACGGCACAATCACATCAACGTTACGGGAAAAATAATTCGGAAGGATTTGGGACATATATGAAATTATCAAAAAAACTGGTTTCGGCGGCAATATGCGCGTCAATGCTGTTGTCCTGTGGCACTTTCGGGCTTGCTGCGGACAATACGAAGGCAAAATGCTCAATCGAACAGACAGACCTGTCGGTTCTGACCGTCAAAGTCAAATCCGACAAATCTTCGTTCAGCGTTATGGTTTTTCCGAAAGGAAAGACATACACCGACCTTTTGGACGCGTCCGAATGGTCGGCGGATATTGTCGCATATGCAAGAGAGTTTAAAAACAACGGCACAACCGAATTTAAAATGGACTTATCAAACACGCGCTCGGGCGATTATACCCTTTATCTGTCCGAGGGCGGCGAGGTTTCGCAATACGATTTTAAATTCGTCAGGAAGGATATGAAAGGCGAGGTCTATAAGAGAATCAACGCGGCGGTATCGGCGGACGAAATCACCGATATTCTCGACTATGCCTATTTGGATTTGGGGCTTGCCGATGACGAATGGAACGCCGCGGATAAAAGCGGTATTTCGTCAAAGCTTTGGGACATAAAACAGGGCGGCTTTACATTCAGCGACAGCGATAACGGAAAATCGGACGAATATCTTTTCTCGGCGATTGTTATCAACCTTTTGAACAAGTCAAAGCTCACCAACATATTTAACTTTACCGAAAACTTAAATATGGCTAACACCGAGATGAAAAACCGATACAAAAAGGATTCGGTAACATCGGGGGTTCAATCCGATATAACGAAAAGAATGTCGGCAAAGTCGATAAAGGACTATAACGACCTTATCACAAAGTTCAAAGACGCGGTGATTTTGGGCATCGTTGCCGGGGCGGATAATTATATCCCTGTCAAAGAGGTAATCACCGAGTTTTCAACCTATATCGGTGTACAGATGTCAAGGCTCAGCGATTCGGCGTATTCGGCGGTACAGGGCAATAACTTTAGCACAATTGCGGCGCTTGCCGATGATTTAAAGTTGAGATACGGAACATCGGGCGGCGGTAACGGCTCGGGCGGCAGCGGCGGCTCCGGCGGCAGCGGACACGGCAGCTCAATCAAGGCGGACAATGTTACCGAGGTTGTTCCGCCCGAAAAGATGCCGACCGATATATTTGTGGATTTGGATTCGGTCGAATGGGCGAGAGAAGCGATTGTTTCGCTTGCGGAAAAGAGAGTTGTTTGCGGAAAAGAGGATAAGTTATTCTATCCGAACGATACGATAACGAGATACGAGTTCGCCAAGATAGTGTCAAACGCGTTTTTGGCGGACAAGAGCGGTGACATGGAGATTCCCTTTGTTGACGTTCCAAAGGATTTTTGGGCGTATGAATATGTCAAGACGGCGTATTCAAACGGCGTGATTTTAGGCAAGTCGGACGATACATTTGACGGTGACGCGGTTATCACGCGCCAAGAAATGGCGGCGATTTTATACCGCGCGGCACAAAATGTCGGAAAGACTCTTTCGGATTATGAAAGCGTAAAGGATTACCGTTTCAAGGACGATGCGGCTATAGACGATTATGCAAAAGAGCCTGTTTATGTTCTGCGCCGTGACGGAGTTATCAACGGCGTCGGCGATGATATGTTTGCGCCGCTCGATATTGCGACAAGAGCCGAGGCGGCACAGATGGTCTATCTGATGCAAAGCCTTTAATCAGACAAGGAGGACGTAAAGATATGAAAAAGATACTTTCTATATTGCTTTCGATATGCTTTATGCTGGCGGCGGTTTATGTCAATACGGCTTTTGCTGCCGACACTGCCGCCGCGGCACAAGATTCCGAAGCGGTGGGATTGCTCAAAGCTCTTGAGGTCTTTCCCCAAGACATAGATTTAAACGCCGAGATAACAAGGGCGGACTTTTCGGTATATATGGCGAGGGTGTTCAAGGTCAATGATTTTGACGTGTCGAACACAAGATATTACCTCGATGTTCCGATGGACCATTACGCTCTGACGGCGATTAACTATCTGACCGAGAGGGGAATATTAAAGGGCGATTCGGCACAGATTTTCAGACCCGATGACAAAATCACGGTTGGCGAGGTCTGCAAGATTTTGTTATCCGCTTTCGGCTGTGACGAATTCGCGGCGAGTCTCGGCAGATACCCGACAGGATATATCCTCGGCGCGCGCCGTCTCGGGGTTCTCTCGGGCAACCCGTCACCCGAGGGTAATCTCACGGTGAGCCAAGCGGCGGAATATATATTCAACACAATCGGTGATGATTTTATTGACGGCATTCACTTTGAGAGAAACGGCGCAGAGGGGCTTGCGGATTCAAGCGTTCTCGCGGATTATTTCAGCGTGTATGTCAAAGAGGGAATCGTGACGGCGGCACGCGGCGCGTCAATGTATCAGGATAAGCTGACGGTTGCCGATAAGGTTTGTGTCGATGATTTAAAGATGGACGACCCGACCGCAATTATGCCCGAAAGCCTTATCGGGTCGAGGGTAAGGGCGTATTATCGCCATACAAAAAACGCGGCGGACAACGAGCTTATATATGTCTATGACGATACAAGCGACAGCGACGTTTTAAAGATTGACATTAACGATTTTATAAAGTACAGCGATAACACGCTTGAATATTCCGATGGTGACAAGACCAAAAAGACGGGATTCGGCAAGATTATTTCGGTTATGTATAACGGAAGCCCCGTAAGCGGGAACGTCAAAGATGTTTTTGGTAATCTGTACAGGGGAACAATCACGCTCAAAAAGACGAGCGGCGGAGGTTTTGACCTTATCATAATTGAGAACGGAACGCCGTTTTATGCGTCATATATAAGCACCAAGGACGAAACGATTACCGATTCGGCTTTGGCAACGGACGCGAACGGCGGCAACAAGACGATAAAAGCGGCGGATTATGAAATATTCGAGATATTCAATACCGACGGCGAAAAGATTACGATTGACAATATCAAACAAAAGGATATAATAACATTATACGAAGCAGCGGATAAGCACAAGGCAAGACTTGTTGTTTCGGATAAGACGGTAAACGGTACGATTTCGGGCGTTAATTATGAAAACGGCGAGAATATAATCAAGCTCGGTGATGCTCAATACAAGATGAGCGACCTTTCCAAAACAAAGTCGCCGACCGATATAAAGGCAGGCAATAATGTGTTATTGCGCATCGATTCGTTCGGATATGCGGCATATGCCGAGACGGTTGTTCCGGGGGAAATGAAACCCGGCTGGCTTGTCGGAATTGCGGTTGACGATTCGGGATTTGAAAAGACGGCAAAGCTGCGCCTTTATACCTCGGACGGCAATTTGGAAGAGCTGACCGTTTCGGACAAGGTTAAGGTTGACGGCGATTCAATCGATGACGGCGACAAGGTTCGCAGCGCGATTCCGAATTATAATTCGGTGAACGGTAATGTAAAGCCCCAGCTTATTATGTATTCGCTTGATTCGGACAAAAAGATTAGAAAGATTGACACAACCAATGTCGGCACGAACGAGATTGCGGGCGAGACACTTGCACAGAATATCAAAAGCGGCGAAGTCCTGATTTATGCTGACGGAAGGCTCGGAATAAAGTCCGCACTTTCCGCATCGTGTATTCAGTTCACAGTGACATCCGACTCGGACGCGCTTAACGCAAATGCAAATAAATTTGCGGTCGGAAAGCCCACGCTTTTGGAAAGAGGTTGGTATAACACGGTTGCGTCATACAAATTTCGCGGCGACGGCGTTTATGATGATGTGCTTATCAGATGTGCCGGCACGGCGGAGATTGATAAAGAATCATATATTATTCTTGTATCGGATGTAAGCGACTGTATCAATGACGAGGGCGTTGAAACAAAGATGATTAACGGCTTACAGATGGGTTCGCCCGTATCATATATGGTTGCCGATGATTATAATATCGGTGATGTTGCCGAGGGCGATATAATTAGAGTGGGTCTGTCTGCAAATATGATACAGAATCACGAAATGATTTATGATTACTCTGTCGGCGGTTATCCGAACTGGCCGGGAGTTGATTCCGAGAGGAACTGGTTCAAGGCAAGTGCGTCAAACTATTATTGGAACGCTCAACAGATTATATACGGTTTTGTTGTGAACAAAAAAGAAAATATTGTTGAGATTTCCTACAAAAATAATGATAAGATAGACGAGATATGCAATCATCTCGAAAACGTAATGGTTTATGACCCCAACGCAAAAACGCGTGTTTATGTCGGAGATATTTCCGATATAAGAGACCGTGCAACATACGGCAGCGATTGCTCACGGATAGTTTTCCAGACATATGAGGGGTTATTCAGAGGGGTTATTGTCTACAGATAAGGCGAATTAAAAAATATGATACTTCGCCGCCGAACGTCTTAAAGAATGCGAAAGGTAAGGGGGCGAAATTTTCGCCCCCATAGGTGCTTAACGCGAAAGTTCCTTTCACGTTAAGCCTCCGGCGGATTTAATTGCCCGTGCAAAATTTT
>OIYO01001669.1_pt1 | contig 11153 bp, 2 predicted proteins | sample 1588191 | NCBI WGS metagenome assembly OIYO01 (sample SAMN03283275) | human gut metagenome | biome: human-associated habitat; material: feces | host: Homo sapiens | place: Peru | collected 2012 | reverse complement strand
ACTCTATCCAACCTCTTCTTCCGTCGCCGTCATTGTCATTGAGCAAGAACGAAAAAGCTATTTCGTGACCGGCTTTCGGCTGTTGCCCGGGTTTTAAAAGTGTTGTCCAGGGGATTCGCGCCTCATAATACGTCTTTGTTCCCTCATTAACAACCGCAAGGTCTAAATTCTCAATCGGTCCGATTGTTACGGCATTATCCTGTGCAAGCCACCGATACGCTTGGGGGCCGTCCTTGGTCAGAGCGAAGCCCAACTCGTGATAAGTTGTCGACGCCTGACCTATCGCAAGAAAGCCCGCGCTTCCGTAATACACACCGAACTGGATATCATCGCCATTCCACTGTTGCGCGCCGCTCGGTGCAGGGGTAAATATATCGTCCGTCACCTCGGCGGCAAGGTATAGGTTATCCTCATCCCACATCAGCATACAGTTACCCGAAACATCTTTTTCTCCGCGCCAATCCTTTATCTGTCGAATCTGATCCGCCTTATAGGCATACATCGCCGTATTCGCATCCCATTCGTCTTTATTAAGCTTACCGTCAATCACCGGCTTTTTATCGGCGTATTTCGCAACGGACAGGTCAAAATTTCCGACAAATGGATATCTTGTGCCGTCCTCGGTCACAAGCTCGTATTCTATCGCGTACTGACCTTTTTTATACACCGTGCCGATTCCGAACTCGATCCGACCGGTACTGTCCGGCGGAATTATTCCGATATCGACATCATCAAGCTTTGTTACCAGCTCGCTGTTTTTAAACTCGATATGCCCTTTAAGGGTCTTGCTGCTTGATATATTGGTTATATCGAGCGTTCCGTTCCACGAATTATAATTCGTGCCGTTCATACTGACACCCATCACTGTTGTCACTGGAACGCTTGACATTATATTATACGTTATTTTAAAAACAGTCTTTTCGCCATCCTTGACATAAAGGGTTATGCTGTACGATTCGCCGACCTCGGCTTTATTTCTGATTTTAATCTCTGCTCTGTTGTTTTTAAAGCTACCGATTTCGGCAATCTCGGCTTTGTTCGGTACATCAACCTCTAACTTTAAATCCCTATCGGTGTTCTTTGATACCCCTATGCCGAAGGTATCGCCGTATGCCGCCTCGATATCGGTGCTTCCCGTTTCGATGACTCCGCTTTCCGCCTCTTTGATATCATCTATATCCCCCATTATGTATATCGGGTCCGCGCTTAAATTAAATGTAAAAATTCCGTTATCGCCGTAAAGCTCGGTTTTATTGCCCTTGCTGTCATATACGTCAATCTTTTCGGCGTCTATCTTAAACGCCGCGGTTCTCTCGTTGTCATCCGCACAGTACAGTGCCGCAATTTTTGAATTAAATTTTTGACTGTCATACAAAAAGGCGTTTATATTTTCGCCTTTTGTTTCAATAATTCTGTCCGCTGTGCTTTGAGCTATTAAATAATTTAATCCGCCAATCATAAGATATGATTCTCTCGGAAAGTACAGCGTTCCCCACTCCATACAATCCTCATATCCGGGTGAAACGTGTCCGAACTGATCCTCGCGGTCTGTCAGCACCGTACCCTTTTTCTCAAAGTTATAAAATACCGTCAAATCCGAAACATTATTTATCTTATACAAAAGCGCCGCACGGCTGTTATACATTCCCTTGACCTTTTCCGAACCGATAAACTTATCAACCGTAGTATAACCGGTTTCGGTATTCCATATCTCCGCGTCCGCCTTTCCGACCTTTGCAAATTCATTCTGATAATACTTCATATCCTCTATCATATCGGCATCTTCCGCGGATATATGTGTGTATGGGTGCAAAACACATGCATCAACATATTTCCACATTCCGTTTTTCATACAATCGTCAAAATACGGTTTGCCTGCGGTTGCTGAGGTTGACCTCACGCTTATGCCCGTAATCGACGGACCGCCCAGGATAGAGCCGGGGTCAATTCTGTCAATCTCCTCTCTGGCAATGCGACAAAGCTCGGTATACATATCGCCTTGGCACTTGTCGAGGTATTTGTTAAAGCCCGTTATATTCGGCTCGTTCCATATTTCATAGCGGTCAACAACGTCTTTAAGCTTGGTCGTCCACGAAATTACATTCCTGCGCCATCCCTCAAAACCTTTTTCGGTATAGGGCATCTCTGACCACGAATTAGCCGCTTTCGGATCTATCTTTGCATCAGCGGGAAGACCCGCGTATATCGGTAAATATTTCAGACCGTTTTTTAACAAATTCGGTACGACCTTGATAATCATATTATCGTATATGTTCTCTCGCATGCCGGCAACATTTGACATTGCCAAAACATCTACGCCCTCGGGCACAGTGTCTATCGTATATCGGTCAAGATGTGCCGCAAAATAAACCTCATCATTTTTTATTCCGTCGGGGTCTGTTTTGATTATCGCGAATTTGGTCGGCATCTGTTCCGTCACAGTTCCGTCGCTCATCTTAACCTCGGCATACAAGCCGTAAATATCGCAATAATCGATATTGCCGAAATTCAGTTCAGTATCTTTTGTTTCCCCTTTTAACAGGCTGACGTTCTCGGTTATTTCGCCTTTGTTAAAGCCGTCATCCGTCACAGCCTTGAACTTTATCTCCGCATTTGAATCCGCGTCCGAATAGTTATGTATCGTTGCATTTATCTTTTTGTCTTCAGAAAACCATTTAAAACAGTTGCCCGGTGCGTCAACGCTCGCCGTGATATAGAACTTGTTGACATTCGGATGTCGGGTAACGGTTACACGCCGCACACCTATAGATTCGTCCGAAAGTGTAAGTGCGGTCACCCTTCTCGTTTTTATCGACAGATAAAAATCATATTTACCGTTTGCGCTCTCGCTGAAATCCGCGTCCGAAACGGTGAATTTCTGTGTTTTCCACGTTCCCGTCGCGTTTGTGTATATTGAGTTTTCGTGGCTTATGTATCCGTCCGTGTTATTATAAAACAAAAAGCAATAGCCCTTGCCCGAATCAAAATACTCGACCTCAATATCATAAATACTGCCGTCAACGCCGTTTGGTTTTAAACTATCCGCCAACGTAAAATTGATGGTCGCTTTTGCGTCTCCTTGAAGCTTATCCATAAGCCAGCAATTTTCTCCGCCCCTGGAGGTCAAGAGCGGTGTTGTATCCTTGCCGGGTTCAACCGTCTTAAACCCGTTCTTTAACGGACTTGTCGAGTTAAATATAACCTCGGCCGTGTTTGGTTCAAGCGTGTTTTCGGCCGCTTGTGCCACATTGGGCATTATAACAGCCGATACAAAGACCGTCACCGCGCACAGTATTGCAAAAAATCTTTTAATCATCGCGAAATCACTCCTTATAGTTTATTGATTTTCAAGCGGTACACACAAGGGTTTTATGCCGTTCATACCTTCACACAACATTATCTTTATTTTGTTTATATCCGATTCATTAAAGCTGATATTGTCAATCATCTGACAGCTCACATCTCCATTGACGGGATACATCTTTATTTCTTTAAGTCTGTTATCTTTATATGCCGCCGCAACCAATATTCCGCCGCTTTTGTCCGCATTGCCGAAATCAACCAATATATTATATTTATCATCGGATTTTATATCGGTGATTTCATCAATTCCGATGCCGTTTTTCATATTGAAAATGTGCGGCGCATTTGAATTTGCTTCACAGCTTATCGGCGCATCTCCGACAACTGCCCAATACGGCTCGCCGCTGAGTTTATATTTTCCATTCTGCATTATTGATTCTTTGTCAATCTCGTTGCCGAGCATGTCATAAAATTTCACATTGCCGCCAAAGTCATATTCTGCCGTCTGTTCGGTCGGCTTTGATGTCCAAAGCAAGTACGAATCTCTGTCATTTGAATGATACTTTGCTATATACTTATAATCGTCATTATAAACTTCGCTTGCCGATTCGGCGTTTTCTGTCATCTTATTAAATGCCGCAAGAGCAAGATACGCATATTTCGCCGCATACGGAACGGAATTTGTATGTGAGCGAACAATGCCGAAATTCAGTTCTCGCTCATTCATCCTGTCACCGCCGTCGGCAAGTTCATAAAGCCACACCTTATCGCCAAAGTTATTCAGCTTTATCTGATTAAGCCCTCTGATAATCCACGACGCTTGGCTGTATTGATTACCCACACACAATCGATCGCTGTCATATTTGGCAGAGGATATTCCGTGTTCGGTATGCCACAGCGGTTCGCTGAGTTCAAAACCGTATTTGTTGCTTGTAACAATTCCGACAGGCTCGTCATTTTCACTCGTTACATCATTATATACCGTTCCGCCCGTTACAAGAGCCTTGATATAATTAATCCTATACCCGATATAATCATACGGGTCTTGTGTGTCCTTTCCTTGTTTTCCTCTTTCGGGGTCGGTTGACGGCAACATATACGGATGCAGGGTTACAGTATCAAAATAATTACCGCCTTTCAATTGTTCCAAAGCCTTGTCCATAAAACGCTTTCCGTTATCCGACGCTAAATTCGACAGACAAAATGCGCCGATTTTATAAGAGCTTCCCGTTTTCTCGTTTACCTCTTTTATCGCGATTGCGCTTTGCTTTAATATATTACCGTAGATTTCGCCCCGAGCTTCATACGAAGATATAAGCTCGCCGTCCCTGGTCTTTTTTAAATCGGGTTCATTCCAAACCTCAACCATATCACTGACCTGTTGCAGCTTTTCTTCACTCAATATCCTCTTTACAAACTCGCGATAATTCGGCATTGCGCTTTCGCTGACAAATCCCGCCGCCGTTTCTTCCTTTTCATCATACTTACGGTTATTACCATATACAATCGGCAATAATTTCAGATTATATTCATCGGCCGCCTCACATAGCTTTTGCTGTCTTTCCGTCAGAGCATAAACACCCTTTTGCTTTTCGTATTCCCTCCACGTGAAATCATCGCGGATAAGTCCCATTCCGGCTTTTTTCAAAAGCTCCGCACCTGTTTTTGCATCTCCGTACCTTGTAAAATGCTCACACGCACCAATCGAATAATTCTGAGATGAAACGGATGCACATTTTGAAAACTCGGTATTGGCTTCACTCCAAAAACCGCTGCCCGAAATTTCAGCTTTTAATGTATACAAGCCGTATTTATTAATAGGTACTGCAACCTTTATATTTTTTGTTTCACAGCCTATTTCGGTATCAAATTCGGTTGAACAGATTAAACTGTCACCTTGATTTTTATTCTTGTCATACACCATTATTTTACATATCGCATCTTTATTATCATCAGACGTGTTTTCAAGAGAAATATCAAACGTTGGTATTTGGTTTTCAAAAAATATATTTCCGCTTTCAGCGGTTTTTACGGTCATTCTGATTTCAGCCGTTGTTCCGACATCGGACAGATGAACCGACTTTATTATAACCGGATATTTTGAATAATTATAATTATTTGAATAGGCTCTTCCGTCACTTATATCGGTATATGTTTTGATTTTAAACCTATATCCGCCGCTCGTGTTTTTTACCCAATCATTTATTATAACCGATTCTTTTTTTACCTCGCCGCTGTCCGTCATACATACGGCATCCATACATTTGGTTCCGTCAGACGTATCATACTCTATCAAAAACCACCCGTAACCGACATCGAGATACTCTATATCAAAACAAATATTTTTTATGCCGTCACATTCGATACCGCTGTCGGCGTCGAGCATTACCGTCATAGTTCCGTTTGCCTTTTTTATATTATAATACGTGGTATCATTGATTACTTCGGTTTTTTCAACACACCTCAGCACCTGACCTTCGGCCGTTCGTTTGCCGTCGGAATAAAACATTGCTCCGCGATACGTTTTATCTTCGCTAAATTCGGCATACACTCCCGATGTTCCCGGTTTTTTAATGTATACATCATCAATGCAAATTTCACACCCCAATGCATTCTTAGCCGTTATTTCAATTCCAAACATATCTTCAAGCTGATAGTTGTAATCAAAAGCATATGATTTTGACGTCGTGGTAACGGTAAATTTTTTGTTTATTCTGTCAACCAAAAGCTTTATTTTTTCAAACTCATTAGAATTTGTCAGTTTTAAATCACTGTACGGTGTCGACATTCTTCCTTCCGATTCGGTATAGCATCCGATTTTACCGTCTATCTGAACCCCCAAAATATTGGTTTTTACTCCGTCGGCATTAATAAATGCAACGTCAAACTCGCCTGTTGCCCTTACCGACGCCTCAACGATAAACGCATTTGCGGTTATACTGTTACCGAACACACGTGATATAGAGCTTTCGGTTTCACTGTTTCGTTCGGCACTCGATATCTTTGCATAATAATTTCTATCCGTTCCGCTGACAAGCTCAACTTTGTCCTCAACGGAAGGTATCCATTTTTTCAAAAAAGTATCTTCGTCATATGAATCAAACGTGTCCGAAAAATAACAGTCTTCGTCCCCCGAAAAATTAAATATAATATTTTTTCGACCCGTCGCCCCGAACCTTGTTCCTTGTATTCGGCTCATATCCAAAGTATAGCTTTCTTTAGGCTTCGGATTCGGAACATCAATCAAAAACCCCCTGCTGTCCGAATTCGCTATTATAAAATCAATGTCTGCTCCATCCGCATCCGTTATCGAAATATCTTCTTTTTTCGGTGCATCGATTTCATCGGCACAGCTTATATAAATATACGGATAATCCATTGGTACCGTACTTTCCTTTAGATTTCCTATTTCATAAGAATCTCTGTATTCGTCTATCGATATATTGTCAACAATAAACGCGGCGTCTTGTTCTTTGTATCCGGTGAATTCGTTTCCGTCCGAATCTTTGGGAACTTCGCATCTGAAAAACAGCGATTTAAACCCTTTTGCCGCCGTCGTTCCGACCGGCGTTTTATTCAAAAGCTTACCGTCAACATAATAGTTTAGCTCCTGCTTTTCAAAATCGAATACATAATCTATTGAATACCACTTGTTCGCCTCATATGTAAGTCCGCTGTCGATTCTGTTCCACGCAAGGATATCGGCTGATTGGGTCTTGTTTTCATCTCCCTTCATATACATTATTTTACCGCGTTCAATAACAATTGTCATTGAATACTTAAATTCGTCGAAATAGTTCGGATCGTCGGGCTTGCTCCTGCCGTCATAAAAGCCTATATAGATATTTCTAAAATTAACATCCGTAGCCTTTATGTCAAACGAAATGTGCAGCTTATTCGAATTTATCAGCTTGTCGAACGGAATTATCGGCTCTGCCCGATATCCGATTCTTAAGGCACTGTCATAGCGCGCAGAGCTGTCACTATACGCCGAAAGATTTTCCTTTCGATAATTCCTTAGCACCGTCACTCCGTCGGGAAGCCTTCCGTCATTAGCTATCTCGGAATAACCCGAAAAGGAATTAAACAAATTTATGTAATTATTATCCGCAGAAATTCCGATTGACGGCATACTTATGCATATAACCATAAATACAGCAATTAACATATTTAAAATTTTTCTTATCATTTTTGCCTCCGCCACAAAAGCCTTAACTATTTTTCCTGTTTAATAACGAATATCTGTCTGATCGTTGCATTATAACTTGAGGTAAGTATTATATCACATTCAGCCCCTGCCGTTTTATATGTCAGAATATCCGAGGTCTTTCCCGTATATATTTGGTTCTTATTCAAATTCGGGTCAAAAACGGTAATCTTACAACTCGAACAATTTGTCATTTCCGAAATCTCATCTTCATATGCCAATGATAATTTATATGACGAAGCAATTATACTATCTTTTATGTCATATGCGTATCCTTTTGTCACCTGATACTTTTGACCTCTCCAAACCCCCGAGGCATTATCCGAATAATTTCCGCCGTACCAATACCGGTCGGGGTCTGTCCAAGATGAGTTATTCTCAAATTGTTTTCTGCCGCTGTCAAACATTTTGGTTATCGAATACACTTTTCCTGTTTCGGTATTTTTTACAAGGCTTATTATATCACCCTTTTTAATATTCAGTGATGATATGTCAAGCCTTTCGTCTATTTCGTAACCAATCTCTGCTCCCATTGAACTGCCGACGAGTTTATTAACAATCTCTCCGTCATTTGCCAATGCCATAATGACATCGTCGAACATAATTATGTTATAGTCCGATTCTATCCTATCCGTATATACCAAAACCAAATCCGGCAAAAGTGAATCATCGGAATACTTGAACACATCGGTCGTATATGTCTGCCAATCCGTAAACGTAAAGCTGTTTGAGTACAGCTCCGCGGTATCGTCAACCACATTTCCGTTTACAACAGCATCTCCGTTTTCATTAACATTCGGGACGACCATAATATTCGTTTTGTTCGATCCCACATAAACATTCATTCCGAGCCGTTTAACCGCCGAAGAATATACCAGGCTTTCCATACCGTTGCTTATCCGCCTCAAAGTGTTGTTTTTATCCTCGAAATCACTGCGGTTTGTCGTATCGATTTTGCAGATTCTGCCGTCTGTTGCAAGCTGAAATCTGATAACCTGTCTGCCGATATCAACACTGTTTCCCGTAGAATTCTCCGGGAAAGCCGCCGTAATATCCAAATAATCTTCTGATTTATAGGTTTTCTCATCAATCTTTACCTTTGACGAAAGCTTGTAATCGTCAATTTTGTTATCCGACGGTGAATAAATCTTGAACACAAGCTCTTTTTCAAAGCCGTTGTCAACAAGCGCGGTTTTGGTTATATATCCGTTTTTCATTCCCTGTGAATCCACCTGCACAAAGTCGATTATCTCGCCGTATAAGTCAAACCAAACTCTGTATGTCGAACCTATGCTAAACTTGCCCTTATTGCTCTCAAAAAACGCCTTATCCGCAATATACGGTGTTTCGTCAATCACCAATTCTCTGTCCGTTTGTGTGATTTTTTTCAGCGTTCCCTCTGCCTTTTTTGAACAAACGATTATTGCAAGGCTTTCTTTGTTATCCGATGCCGCAATCATATACGGTCCGCTCTGTATACTGTCTGTTTCAACTTCACTTCCGAACACATCTTTTATGACATACATTTCATAATCGTCAAGCTTTATTGCCTCTTTTTTATTTGCCGAATAAAACTTTTTGTCCGCCGAATTGTACGAATCCGCACCGAACAGCTCATAACTTGTAATACAAATCAAATCGCACGCCGATGAGCCGCTGCCCGAGATATATGCGACTTCGCCCTTTCGGCTTCCGTCTATGAGCTTATCTATCTCACTCTTTATGCCCTTGTCATACGGCTGTCCGTTCAGAACCGTAACCGCATTTGCCTCTGCATTTTTTGTTCTTTCTTTTCCCGAATCGCCGTCCGCATAATAGGTAAGAGTTCTTGTGCTTTCGTCAAAACTCTTTATGTCATCGTACAAAACCGTTGTTACATCCCTGTCATATCTTCCCGTTGCATAAATAACGGTTTTGATATTTTTTGCATCTGATTCATCGATATAAGCAAAGTCAACATACCTTCCGAAAAGGGCGTTTGTATCAACATCCGCCGTTACCGAAAACTTTTCGCCGCCGATATACATCTGTCCCGGCTCGGCTCTTTGGCTGTTCATCGTCTTTCCGTATACGCTTTGAACTCTGCCGTCGGAAAACTTTATATTGTGATAAACCGAAAAAACAGTTTCACCCTTTTCGGGCTTGAGCGTGTAAGAATCACCGCTCGCCGAAATCACACTCATAAGGTCGGTGTGCATTGCGTTATAAATAAGCTTTATCGCCTCGGCAAGCGTTATGCTGTCAACACTTTTTGTATTGATTCCGAACCCCGCCTTTTGTGCAACCGACATATATTCGTTCATTATCTTATCGGGGTCGGCATATGCCTTATAACCCGTCATTGCCGCCATCATCTTGCACGCCTGGGGATATGTTATCGGCTCGTCGGGGTTGAACTTTCCGTCATCGGCTTTATCTATGATTTTGCGGTCAACGAGAGCGTTTATGCTGCCCGACGCCCAATAACTCAACGGAACATCCGTAAAGTACGATATATCTTTCTTTTTTGCCGCAGATATTGCGGCTGTCGTATAAGAGGCAAATTCCGCTCTTGTCACAATGCTGTTCGGATTATACTGTTTGGAAAGGGCGATTACCCCGGCCTTTGTCAAAAGCGCAACCTCGTCCTTGATTGAATCCTTTATTTCCGACGTGTTATCGGCTGTTTCCGATTCATCGCTCCGGTCGGCAAATATCATACCGTTCATCGGCACGATAAGCATAATAAAACACAATGCACAAATAAGAACTTTCTTCATATTTCATACCTTTTCCTTTCAGAATTTATAAGACTTTTATCTGTTTGTATTAACAAGCGCAAGATACACTATCTTTGCCGCCTCGGCTCTGGTCGCATTCGCCTTTGGGTTAAAGTTCGTTCCGTCGCCCAATATTATACCTGCTCTTTCCAGATAATAAACACTCTCTTTTGCATAATCCGAAATCTCGCCGTCATCACCGAATACGCCGCCGTCAACCTGCAGCAGGGTCAGCTCTCCGACCGTCAGCATTCTGTTTATCATAACGCACAAATCTTCGCGCGTTATATTTTGTCCGTAGCCGAATTCGGTATCGGATACACCCTTTATAATTCCTGCTTTATACGCCGAACGTATATAGGGATATGCCCAATCGTTCTCATCGACATCACCAAACGGACACTCAGTATTGACAAGATTGAGTTTAAACGCAACCGTTATAATCTTTGCAAACTCCTCACGGGTTACATTATCGTTCGGCATAAAGAGTCTTTCGCTCTTTCCGTTCAAAACTCCACGATAGGACAGCTGTGTTATTGCATCCGCCGCCCAAGGAATGTCCGCGATGTCATCAAACGGATATATCATCTTTGAATCTTCATCGCTTGTATTCGGAATTTCCGCTTCTTTGCCTGTATACGTATTCTTTGAGCCGAACGAGCTTCCCGAACCGCCCGAACCGCCCGAACCGCCGCTGCCGCTCAATGAGCTGTTGCCGCCGCTGCCGCTTTCCGTATAATCCGCGATAAATTTTTTAACGTCTGCCACATCCGAAAAGCTTTGTTTCGTCATTGCCTCGGCAAGTTTATCCGATATTGATACGCCGTTCGCGCCAAGCTTTGTCTTATAATCGGAAAGAATATTTTTAACCGTATCGGCACTTC
>OIYO01001667.1_pt1 | contig 11163 bp, 9 predicted proteins | sample 1588191 | NCBI WGS metagenome assembly OIYO01 (sample SAMN03283275) | human gut metagenome | biome: human-associated habitat; material: feces | host: Homo sapiens | place: Peru | collected 2012 | reverse complement strand
CAGATGTCAGAGTTAATTACTCTCTAACAACTACACTTTTATGGTACTAAAAAAGGGCAGCTACAAATCTCTCGACTTATAACTGCCCTGACGCTGTTTCCAATATAACTCTTCTTTTCAATAAAATTTCTTGTATTATACTTGTAAATATCTGTAAATTCTCGTGGACATTCTTTTTTCTACTTGCTTTTCATACAAATCGGTAAATTTTTCTAAAGCACCCAATAATTCTTTAACTTCGCAAATAGATAACGTAATATCTCCCCATACATTAATTCTCCTTTCTGTATTATCATCGTCAAGAAGAATTAAATAATTTTGACCAATCACCTTAGAACTATCTGCTGTAAATTGTCCTCCATGATGTTGTATTGAATTCCTAATTTCTACATGTTTAACTATCATTCTTCTTATATCATCGGGACAATTAAAATCAATACAACGGCATATTTCTCTAAATTTATCAGAAAATTTCCAGAACTTAAAATCTTTCCACAATGCAGATACTATACTTTTCAAAATCAACCATGAATCCATATATCCATCCTCTATTCCATCACTTATAGTATCAAGCGGAAGATTTACCTTCGTTTTTGCCAACTTAATCCCATCTGGGTTATTTTGTCCTAATACATGCTCTGCATATTCTAAATATATCTCATCAATATAGTCAATGAATCCAGCTATAATTTGATTCTGTAATGCGTTTAATGTTATATGATAGAGAGAATCTATTATTCCTTCTTCTTTTGTTTTATTCAAATCACTTAGTAATATTCTTGTTCTTTTTATTTCATCTAACATATATGCAGATATGCTTTTTGTAATAGTTTCTTCATCTAATTTTTTTTGATTATATTTAATTTCCTGTTCTACTTCGTTTTCAATGTATCCCAAAAAGGAAATTCCATTATTATCTTGCTTTACATGCCAAACATAACGCCCACATGTATCATTGCCATTTTCAAGTACGAATGGCGGCAACCAAATAAGCCCTATTTCACCATCACCTTCCCAACCAGCTTCTTCAAATGCCTGTTTTACCTTATTAACTAGATTCTCATATTGAATTTCATCATAAACATCTTTTGGAGAAATAACATGATTTAAATTATCAATGAATTGGTATGTCTCCACCCGTATACTTTGCTCTATTTTTATCATACGGTCATCCCCCTTTGTAGTGCACTCTTAAATTATTGCTACCAGAAAATATGTTATCTTCTGACATAATAATAACCCTCTGATACATAAAACTTATTTCTTAAACCTTTTATCTATAATTTCCCATATTTGTTTAATATCAAATACTATGTTCTCAGCCATACTCCTTTGTACCAATTTCTGCACTTCTTGTGAAAAATTCGAATTATCATATGCTCTCTGAAGCCATAACTGTCTCATATCTTTTTCGCTTTCTTGTTTGTATCCGTCCGCCATTTTTATATAAATCATAGTTTCAATCTCTTTTGGCAATTTTAGTCTATTGCTTTTAAATCGCTTCTTGCAATAATCATTAACAACCTTCTCACATTGCGACATATCCCATTCTACACATATATTCAAATTAACATTCATTACAATCATAAGAAATCCATATATAGAACATTTTGCAAATAATTCCTTATTCTTATCATATATAATATAAAATTCGTTTTTTGTCTCTTCCTCTACATTCATAATTTTACCAACATAAAGACAACATAATGTAAAGGCAGCCAATCTATTTTCCTCTTTCATATTTGCCAAATGTGACATATACATTTTTACTAGATTATCCATTTTGGGAATATTTTTTTTATAATATACAAAAGTCTCAACCAGCCCTTCTACTCTCGCTTTTGCCCCTTCTCCTTTATCATTATCCATTTTCCATATCCAAAAATATGGTGCTGGCTCAATTTCCAGACATCCTGGTATTGCTCCTCTCCAATCGAATTTTTCCTTATCAATCTCCACAGTTGAAGAAACAAAATTGCATATCACGTTTCTCGTAACCCGTAACAAACCACTATACGTAAAAAATACATTATGCTGAAACTCAAATACGTCTCCTGACTTTGAAAACTCAGCCATAGTAAGATGTTTCATTAAAGGTTTCAACATATGTGCATACTTTGATCTGCTATTATAAGCATTTTCTAAAGCAACATCAAATTCTTCTTTCCCAACAGTTTTCCTTTCGTCACAATATTCAAAAAACTTCTCTCCGATATATTTACCAACAAACTCCTTAAATCTTTTAGATAGCTTTAAATGTTCATCTTTAATCAAAATTTCTTTAATTTTTTCTACGCTTTCCTCATCGAGAGTTTTAAATATTTTCTCTAATGCCTTTTTTTTATCCTCCTTATAATCTTCCCATGTGGGTACATAAGCATCATAGCTTTGGGCTAATGATTCCATACAATATACAAGCATCGAATATGATAAACTTATATCTTCGTTCAACAACCTTATTGAAGCGTTATAAGCAACGATACAATTAAGAATATTAGTGTAATCCTCCCTTCCTAATCTCATTAAATGTGTAAAAAAGGTGGCGCATGTGTTCAGATCATCATCTGATATACTACGTCTTATATCTAAAATGTCGCGTATAAACTCTGACGGTACTGGATATCTACAATTTGCATCTTCCTTTTTCTTACAGATTCTTTCAACAGTAGCTCTATCTTCATCGAACACAGCATTTAATCCAAATGATAGAATATTCTTTAATTGACGAAATATCTCTTCATCTCCAACTTTAATAAGTTCTAAATTACCATGTGATTTTTGCAACTGATTGTCATACGAAATAACATATGCGGATATATTACCACAGGCCTCAGCCGATTGAATTTTAATATGTCCCATTTCTTGGATCCCACTAAATGATATATTTGAGTAAAGAATCCCTTTGCAATCATTGTGAAATCTATCATCACTATCATAGAATTTTCCCGTAATTATTTGTAACACTATTCATCCTCCAATGCTTTTATTCTTTATTGACCATTAAACAGCTTTACATTTTGTAACATACAAATACGCTGTACAAAATTCTACATACATTCTTTCCCCACTGAATTTAACATTATCAAGTAATAATGCCTGAAACAAGACATCGCCCACATTCTCCAGCCTTACCATTCCATACTCTTTTTCCGTAAATCCTTCAATCTGCATATCCTGCATAGCAGCTTCTTTCCTCGCCACCAAACAATGCGTATACAATGCCATGATATACTTGTCCGACATCAGAAAGGCGTATGTTTCGTTCCCCTGATATGTATATCGGCACTTTTCCAGATTTTCTTGCGGTATACTGAAATAACATCTGACCGTTTCCAAATATACATCTCCATTATACTGCGGCTTTAGCTTCTTGGCATACCTTCTGATTGTTGCAAATATATTTAAAAATTGCAAAGTTTAATTCCATCGTCCGCAAAAATTTAAGGGCATGCGGACGAAAAGTTGGACTGTGTAATGCCTGACATGTTATGAGGTACACACAAGAACAAATATCGACAGCACTTGTATTACTAAAAGCGACAGGATCCCCAGACAAAGTTGTCCAAACCTTAGGGTATCCATCTGCACCAATGCTTTATCATTGGCGTAAAAAGTATCCTGAATATTATGATGTTCCAAATCAAAAGCATTGGAGACAAGCTCCAACTGAATTGAAACATGACATAATTAAACGTTGCCTTATTAAGGGCGAGCCTGTAAAATTAGTGGCAGAAGAAATCGGATACACTCCTTCCTTGATATATAAATGGATTAGGGAGTATCGGGAGAAGGGATGTTTTCAACCCATGAAAAGAACTACTGCCAACATTAATGTAAATCCAAACGATATCACATCTGCGGAAGATATCAATGAGCTTAAAGCTCAGATGCTTGATATGCAGATGGAAATAGATATTCTTAAAGAAACAATCAATGTATTAAAAAAAGACCCCGGCATCGATCAGACAGCTCTCTCAAATCGGGAGAAGGCAGTGATAATCGATGCCCTGAAAAATAAGTATTCACTGCCGGATCTTCTTAAAAAACTAAACCTTGCAAAAAGTAGCTATTATTATCAAGAAAAAACCATTTATGCAGAGGATAAATACTCCAATCTTCGCAAAAGAATCATACAACTTTTTCATGAAAATCGTGATGTATTTGGGTATCGGAGAATTCATACACTGCTTCATCGTGAGGGTATAAAAGTTTCTGAAAAAGTGGTTCGTCGTATTATGAAGCAGGAAAACCTAATTATCAGACGAAAACGCAGACAGAAATATAACTCCTATAAAGGTGAAATAACACCTGCGGTGGAGAATGTTATAGCTAGAGATTTCCATGCTACAAAACCGAATCAGAAATGGCTTACTGATATCACAGAGTTTTCCATCAAAGCAGGAAAAGTATATCTTTCGCCGATAATTGACTGCCTTGATGGTATGCCGGTGAGTTGGACTATAGGCACTTCTCCAAACGCAGAACTTGCCAACGCCATATTAAGGAATGCTATTGCTACACTTAAACCAAACGAAAAACCTATCGTACATTCTGACAGGGGATGCCATTATCGTTGGCCAGAATGGATACAGATAATGGAAGAAGCAAACCTTACACGATCCATGTCCAAGAAAGGTTGTTCTCCTGATAACTCTGCATGTGAGGGCTTCTTTGGTCACCTCAAAACAGAAATGTTCTATGGACATGACTGGGATGAATATAGCATTGAAGAATTTATCCAGGAGATAAATCGCTATATGGGTTGGTATTGCAAAGATAGAATTAAATCAACACTCGGAGGACTTAGTCCTCTAGATTATAGAAGGAGTATAGGCATAGCGGTCTAAAAAAATGTCCGCATGCCCTAAAGGACAGTGGAATTTACTTTTTCACTGGAATTTACTTTTTCAAGTCAGCGGAGCAACACGCAAACAGCCACTCTTCGCCGCAAATTAACGCTAACGAAAAGTGGCTGTATATTATCATCTCACAAATTATTCTTCATAATTTCCAAATAATTTTCCGGAAATCCAATCAGATTCAAATCAATGTCATCCCTATACTCATCAATCACAGTTTCCACTGTTTGGATCAAAGATTTTTTACTACTTTCATCTGGAAGTCTTTTCAGTAAAACAAGCGTATATGCAAATAATGAGTTGTTCTTTATTTCTGGATGCTTTCTCAAAAATGATGACGTAAATTTTGCTGGTGGATTGAAATCCGTGTTATACATCCTTGCTGCATGTGCACATTTATTTCGTAATACCGACAAACAATGAAGATGATTTTCTAATGTATCCTTTCCAACACCAACCATACGAGCGATAGCATCTTTTTCTGAATAATACATAGAACTGTATAACTTAGACATATTAGAAAAAGACATTAATTCTACAATAACCCACAACGGCATTTTGCTAGAGTATTTTATCTTGTGATGTTTCACAATCAAGCTATCTTTGTAATAATTTTTCTCCCTGCTGAAATTTTCCATAACTTCCTTGTAACCCTTTTTGTTATAGAAATTATTTTCATCGTAATGCTGATCATATGGGGCTTCCGTACATTTGGCTATTGAAAATCCATATGCTATCTGAGTCCTATAATATACTTCTGCCTTTTCGATATACCGCCGAAATGTATCACGTAATATTTCATCTACTTTATATAAATGATACACAGTTTCAAAAGCAGTCCCTTCAATATAGTCACTACCAGAAGGCTCTTGTCTGAATTGCAAAGCATAACCCGTAAAACGATAATAATTTACTCTTTTTAAAATGTCTTTTGCTTTTTCTCTATCAGCGACAATCATCCTGTGAGCTATTAACTTATCTAACTGTTCATCAACGGTCAATGGTTTTTTCAAATCCATAAAGGCTCTCCTTAACGTAAAAAAGCTGAGCACACGACTCAGCTTGGTCCCCAATGTCCAAAAGACTTCGGGCAACTCTGTTACATATAGTATATTCAAAACTCAGAAAAATTGCAATAGTTTTTATATTTTTTCCGCATTTTCATCGTTACAAGTTCTACTACATTGCCTGCAAGTAGTCTCTTACTACTAAGGAATCCTCCCAACACCTTTGCCTTTATCCCACTTCCAACCATGATCCTTAGTAGTTTAAACCGTAGTAATTCCAATGCTTTCCGCCATATTATGCCGTACTCTGCCCCCATCTGCGAAGGTATGCATTATCATAAAACTGGACTACCGTGGCAGATAAAGAGCACTTTTATCATTGTTGCATAACCTCTCATTTCTTAGTTTTTCTTGGTATTTCGGGCTTTGTAAGCCTTTATAAATTTTTGCTTTCTGGCATAACCTGGTTTATTTTCGCATAATATCATCCACAAAAGGTGTAAAAATGGGTTACAAATCAACTGTATAACACATCACATTTTTATTCGAATACTTGCTTCAACAACTCCACAATATCCTCATTTTTCAGCCCATATCTTTTCAATGAATTTGGGTCAAATGGTTCCTGCTCCAACAAGTCAATAAAGCTATGTATATCGGCATCTACTGCTGTCGGCAATTCTTCTACTTTTTCAAGCATAAGCTCCGAAGCAATACGCAAAACATCTTTTTTATGCTTCTTTATGTCACTGGAATCCACTCTTTCACCTAAGTCTTTTTGCTTTTTTAAATCAAGATACGCTTTTGCTTTAAAAAGAATGATATATTCTGGTCTTAAAACAGAAAGACCCTTTCTCACTTCTTTTCCATTGAGAAGTGCCTTATAGTAATCATCATTTAAAAGAATTGCTGACAAACTGGAAACTTCATCATCAATATGAATTGGAGTAATTCCTTTCGCATCTTTTAGTTTAAAATCACTTCTACAAAACAATTCGATTATTTTCGGAAAGTTATCGTCTTCTGGCTTATCAAATCTATAAAATTGAGGGTTGCTACCGTTTGTCGCTTTGTTTCTATATTTTCCATCAACGATAAACTTCCAAAATTTTTCTCCAAACTCCGGAGTTAATGCTTCAACAATCAAAACCATATCCAGATCTCTTGTAGCCCTAAAATTTACTTCATTGCTTTCAAACAGAATGTCACAGGCTGCACCACCTATTAAAACATACTGTTCTTCATAATCTGCAAAGTACTTCTGAAATATATCTAATCCTTTGACCATACATATTCCTCCAACATCTCATTAATAGAAATATCTACCCGTTCCTCTTCTTGCTCTTCTCCTGTCAGTGACAATCCTACGCTCAAGGGATCTTGAAATCCTTTTCCTAAAAAATCAATAAAATATCCCAGTTCCAAAACAACACAGCCAATTTCTTCCAATTCACTCACTTGTTTTTCCACTTTCACTCCACTATCTTTCAGTTCTTTCTTGGTTACTGCATAAGTAGGATAAACATTATCTGACAAAAGAGAATACTCACACAAAGCAGAAATACCTGCTTTCTTTTCTAGTTTCTTATCTTCTCTCAGAACAAATCTTCGAATCACCGGATTTCTTAATACATTTTCAATCTGTTGCCATAATTGTTCTCGGTCATCCGGAATATTGATAACTCTTGATTTACCTTTCATGCCCAACACATCAATATTTAAATATTCCAGTTCATCAAAACACCGGCTTGCAGATTTTGTTGACACTCCTATTCGTTTCGCTGCATCAGATACCTTCACTTCATTCCATCGTTCATAAATAGCCATCAGAAGCATTTTTTGCGTCAAAAATGAAATCAAATGAACTGGTGCCAGCTCTCTTTCATTTTCCTTACTCAACAAATATCCAATAAATGGGAGAAATACCTGCTTCCCTTCTATTACAAAAGGAATTCCTTCTTCCATCATTTTTTCTTTTATATAAAATGTTGTTCGATCAAGAAATATTGCACAGTTTAATCCTGTCATTTTTTCTACGCCAGCTCTGTCTCTACGTAACATAACAAGTCCGACATCATCTTTTGGATGAATAGCCATCCATAACACACCATTCGTCTCTACTGTAAAAATATCATACCTTCCACGATATGCTAACGGAAGCTTTTTATATACCTCTTTATTCTCCGTCATTATTACATTTTGCCGTAATATTTTTTCCAAAAACTCTTTCACATTAACCACCCTTTTATAAATTCGACTCTTTTTACGTCATATTTATAATTTATCATACGTTATTTGATTTTTCAAGTAATATACGCCTACATAAAGTCTAAGAAAAAAGACGTAAGATTCATCTCACGCCTTTCCTGTTCTAACTATACCGATCCAATCTTCCAAAGGTATAAATAAGGTGTAAATTCTACGTTGCCGTCCAAGAAACCCAATAAACCCAAGGTTTTTGCTCCGTCCCTTAAACACTGCCGTGGCAGATGAATAGGATTTTTATCATAGTTTTGGTTCTCCTTGTTTTTCCCCGAAATTCCTTGTTTTGCGAGGGGGCGGGGATTTGGTAGTTGTTTAGGTTTTGCTTTGAAATATGTGAATCGAGCAAATCAGAGCAAAATTGAGCAAGTTATTACTACACGTTAGTATAAAATTGGTAATAAAACGAAAATTTTTACTCGCCTACCCCCAAAAGTATCGCCACCTGATAGAGGTGGCGAGTCTTGACTATCTCTTCGGTTGTTTACAACAATCGGGAAGTGTTTCCGACCAGGGCATAAGTTAACCCTATTAATCCGCACTAAATGGTTGCCAATTTCATCAACAATCCTTTTAATCTTCTTATCACTAAGTCCCCAAAACACTCTATTAAAAATCAGACATAACCATTGGCGATCCGTTGAAGAAAATGAATTTCTTCAACAGATTAATATAAAAAGCACCGACGAGAAAATATTTTATACCAAATTTTCTTCCCGTCGGTGCTTATAATTCAATCTACTGTTACCACTTTAAATCAGTTTAATATAGGCATCTAACTGTTCTTCTTCCAGCTCTGCCACTAAATCTGCAAATTGTCCAAGCTTTCCTTGTACTGCATACGCTTCCAAAGCATTGTAATAATCCAATCGATTTTCTTTCGCTATAGATACTGGCAAGAATCCGGCTGACATAAGCTGGTAATTCATCAGCAGTCTTGAAGTTCTTCCATTTCCATCAATAAACGGATGAATACGCACAAATTCTGCATGAGTCCATGCCGCATATTCAATAGGATTCAGTGCATCTTTTTTCCAGCCTAAATCATCATAAAAATTCTTAATTTGAATATACATATCATTTCCAGCTGGCGGAACATGACCCGCGCCACTGATCCGCACTTTCTGATTCCGGTAAATGCCGCCCACTATAATATTTTCTGTCAGAATTGCATGAATATCTTTTACAATGTTTTCATTCAATTCTTTTCCTTCTGCAATACACTTTTTAACATAATGATATGCCTTCTTATGATTAACAACCTCATATATTTCCCGCAGTTCTTTTCCGCCCACAGATATTCCATCTTCCAGAATCACCTTCGTTTCTATCAACGTCAATGTATTTCCTTCTATCGCTGTGGAATTATGCGTAAAAGTTAGTTCAAAATCTTTTTCATAGGAAGATAATGTAACTGCATCTATCTTATTTTTTCCCTGATTATATAATTTTTGTTTTTCTAAAATTCGGTTCAAATCCATAATCGACCTCTTTTTTTCGTGCTTATAAAGTTCCCTTACACTCCCCATATAACCGACGTCTATAGTATGCCACAAAACTTTATTAATCTATTTATTATTCATAGTATCAATATCTTAGTCAGTTTTATGGTAAATTCAATCTCCGCGCTTTAATAGCCAATCCTAAAATAATCCAAATACGCCTTAAACCTATCCTGCACCGTCAGGCAGGTATCTGTCAGATAACCATTTTCGTCATTCCACTCTTTTAAACCACGATAATAGAACATCTTCAAATTATCCTCAATAATAAACGGAACAATATTATATTTCAGACATTCCTTGAACATGATCAATCTGCCTACACGACCATTCCCGTCCTGGAACGGATGAATCCGCTCAAATTTTACATGAAAATCCAGAATATCCTCAAATGACTTTTCTTCTTTGCTGTTGTACTCCACCAGTAATGCTTTCATCTTATCGGAAACTTCTTCCGGTAAGGCTGTGTCAATACCACCAACTTCATTCGGAAGTTTCTTATAGGCACCAACGGCAAACCAATCTTTTCTGGAATCACTGGTGCCAGTTTTCAGGATCAGATGCAGTTCCTTGATAAATTTTTCTGTCAGCGTCGCCCTTGCATGATCAATAATCATATCAATGCAACGAAAATGATTTACCGTCTCAATCACATCATCTACATTGAGAGCTTCCTTTTCTACACCAATCGTGTTGGTTTCAAATATATAGCGTGTCTGATCATGGGTCAGGCGGCTGCCCTCGATATGATTTGAATTATATGTTAAATCAATCTGAGTCTTGTGGTAAATGCCACCGGAGTATTTGCCTGCTTTCTCCTCCTGCAAAATATCCAGCAGAGTGATCGGCTTTTCTTTCCTCTTGTTGGAACGCTCCGGTTTTCTGGCATTTTCCGGAATGTTCCAAGTTTTTCCGGTAAGAAATGCTCCCGGCACACGACCTTTCGCACAATAATTTCTCACACTGCGTTCCGACACATCCCACTTTTTCGCCATCTCAGCAACTGAAAGGTATCGCATCTGCTATCCTCCTGTCAAATTTGCAAACATTTTATGATGCCAAAAATACACTTAACCATGATATAGTATACCACACCATTGGCAACAAATCCACGAACATCTCATTTTACTCCTGTCATTTTTTGCCGACACAGGAAGAATTAATTCTTAAAAAAAGACTGAATATCGCTTCCTATAAGGCAATATCCAGTCCAACTTATTCTTATTTACCAAACCAGTTTAATCCGTTTTCCTTACCACACAATGCAAACGCATTCCTTTTCGGATCTCGAATTTTTCCACCATCAATCCAACCTGCTTACAGCATTCCGTGACCAACTCTCTTGTGGCGATCTTCACATCACCATGCCCGCACAGATTTGCCAGCGGAAGTTCGATCTTGTCCATGAACCACAGAACGATCTTGTTCTCGCTGGTCACATCCCGGGGCACCAGTCTTCCCCCCGGACGAAGGCACCGTTTTACACTTTTGAAAAATGCCAGTGGGTCAGGATAATGATGAAAACTGTTGGAA
>OIYO01001665.1_pt1 | contig 11174 bp, 10 predicted proteins | sample 1588191 | NCBI WGS metagenome assembly OIYO01 (sample SAMN03283275) | human gut metagenome | biome: human-associated habitat; material: feces | host: Homo sapiens | place: Peru | collected 2012 | reverse complement strand
CACGAACCCTTCAAAAGTAGTCATAATGATTATGATTGGCTTGGAAATGGAATGTACTTTTGGGAGCAAAATCTTGAACGAGCTTGGGAATGGGCAAAGTCAGGTCGTACAAATCCAAAACTACATATAGAAACTCCGGCTGTCATAGGTGCAGTAATCGATTTAGGCTTTTGCTTAAATCTATTGGATAGTAATAATATTCAAATTGTAAAAAACCAATATGAAATATTAAAAACAAAGATGTTGATTGCTGATAAACCTATGCCGGTTAATAAAAACATAAAAGGTAATTCCGATTTATTGTTACGCTATTTGGATTGTGCTGTTATAGAAGACTTACACCAAGAGCGCGAAACAAACAATTTACAACCATATGATTCTGTACGCGGAGTCTTTCTTGAAGGCAAACCCATATACAACACCTCTGGTTTTATGGAGCAGTCTCATATACAAATCTGCGTTAGAAATCCAAATTGCATAAAAGGTTTCTTTGCTCCCAAAGAGATTATTAATGATTGGCGAATTCCGTAAAATTCGTGTACAGCTATATCAACGATATTGACAATCGGCTCGATATATGCTAAAATGATAATGGTAAATTGTAGGTTGGTGGATGCCATAATGAGTGCATATATAAAAGTTAATGGCTTGTGGGACGAAGGATTTATAATAGACAGGTATGTGGAAAGTAGTGAATATATTGGAGATGATGTGTTTGGTCATCCCCAATTTAACACGACATACACGCCCATTGGAAAACTACTTCATTCGTTGAAATATAACGGTCACTTAGATACAAGCGAATCCATTGCCGAAAAGTGTGTAGATTTTCTTAACAATTGGCTTTCAGATAAAAAAGTCGATATCATCCTTCCGACACCACCTACTATTGAGCGAATCTCTCAGCCGGTCTATATGATTGCAGAAGCTATATCATCTAAAATGCATATCCCATATGCAGAGGATGTTTTGAAAAAGACGAGTAACATACCTGCCAAGAATATAGATAAGAGTAGTAGAGATATGCATGGGTCTATTGTAAAATTAAAACCTGCAACACGCAAATGTAATATTCTTCTTATAGACGACCTGTATTCTACAGGAAGCACGGCAAATGAATGTGTTGCTATATTGAAAGAAGACCTGCTTGTTGAGAAAGTATACTATCTGGCAATTGCCAAAACAAAATAATTTGAAAGGAGTGATACCATGAAAATCTTTATCGCAGGAGCACGTTCGGTGCAAAAATTAGACGCTTCTGTTCAGCAGAGGATGATGACAATCTGTCAAAAAGGCTATGATGTTCTTGTCGGAGATTGTTACGGTGTCGATGCTTCTGTTCAGAGGTTTTATTCCAAGTTGGGGTATAGCAATGTCACTGTTTTTGCAAGCAATGGTAAAGCTCGTAATAACATCGGCAACTGGGATATTCGCAATGTTGCAGTTCCCCCATATATCCGTGGATTCGATTTTTATAAGCAGAAGGATATTGCTATGACAAATGAAGCCGATTACGGTTTCATGATTTGGGACGGGAAAAGCAAAGGAACTTTAAACAATATCATCAATTTAATATCCCAAGAAAAAGAAGTTTTACTTTTTTTTGCACCCTATAATAAATTAATGATTATTAAAAATTTTGATGATTTGAATATTGTTATAAAACACTGTATTCCTGCAACACAAATATTATATTCGAATCTGGCAGGTAATAAAGTATAAATCATCTTATTAAGAAGAACGTAGGTATTGAAACTCATTATAAAAAAAACACTAATATAACAGAACTAAGAAAGCCTCTTAACAATGCTCAAACCTCTTAGACTTTCAGCGTTGAAACAAACGACGGGGTCAGTTTTCGTACGTTTGCGGAGTTTTGAACGAGGGTTCGGACAGTTTCCACAGACTGACTTAGGCTTGTGCCAAATAAAAATGTCTAATCGGTGGACTAACACCTAAAATCCGATATTGATGCCGGATGCAAAGACCGGAAAGTTGGCGGACAACAGAAAAATCAGTCATAAAGGGAGGCGCGTATCACTGCGGTGTTACAGCCTCCCTTTAAATTTTTGATTCAAATGAGGCTTTATATTGGCAACCTCATCATTCTTTAAAACGTTTATTTTTTGACAAAGAAGCTGTAAAAACTATGTATAATACAAAGGAATGGTCGGGTGTATATAATTCATCGGAACATGACAGAATAAAAGAAAGTAAAGACGCATTGGCAAAATTTTCTTTATATAATCAAAAAAAAAGATGTCAACAAAATAAAGAACAGAGGATTTAAAAAAAATAAAACCCTGTTATAATTTTTTATATACTGTAAAAGATAATATTAATATAAAATCTCTCATATAATTTGCAAAATGTAAAAAAATATTGACATTATTAAATATATATGATATTATTATTATGCAACAAGAAGACCGAAGACAATAGGTAATCATAAATCCTATCGAGGTTTATATTTGATTCTCCTATGTCTTTCATGGGAGTTTTTTGTTTGAAACAGCTTCTTTTTTCATGATTGATATCATACCTATTGGTATATTATATGTCTTTTTTTTGAGAATGGAGGCACGAATAGGATGTTTTATATGTTTGATGAAAAATTTAGAGCGGTTTTGGATACCTCGAATGCATTTATAAAAAAAGCCAGAGAATTATATCCCGGTGAAATAGCTCTATCAGGAAGCGAAATTCTCAATATTATGGAACAAGGATTTCGAATTAAACTTGATATAGTATCAACATCTTTTGAAGAAAATGATATAAACAACACATATGGAGCAATGCTCGGAGTTGAGTTAAACGAAGACGATTCAATAAAATCAGCAACAATAATACTCAATAATGAATGCCCTACTGAATTTCAGAGATTTTCCTTGATGCATGAAATTGGACATATACTTATGCATGCATGGCGTAATGAAGATAAATACAAGGATAGTTATGTTGTTTGCACTCATATAAATTACAAATTACAAGATATAAAAAAAGAAGTTTATGAAAAAGATGAATATTTAAGAAATGAACAAATTGCAAATATTTTTGCATTAAGAACATTAATGCCATTTGATATTATCATAGAAAAATTCAGTGATGGATACTCAATAGACAAATTGGCAAAGGATTTTGTTATTAACAAAGAAGCTGTTATTTCTCGATTAGCATTAGGTTACTAAAATTTTTGTTTATTTAACATAATTGTTTAAAGTAAGGTGATTTAACACTTGTTTCAAAAGAAAAAAGGTGTTTATATACCGGGAGAAGAAAAAGATTCTCAACTGAATGTAGATGATAAAAAGACACAGCTTAAATCAGTTGAAAGTCTTGAAGACACTATAAAGAAAATTGATTCGTGTGTCGAAGAACAAAGAATTGATTGCTTAAAAAAGTCAAATGAAAATTATCATAAATTATCCAGTGATATAGTTGCTACTGTTAAAAATAATTTACAAGACCAGTTAGATAATAAACGAAAATTAAGAAGTATTTTTGCAAAATTCTTTACGGTTCTATTATCAGTACAATATATAATATTAATTTTGTTTATACTCTTTAAAGGATTTAGATGTATGGATTTTAATATATCTGACGATATGTTAAAAATTTATATTATATCTGTCTTCTTAGAGACATTATCTGTAATTGCGGCAATGATTGCATTTGCTTTTTCTTCAAAAGATGAGACAAATATAATAAATGCACTTTCGGAAATTGTAAAAGTATATCAAAAGATGTAATCCTTCTATCCAATCAGTTCTATTCATATGTAGGAGTTAAGCATTAAATTGCTTAACTCTTTTTTTTTACGATATAGTCAAGTAGTCAAACAATCATTTTGCAAATTGTTTACATTTACTTGATAATTTTCGACAATTTTACAACAATTGTCCTTAATATTTTATTTTAAATTTGAATTAAAAGAAAACCGATATAATATTAGTGTGATATAACTTGTTTAAAAGGAGTGATTTTAATGAGAAGAAAACAGATTGTTTCCATAACGAGTTTGATTGTTACCATCGTTTCATTAGTATCATCGTTTATCCTTTACACAAATTATGATGAACTACTTGCACAGTTGGGGGTTGAAAATAAAATTATACAGTTAGCAGATAGCAGTCGGTTGAGTAATGACTATTCAAAAGCAATTAAGAATTATGAGAAGATTTTAACAAAAGGTGGCAATTTGTCACCTTATGCCAACCTTGCATTGGCAGAGATATATTCTACTGAATTAGAAAACAAAGACTATGACATAGCTATAAAATACTATAAAAAAGCAATGTCAGAATCTGCGGATATAAGAATCTTAGAATCAGCACTAAATCTTCTTCTAAGAGAACTTGTCAGTAATGATAAAAACACTGTAGGTAGTCAGTCATTGGATTTCGAAAACAATTTATCGTTCTTTACTACTTGCATAAATAAATATCAGAAAATATATCCAGATAAATTTGATATATATAATTTGGATTTTCCAATTACCGAAAATACATTTGATGAGGTGTTTATCCATAACAAAGAACTTGAATACACCATTGTCACATACAAATGGGTATATGATTATACAAAGATATCTGAAAATAGCGGTTTGGCATATGTCGCCGATGATGATAAACTTGTTTATATAACTTCTTTTTCTGAGGCTGTGTGTCCATCTGTACCCTCATCTTTTGCAACAGTAACAAGATATAAATATTATCATTATAATAAGGAAGTTCTTAAGAAAACACCAAAAACTCAACCTTCTTTGGAAGGATTAAATATGATTATTCCAACCTCAAACAGAATATTATTAGCTGAACTTAAATCTGAATATCAAACAATAGCTTACGAATCATAATGATTGCGACTTTGGAAAATCTAAATAAATATATAATAAAACTGCCGCCACTTTATTGTGACGGCTTCATTATATAAGATTTGTTTTTTAAAATTTCCAAACAATATTTGGGAAAGATTCGTTACTCACAATCGAATGATACGAAGAAATTGCAGCTCCGGCTGCTGCTGAATATATTCTTTCTGAACCTAAAGTAACTTTACAATTTCCCGCTGGGATTCCTATTGCATATTTTGTTTTTATTGTATTTAATTCATTTTTCAATTCTGGAATTTCCCAAATAATCCTACCTGAAAAGATTATTAAATCGGGATTATAAATATTAATCAAAGAACCTACAACGCGACTAATATATTCTTTGAGTAACATATATCGATAAGGATGATCTTTTATATAATGTTTTATTTTTGCACTATCTCTTAAAAGCTCCAAATAATCATCGATATTGTCGATCCCAAAAACATCTTCTCTAAATGAATTTTCAAGACAATTTATTTTACCACACTCACAAATAATATTTTTTTCTTTTTTCTTCTTTTTTTGTTCGATATATTCTTTTCTATCTTTTTCTTCTTCTGGTGACAACGGTAAGTTTATTATGGAACTATTTATATTTGGAGCATCCATATGTCCAAATTCTCCCAAAGAATTGGTAGTTCCTCTTAAAAGCATATTATTATAAATAATGGAACCGCCCATTCCGGCTGCAATATAGACACAACAAATATTCTTTTTTAACGATAACTCCTTATGTACTTCATCTTTATACAAAAATTCTTTTTCAAAAATTGATGCCGCTTGAGTATCATGTTCAAAGAACACAGAAATGCCATTACTATCCAATTGCATCCACAACTCATCAGAAATTAAATCTTTTACATGTATCATCCTCAAACATTTAATGTTTGGACTAAAGTTTACGACCAAATCTTTTTTATCAATTATACCCGGAAGAGAAATGCCGATAGATAAAACCTTGCCTGTTACTTCATCAATCCTTTTTATACATTGAATTATCTTTTTTAACCGTAGCATCAACAACTCACGAATATCTTCACCTTCATAGCAAAAAAATAAATCTTTGTTGCTATCTGTTTGTTCTATCTCTTCGTCTTTTAACGCACCTTCACTCAATGCTTCATAAACATCTGACAAATCATTGTTATAAAAAAAATTTTTATTTATGGGATTAAAACAAAAATCCAAAAAGCATAATTTTATTTGCGTTGCACCAATACTAATTCCAGCAAAAATACAGTATTCATGGTTGAGAGAAAAGCCATTATCCATACAGATTGGATTATCATGATTCTGTGTAAATTCTTCCAAAGCATTTTGAAGGGTCGCCCAAGCAACACCTGTAATATTCTTCAGTGTTGTTTTGTCAGGAATTGTGTTATGTCGAATGGCTTCAATAAAGTTAAAATGTCTTTGCAAAAAAGAAAGTTGTTCCCTTTTTCTTTCTTTTCTTAATTTTCCCGCACAAATATCTAAAATCATAAAATCCCTCTTAGATTTAAAAGTGTATATATTATTTTACAGTAAATTATGTAGTATGTCAATAGCATTTTTTTAACAAGATTTATTTTATACGTTTTAACAAAATTCAACTCTTTTTTTCTACGCAAATATCTTCTATGCGAGGTTGATTTTATAGCAGGCTATGCTATAATATAGATAACAACAAACATGAAATCGTTATCACATTGTAACTAACATAAACAACCATATAAGTTCTTCTTACTATCTAATTATACTTTTATAATATAAAAATCAATTCACAAAAAACCATGTAAGGAGAGATATCCAATGAATAAAAGCCGTATGAAAATTTTAATTGTATTGATGATTTGTATCATTTGCTTCTTTGTCTTTGCTTCTGTTTTGAATGTGATTCTTACCGGACATGCATCGGAGTTTGGTGAAGGGTGGCATATAATAATCATATCCTATAATGATATGAAAGATTTTCTTGTTAATCTTTTTTTTATTGTTTTTTCTCAAATATTAGAATGCGAATAAACAAAAGACAACAATCTATTTTAAATTTATTCCCATGCGTATTTTGTCAATTAAAAACGCCACTTCATCGTGGCGTTTTTTTAATTACTGTATTTATCAATATCCTGTATAGCTTTAACCTTTTGTTTCTGCAATAGATGTATATAAATATTTTCGGTTATCCTTGTGTCTGAATGTCCTAAAATCTCCGACACAACCTTTACGTCGCATCCGTTTTCGAAGAGCATTGAGGCGAAAGTATGTCTGAGTATATGAGCACCGCAAAGATGTTCTTTATCATCTTTGTTTTGGGCTATTCCGCAATTAATCAATACGTGACGGAATGAGGCATTTTGCCAATTTTTATTTACGACTTCAAAATTGTTCATATCTAAATACAAATTGATATTGAATATATGATATTTGAAATATGTCCTGTCTTTGTTCTATTTTTATGAGAAAAAATATATCGTTGTTCGGGATTCATCGTCAAGAAAATGATCAAGGCTTACGAAGACGGCATGAAATAAATCATAATCCACATGGAGAGGGGCAGGGCTTCGGCTCTGCCCCTCGAATTATTTTAAATTTAAGATTTTCACAGCATGCTCAAATCAGAATATCGGGGACGCAAAAACTGCATCCCCGATATATTATTTATATATTTACAGCCACATTATAATAAACTGCGACGCGAGAACTACCGAGATAAGAGCTATCGGGTAAGTCGAAGCATACGCCGAAGCAACGTCGTCGGTTCCCGCAGTATTTATAAGCGTTCCGAGAGCGGGAGTGCTCGTCATACCGCCGGTAATTGAACCGAGGTTGTTAAGCAGCGGTAACTTGAGAACAAATTTCGCAAACAGGAAACCGATTACCATGGGAACGATCGTCATTATTATTCCGTAGACAAAGTAAATCCCCTTGAAATACTGTACGAATTTTGCGCCTCCGCCTACGCCCGCTCCGATAAGGAAGAGCATAAGACCGAGCTCACGGAACGTCTCGAGCACTTTTTTGTTGGGCATCATATTCACCCTGCCGAAATGTCCGAAGTGACCGAAAACAAGAGCCGTGACAAGCGTTCCGCCCGTAGTTGTAAGAGAGAACGTCGTACCGGAAAGCCCCTTTGAAGAAAGCGGAATTTTAATGCTTCCGACAACAATACCTATTAAAACCGCGAGAGCAAACGGCATAAGTCCGAACCCGTCCATTTCAAGCAATTTTCCCTTGTACTCTTTTTTAGAGCCCGTATCGACAAGCATTATTTTTTCGCGTTCTTTATTCATATCCGCCTTCATGATTTTAGGCATAAGCTGAACGAAAAGAACTACGCCGATAACGCCGAAAAGATACGCGATACCGTAGCCTACGGAAACAGCCCCCTCATACTCCGCGGCAACGGCGGCTTTAGAAGCTGAAAACGCAGGCGTACTCGTAAGCGAACCCGACATCAGACCAACGAGAATCGCTACGAACTGGTCATGATTCGGCTCGCTTCCCTTGCCGATATAATAGCAGAGCACGCATGCAAGCGCGCCGGACGCAATTATAATAATTCCCAACAGAATATAGGATTTGTAATTCTTTTTAAAATTTTTAAAGAAATTCGGACCTGCAATAAATCCAACCGCCGTTACAAAGAAAACAAGTCCGAGATTCTCGACTATTTTCAATGCATTCGAGCTTATATCTACAGCCGTGCCGTCCGAAAGCTTCTGAACAACGGTACTGCTTAACGTATTCGAAAAAAGAATGCCGTAAACAAGTGAGATGACAAAAACGCCCGCGGTTCCGAGATCGATACCCTTAATTGTTATTCTGCCCAGCGCGTAGCCTACCGCCGCGATGCAGAACACTGAAAACATTAGAAACGTTATACCCTGTACGGATATAACACCCCCAAACAAACTCATATACTTTTCCTCCGATAATTAACCTTTACAAAAAGACAAAAAAGACAGACCGGCGAACTTTTCCGTACGGCGGAGATTAAGTCACCGCCGCGCCGCCGGTCATGCATTATAATTTAAAAATTACTTTCTTGCGTAATCGGGAAGAAGCTTGGGAGATACAATCTCGGGCTTGATTCCTGCGTCGGCAAGTTCTTTTTCAAACCTGTCTACATGTTCGAGAGTAAGCTTTGAAAGCGTTACGTCCTTTGACTTATTGCCCGCGTTGCGTCCGGCGTTTCTGCCGAAAACGATAATGTCAAGAAGCGAGTTGCCCATAAGACGGTTTCTGCCGTGGATTCCTCCGACAGCCTCGCCTGCTGCATAGAGATTTTCGACTCCGGTCATGCACTCGGAATTAATATCGAGTCCGCCGTTCTGATAGTGGAGAGTCGGATAAACGAGAATGGGCTCTTTTCTTATATCAATGTCGTATTTTGCAAACATACGCATCATAGCGGGGATTCTCTTTTCGATGGTTCCCTCGCCGTTCTTAACCTCGATCATCGGGGTGTCGAGCCATACGCCTACGCCCGAACCCGTATGAACGCCCTTATTTCTGTCGGAGCACTCTCTGATTATCGAGGCCGCGGAAACGTCTCTGGTCTCAAGAGGATGCATGAATGCCTCGCCGTCAGCATTGATAAGCTTTGCGCCGATCGAACGTACCTTTTCGGTAACGAGCGCGCCGAAAATCTGCTCGGGATATGCAGCACCCGTGGGATGGTACTGGAGAGTGTCTGCATAGAGAAGCTTTGCACCCGCTCTGTAACCGAGGACAAGTCCGTCGGCAGTCGCGCCGTAATGGTTTGACGTCGGGAATCCCTGATAGTGAAGCCTGCCTGCACCGCCCGTTGCTATAATAACAGTCTTTGCTCTTGCAACAAGGATTTCCTTAGTCTCCATATTCATAAGAACCGCGCCGGCCGCCTTGCCGTTTTCGTCGAGAATAAGCTCGACAGCCGCCGTAAAATCGACTACGGGAATTCCTCTGTTGAGAACCTCGTCGCGAAGCGTACGCATTATCTCCATACCGGAGTAATCCTTTGCCGCGTGCATTCTCTTTCTCGAGGTTCCGCCGCCGTGGGTTGTAATCATTGTACCGTCGGGAGCCTTATCGAATTCGACGCCGAGCTCGTTAAGCCACTGAATAGCTTCGGGAGCCTCGGTAACGAGCGTATAAAGAAGCTCGGGCTTTGCCGCGAAATGTCCGCCGCCGAACGCGTCTACATAGTGAATTGCGGGAGAATCGTTGGGCTTGTCCGCCGCCTGAATTCCGCCCTCAGCCATCATGGTGTTAGCGTCGCCCATACGAAGCTTCGTAACAACCATAACGTCTGCGCCGGTGTTGTTTGCCTCGATAGCCGCGCTTGCGCCGGCTCCGCCGCCTCCTATGATAAGAACGTCTGTATCATAATCGGGATGCTCAAGGTCAATTTTCATATCCCTGACTCTCGAATCCGCCTGTAAAAGTCCGCACAGCTCAGTGGGAACCTTCTCTCCCTTGTTGGGACCTACGGTGAGAACTCTGAATTCGTCCTGCCTGTAGTCGGGGTGATATGTTGCAAGAAGAGTATCCTTCTCCTCGGCGGTCATGCGTCTGGGCTCAAGCACTGCATTAGCCTCACGGTTAGCCGCGACCTTTTTCATTGATTCTATCATTTCCTGAGTATACATTCCGACCGCCTCCTTACTTTTCTATCTCTCTGTGATTGTAAAGCTCTTTAAGCTCGTCAATCGGCTTATTCATAAGAGATTCAAGAAGCTCCTTGAAATCTCCGTTGTTGATTTCCCTGACTCTTTCTTCAAGATGCTCTGTCTTGGGAGCAAGATACTTACCGTTAAGACGTCTTGCAAGCATAGCGACCTGCGGATGAGAAATACCCGCGGGACATCTTGACGAACATACTCCGCACATTACGCAGTCAAAGGACTCGTCGGCGCACTTTTTAAAGTCGCCTCTCTGTGCGTAAGCAATGTACTGCATAACATTGAGTCCCTGAGTGCAGCTCTTTGTGCACGCGTTACATCCGATACAGCTGTAGATTTCCGGGTAAAGTTCCATCATTACCTGCTGGTTTGGTTGAAGTTCTTCTATATTATAGGTTCTCTTGTCTGTAGGGAAGAACGGGATGCTTGCTACATACATTCCTTCTTCTACCTTTGTCTGACAGGCAAGACAGGTTTTCAGTTCGTTCTGACCTTTGATTCTGTAGATGGTTGCACAGGCTCCGCAGAATCCGTGTCTGCATCCGCAGCCTCTCTTCAATGTATAACCGGCATATTCCATGGCACGCATGATCGTCAGATCATCCGGCACGCTGTATTTCTTGCCGAACAGGTAAACATCAACCATAGTATCCATT
>OIYO01001664.1_pt1 | contig 11187 bp, 9 predicted proteins | sample 1588191 | NCBI WGS metagenome assembly OIYO01 (sample SAMN03283275) | human gut metagenome | biome: human-associated habitat; material: feces | host: Homo sapiens | place: Peru | collected 2012 | reverse complement strand
ACATGTGCTCGGTACGGGTAAGGCCGATGCCCTGTGCGCCCAGCTCACGTGCCTTCTGAGCATCGTAAGGAGTATCGGCGTTGGTGCGGACCTTGAGACGGCGGTACTTATCGGCCCATGACATGATGCGGCCGAACTCGCCTGCGATAGTAGCGTCGACAGTGGGGATGATGCCGTCGTAGATGTTGCCGGTGGAGCCGTCGATGGAGATGTAATCGCCCTCGTGGAAGGTCTTGCCTGCGAGCTCGAACTTCTTGTTGGCCTCGTCCATCTTGATCTCACCGCAGCCGGAGACGCAGCACTTGCCCATGCCGCGGGCGACGACTGCTGCATGGCTGGTCATACCGCCGCGAACGGTCAGGATGCCCTGTGCAGCCTTCATGCCCTCGATGTCCTCGGGGCTGGTCTCGAGACGAACGAGAACGACCTTCTCCTTGCGCTCTGACCATGCCTTTGCGTCCTCGGCGGTGAAGACGACCTTGCCGCATGCAGCGCCGGGAGATGCGCCGAGGCCCTTGCCCATCGGAGTGGAGGCCTTGAGCACCTTTGTGTCGAACTGCGGGTGGAGCAGAGTGTCGAGGTTTCTGGGGTCTATCATGAGAACTGCCTGCTTCTCGTCGATCATGCCCTCGTCAACGAGGTCGCATGCGATCTTGAGAGCGGCCTGAGCGGTGCGCTTGCCGTTGCGGCACTGGAGCATGTAGAGCTTGCCGTTCTCGACGGTGAACTCCATGTCCTGCATGTCGCGGTAGTGCTCCTCGAGGATGCCGCAGACCTTTACGAAGTCAGCGTATGCTTCGGGGAACTGCTCTGCCATCTGTGCGATAGGCATAGGAGTGCGGACGCCGGCGACGACGTCTTCGCCCTGTGCATTGACGAGGAACTCGCCCATGAGCTTCTTCTCGCCGGTGGCGGGGTCACGGGTGAATGCAACGCCGGTACCGGAGTTCTCGTTGAGGTTGCCGAATACCATGGGCATGACATTGACAGCGGTGCCCCAGGAGTAGGGGATGTCGTTGTCGCGGCGGTAGACGTTTGCTCTGGGGTTGTCCCAGGAACGGAACACGGCACGGATGGCTTCGTAGAGCTGGGTCTTCGGGTCGGAGGGGAAGTCCTCGCCGATCTGCTTCTTGTACTCGGCCTTGAACTGCTCTGCGAGCTTCTTGAGGTCGTGTGCATCAAGCTCGAGGTCGGAGGTAACGCCCTTCTCAGCCTTCATCTCGTCGATGAGCTGCTCGAAGTACTTCTTGCCGACTTCCATAACGACGTCGGAGAACATCTGGATGAAGCGGCGGTAGGAGTCATAGACAAAGCGCTCGAACTTGGGATCGGGGTTGCCCTTGATCATGGCGGCGACAACGTCGTCATTCAGGCCGAGGTTGAGTATGGTGTCCATCATGCCGGGCATGGAAGCGCGTGCACCGGAACGAACGGAGACGAGCATGGGGTTGTTCAGATCGCCGAACTTCTTGCCGTTGATCTTCTCCATCTTCTCGACGTACTCCATGATCTCAGCCATGATCTCGTCGTTTATCTGACGGCCGTCCTCATAGTACTGGGTGCAGGCCTCAGTGGTGATAGTAAAGCCCTGGGGGACAGGAAGTCCGATGTTGGACATCTCTGCAAGGTTTGCACCTTTGCCGCCCAGCAGCTCGCGCATGTTGGCATTGCCTTCGGAAAACAGATAGACGTATTTCTTACTCATTTTGTTTTTCGATCCTTTCTATTGTATAAATAAGACTAAACTAAAACTTAATCAGCCAATGCTTAGAATACCACAATGTGGCTTGATTAATCAATAGAATTTGTGCACAAATATCCGCTTTTTATTCTTGCCTTTTGGCCGCCGGTGTAAACATCGTGTACAAATCGCTAATTTTTTCACATATAGCCGCGAATCCGGCAATGTCCAGCGCCTCTCCGCGCACCCTCGCGTCGAAACCGCAGCCGGTTATCGCGCGCTCAAGCTCCGCTTTATCCAGCCCCGTTGAGGAAGAGAGCGCATTGACAAGAGTCTTTCTCCGCTGATTGAACGCTGCCCGCACGATCCTGAACAGCAGCTTTTCGTCGCGCACCGCAGCCGGCGGCGCGCTGCGCCTTCTGAGACGGATCACGCTGGACGTGACCTTCGGCTGAGGAATGAAGCAGGACGGCGGCACGTCAAAGAGCAGCTCCGGCTCTGTGTACCACTGCACGAATATCCCGAACGCGCCGTAGTCCGGCGTATTTGCCGGCGCGCAGATGCGCCGCGCGACCTCGCGCTGGATCATTACGGTCACGGTGTCGAAAACGCCGCTCTCTATGATCTCGGTCAGCACCGGGCTCGTGACGTTGTAGGGGAGATTTGCACACACAACGGGGCGCAGTCCGGCGAAGCGCTCGCCTGCAAGCGCCCTGAGATCCTGCCTGAGCACGTCGCCGTATATTATCTCTACATTATCTGCCCCGGCGAGCGTCTCGGCCAGCACCGGCCCGAGCGATTTGTCAAGCTCCACGGAGACGACTTTGGCCGCGCGCTTTGAAAGCTCGTTTGTGAGGCAGCCGATGCCCGGACCTATCTCCAGCACGCCTGTTTCACCGTCAATAAGCGCGCTGTCCGCGATCCTGCGCGGCACCCAGTCTGCCGTGAGAAAATTCTGCCCCAGCGACTTTGAAAACCGGAAACCGTGGCGGGCAAGCAGCTCACGTATATCGTTTATGTCCGTCAGATTCATGGTCATTTCATCTTCCTGTAGCGCAGCCACTGCCCCGCGATGCACATGCCTATCAGCACCAGCCCGCAGATACGGGTGAGCGTATCCGCACTGCTGAAAAAGAACAGCACGACAAGCACCGCCAGCGCGATCACGGTCCATATTATTGCGGCGGCAAGGTAATATGCAGGACTCTTTCCGTTATTCATAGCAGCCTCCAGTTTTATTTTCTGTTTTTCAGTATCTTTTCAAACGCCTGCCGTGCAGGATCGTGCAGCGGCTCGTCGCACAGAACATTGCCGCGGTAGCGGTAGCCGCATTCCCGCAGAAGCTTCTGCATGGATCTGTTTTTTCTGTGCGTATCCGTGCGTATGCATCTCAGGCCGTATTCCGCAGCCTGCTGTTCGACGCATTTCATCATATACTGCGACATGCCGCTCCCGCGGTAATCGGCCGAGACGGCCGAGCGGTGCAGCACGCAGTACGGCATGTCCGCCGTCCACTTGCCGTCGGTTATATGCGCATAGCCCTCCTCGGGCAGCACAGACAGGGTGAACATACCGGCGACCTCGCCGCCGTGCGTCAGGACAAAGCACTCGCCGCGCTCAATATCCGGCTCAAAATCGGCGGCCTCCGGGTATACGCCCTGCCATTGGTCGACATGGTGCCTTTTCAGGCTCTGCCGCGCGTCCGCGACGATGCGCATGATGTCCGGCAGGTCGCTGATTGCGGCGCGCCGGCACTCGAGCGGCTCGGTGAGCTTTTTCCGCTTTGCGTCCTTTTTTATCTCTTCGAGAAGCTCCAGATCTGCCTTGTCAGTCAGCTCCAGCTTTTCAAACATGTCCGGACGCTTCTCCATCGTGCGTTCCAGCTGCTTTTTTCGCCGCCATTTGTCGACCTTGCTGTGGTCGCCGTTTATCAGCACCTCAGGCACGGAGCGGCCCTCCCAGACCTCCGGCCTCGTGTACTGCGGATATTCCAGCAGGCCGTCCCAGTGGCTCTCGCCGGTATAGCACTGCTCGTCGGCAAGGACGCCCGGCACCAGCCTGCACACGGAGTCCGCCACGGCCATCGCGGCGATCTCCCCGCCTGTCAGCACGAAGTCGCCCAATGAGATCTCCTCGTCCACACACTGCTCGATAAAGCGCTCGTCCACGCCCTCGTAGTGGCCGCAGACCAGCACGAGATGGTCATAGTCGCGCCTGAGGCGCTTCGCTGTTTCCTGCGTATACGTCTGCCCCTGCGGAGACATGTATATCACGCGGGAACGGAGCCCATTCGCGCTCTCCATCACATGGTCAAGGCAGGCCTTGAGCGGCTGCGCCATCATGACGCAGCCGAAGCCGCCGCCGTACGGATAATCGTCGACCTGACACTGCTTGTTGTCTGTGTAGTCGCGTATCTGGACACAGTTTATTTCAACTATCCCTTTTTTCGCAGCGCGGCCTATGATGCTTTCGTGCAGCACGGCGTTCACGGTGCCGGGAAAAAGGGTCATTATATCTATGCGCATTTACATCCCCTCTATCATATGTACGGTAATGACGCAGGCTTCGGCGTCGGTATTCAGAATAAATTCCGGCACTGCGGGGATGAGGTGCTCAGCCGCGCCGCGGACGACGTAGATCATGGATGCCGGCGTCTCCATTATTTCCGCGAGAGTGCCGACCTCGCGGCCCTGCTCGTCGACGACGGATGCGCCGATAATGTCCTGAAGAAAGAACGCGCCCCTGGGGAGCTTTGCGTCGCTGCGGTCAATAAAGACGTTTTTTCCTTTCAGGCACATTGCGGCGTTCACATCGTCCACACCCTCAAGCCTTGCCAGCAGAAAGCCCTTGTGCTCTCTGCAGGATAAGATCCTGACGGGATTCCCGCCGACGAAGATACGCCCGCATTTTTTCATAAATTGAGGCGAGTCGAGCCAGACCTCTATTTTGACTTCGCCGTTCACGCCGTGCGTGTTGACGATGCGTCCGGCCTCTATATACTGCTGCTTATCCATATCCAAAACGCGGCGGGGCTGTCCGCCGCTCCTCCGATCGTATTCTGAAACAATTTATTATAGCATGTACAGGCCGCATTGCCAAGGGCAAGATTGAGCATAAACGCCATAGGCCTGTATGATGAAAGCTTATGCGGCGCGGTGAGCGGCGCCGGCGCAGCATGCGCGCTCCGGCTTCATATATGGCGCAAATGACAGGTTTTTCCGTTATGATGTACAAATTGCAAATACAGAATTTGTGCATCATTTCTAAAAATTTACACGATTTTCGTGCAAGGTGAAATATAACGCCGAGAGAAGGCCTTGTTTTTTCGGCGCAGATAGATAATTGTAATCCCGGCGACCGCGGTGTTATAATTGATCCCGTAAGCAAGCTTAATATTCAGGTATAGGCGGGGAAGTCATATGGGCCCCGCGTCTCTACCGGGCAGCCCTTGAATTGCCCGACTACCGAAATCGGAAATACACACAGCTTTCCGGCTGTGTGAGGTTTCCCGTTCGGTGGAGAGACAAACTCTCCACTTTTTTATTTATCTTTGCAGGAGGAAACAGCATTGAGAACAAAGAAGATCAAGGATCGTTCCCGGCTCATTAAGGCTGCAATGGGTCAGATACCCTGCGACCTTACCATAAGCAACGTGCAGTTTTTTAACGTGATAACAGGTGAAATATATCCGGCCAGTGTAGATATTCTGGACGGATTTGTCGTTCTTGTGCGCGAAGAGGGGATGGAGGAGATCCTTCCTGCAAAAACACGCTATGATGGCAAGGGGAAATACCTCATTCCCGGCTTCATCGACGCCCACATGCATGTAGAGAGCACGATGATGATCCCGGAAAACCTCTCCCGCGCGATACTCCCGTGGGGAACTACTACCATCTGCACCGACCCGCACGAGATAGGCAACGTTATGGGACTTGAGGGAGTCAGGTTCATGCTTGAAAATGCCGGGCGCTCAAAGCTCCGCCAATATGTTCTGGCGCCATCCTGCGTTCCCGCCGTTCCCGGTGTGGAAAATGCGGGGGCGGCGTTTCTGGCGAAAGAGGTAGGTGAGCTGCTTGACATGGATAACGTTATCGGCATCGCCGAGGTCATGGACTACGTCGGTGTGATCAACGACTGTGAGAGGATGCACACCATAGTTGATGAAGGGCTGAAGCGGGGCGCGTTCATTCAGGGACATGCGCCTTACTGCATGGGGCGCGAGCTTGCCGCTTACCTTATCGGCGGGCCGGTTTCCGATCATGAGAGCGTCAATGCGGCGGAGGTCCGGGCAAAGCTCCGGGCGGGCATGCATGTCAATCTCCGGGCAAGCTCCCTTATCGACAGCCTCTCTTTTCTTGTGGACGGCTGCAAGGATCATCCATGGCGTGATTTCGTTTCCATATGTACTGACGATGTGCATGCAAAAGACCTTCTTACGGTCGGACATATCAACAAGGTCGTCGGCAAGGCGGTCACCGCAGGACTTGACGGCCGCGAGGTCATTAAGATGGCGACGCTCAATGCGGCCCGTGAGTACGGCTTTGACGATCTGGGAGCCATTGCCCCCGGATATATCGCTGACATTCAGCTGGTCGACGCCCTTGACGGCAGACGCCCCGCAGCAGTGTTCGTCGAAGGCGAGCTCGTTGCGGAAGACGGCATTTACCTCGGCAAAGATCATATGGAAAGGGAGTACGATCTGCCGAATACCGTAAATATGCCGCAGATAACCGGCGCGGATTCCTTTAAGCTGCGCGTTCCGGAAGGCTTTGCCGGGAATACGGTCACGGTGAATGTAATGACTCCGGATAAGGGGAATCGGATACTGCGCTATACCGTTCCCACTGAACTGCCCGTTAAGGACGGCTGCGTCGACATAAGCGGCGATCCGTCGCTTATCTTTGCCTGCTGTGCGAACCGTTACGGCAATGGGGGAAAGACCATCGCGGTCTACAGAGATTTCGGCCTTGAGGAAGGTGCTCTCGCCTCTACGGTCTCGCATGACAGCCACAACTTCACCGTGTGTTACCGTGATGCGGAAGAGGCTTTCCTCGCTGCTGAAACGCTCCGCGCCTGCGGCGGCGGTGTCTGCGCCGTCAGGGACGGAAAGGAAACTCATATCGCGCTTCCTGCCGCGGGACTTATGAGCCAGAAGCCCTGCGCCGAAGTAGCGGATGAGATTGCCGCAGTTCAGGAGATTGTAGACGTGATCAGCGGCGGCCGGCTCACGCTTCTTGCAAGCGCTGTCATGGCGCTGCCTGTGCTTCCCAGCGTTGTTATCACAGATATGGGGCTCGTCAACGGTGCAGACCAGACGTTCGTTCCCGTATTTGCAGATATAAAGTAAGCTGTCAGTCAACCTGTGGTAGAGAGAAACGAAAGGAAAAGAAAAATGGAGAAACACTTCAAGCTAAGCGAGCGTGGCACGGATCTGAAGACTGAGATCATAGCCGGTCTCACTACTTTCATGACTATGGCATATGTTCTGGCTGTCCAGCCGGCCGCCATATGCGGCGGCGGAACATTTGTGGTCGATGCAAGCGGCGTCATTATCAGCAAAGCGGCCATTATGATAAGCTGCGCGCTTGTTTCGGGGCTTATAACACTGCTTATGGGGCTATATACAAACTTCCCGTTTGCGCTCTCCTGCGGTATGGGATCAAACTTCATCCTCGGCGCGCTTATTCAGTCGCAGTCTATCAGCTTCGGCAATGCGATGGCAATAATCCTCGTTTCCGGCGTGGTGTTTGTCCTGCTGACCGTTTTTGGCCTGAGGGATCTTATAGTCCGCGTCATTCCCAGAAACATTAAAGTCGCCATCTCCGCTTCGATAGGTTTTTTCATTGCCTATCTCGGATTTAAAAACTCCGGCATCGGTTCTTTCGTCAACGGCGTTGCAATGGGGGATATTACCGACCCCGCGGTCCTGCTCGCCATTGCCGGGCTGCTGCTTATGATCGTGCTGAATGCGCTCAACGTCAAAGGCGCTATACTTATAAGCATAATCGCAATTACAGTCATCGGAATACCCTGCGGAGTTACTTCTATTTCCGGCGTCGCCGCCGTGCCTGATTTCAACGATCTTGGCAATGTCATGCTCAACCTTGACTTCTCCGGCGTATTCACGGCCAGCGGTCTTATACTGGTATTCATCTGCTTCTTCGGCGATTTCTTCTCCACGCTCGGCACTGTCCTCGCTGTCGGCGGCCGTGCCGGTATGCTTGATGAAAACGGTGATCTCCCCGGCATTGAAAAGCCGTTTCTTGTCGATGCCATAGGCACATGCGTCGGCGCGCTCACCGGCAATACGACCATCACTACCTATGTTGAATCTACTTCCGGCGTTGAAGCCGGCGGACGTACCGGCCTTACCGCCATTGTTGCCGGACTGATGTTCTTCGTGACGGTGTTTCTTGCGCCTCTTTTTGTTTCCATACCCTATGCAGCCACAGGTCCGGCGCTGATATATGTTGGCTTCCTGATGCTCAAGGGCTTTGCCGACATCGACTTCAGCGAATTTGATGAAGTTATCGGCCCCTGCGTAATGCTTATGTTCACCGCGTTCACAGGCAGCATTACAAACGGTCTTGGCGCAGGTATCATTGTTCATGTTCTGGTAAAGCTCGTCAGGGGCAAGTTCAAAAGCATACATCCGCTCATGTATCTGCTCTGCGCTCTGATGATCGTATATTTCATAGTAGGGTAAGAACAGCGGATTAATTTCGTGTGCAAAGCATACGCGGCATACGTGAAAAAGGCTTTGCGGCCGCGGGGACGATCCCCGCGGCCGCATTTCCTGCCTGTCAATATGTGCGTAAATTCCCGTCATATGCCGCACCGCCTTGTCCGGCACGGCAGCCGCGGGGCATTGCTCCGCACGCAGGCGTAACGGAGCACAGGGCGGCACCGGAGAGCAAAATTTTGCTTGCATTTTCGTTTGCCGTGTGTTATCATACAAGAGTTAGAAAGCCTGTTAAAACATGATCGTTTTACAGAGCTCCTGACAAAGAATATTTGGAGGGTTAGCTCAGCTGGTTAGAGCGTCCGCCTCACACGCGGAAGGTCGACGGTTCGAGTCCGCCACTCTCCACCATCATGGTCAGCCAATTTTGATGACACTGCTCCAAGTGCAGTGTCATCAAGGCTTTCCGGGCTTTTTAGGCTCGGAAATTTTTTTATTTTTCCATTGATGACAAACGCCGTTTTCGAGCGACTGACAGGACCCGAACCGCTACTTGACGGTTTTTCAAGATTTATATATGTGTTATTGAATGTTGGAGGTGAAACATGAGCAAGTAAGTCAGAGAGACAAAAGAATATTGAATTGGTCAGGCCGGAACTTTTGAGAAATCAAAGGTTTCGGCCTTTTTGCATTTAGGAGGAGGTATCGAAGTGAAGAATTACGAAATCAAACAGGCGTTCAAGAATCTGCCGGACGCTGGACGTCCGGACAATGAGACGGTGGCGTGCCATGAATATAGGCAGTGTGAAGGGTGTAATTATCCGGCACATGGTTTTATTTGCTGGCACGACGACGGCAAATGCCTGAGAACAGAAATGCGGGAGGTGAAGAAATGATCATTCATACTGTGCTCGGCAATCCAAACCACCCGGAATACGGCGTTGCGACCATTCAGTTCCCCATCCCTCATGACCAGTACGCATACTGCATGGAACTGCTGGAGGCATTGGAAATTGGCGATGCAGTTAAAACTGACTGCCAAGTGCAAGAGATCATAGCTTTTATTCTGTGCTTAAGCACACGGAAAAGCTCACCGTCAATGTGGAGGAGTTAAACTATCTTGCCAAGCGGCTGGATGGTTTCGATATGGGAGAAGCTACTCAGTTTCAGGCGATGGCACACAAACTGGAGCTTTCCGAGCTGAAGGATTTAATCAACCTGACCTTCTGTTGCCAGGAAGCCACAGTTATTACGGATTTTTCTGACCTCGCCGCTGTTGGCCGTGACCACTATATGAACCTGCACGGCGGCTGTGCAACTGTTACCGAGTTGGAGGCACTGGATGGTGAGGAAACGGCAAGACAACTCATTGCGAGCGTCGGCGGCACGGTCACACCATATGGCGTGGTCTACGACAATGGCATGCGGTTAGAGCAGATCTATGACGGGCAGTTCTTTCCTTGCTACTACTATGAGCCGCATGCCACTATGGTCGCGGTGACTCCCAAATCTGAGCCGGAGAATACCGAGCACATCACATGGCTATATCTCCCGATGGCGCAGGAGGAAATTGACCGTGTTCTCCAGAGGTCGGGAATCGCGGATTCTGAGGATGCTCGGCTTCGGTTGGAACACAGTCAACTGCCAGATGAAGTGAACGCGCTGCTGGATATGGAGCATGAAAGCCTTGCGGAGCTCAACGCACTGGCGCAGGCAACAAATAATTTCTCCACGGATGATATCAAGAAGCTGGGCGCTGCGGTAACTCTGGCAAAGCCTCAGAATGCAGAACAGGTCAAGAATCTTGCGGAGAATCTCGACCTGTTTGACTTTGCTCCAGATGCACATTCCCCAGCAGAATATGGAAAATATATGATCCAGCAGTCCGGTCATTACGAGTTCGACGAGAATTTAGATGAGTTCTATGACTACGAAGGCTATGCCCAGCAGCGCATAAACGACGAGGACGGGATGTTTACCGACCGAGGCTATATCGCATATAGGCAATGACGTATCTCTGAGCTACACATACTCCGGCGGCAAACTCTCCGGGATGAGCCGCACCACCGGGTCTAAGACGCAGACCTACAGCATGAGCTATGACGGTTTCGGCAACATGACCGGCGTGAGCGTCGGCAGCCGCAACCTTGCCAGCTACACCTACGGCAGTTCTAACGGGCTCATGTCCGAAATGAGCTATGGGAACGGGGATAAACTCGGTTATTCCTATGACAAGCTTGAAAGAGTATCTAAAGTATACTATAATGGCAGTACAAGCCCTGCGGTAAGCTACTCGTATTCCAGCGACGGCTCACTGAGCAGAGTGGATGACCACGCGGCGAACAAGGAGCACATCTACAACTATGATGCGCTTGGCCGTCTGACCTCTATGACTGAGCGCTCTGGGGCAAACGGCGTACAGATGTACCGCACGGGCTACGACGGGGCGAACAGGGTTACCTCAGTTGAGTACAAGGTCAGCCCGGCGTGGAACGGCACGTTCATGGATGCCCGCAGCTATGGCTACACCTATGCAGCAGCGGACGGCAGCCTGACGAAGCTGACCTTACCGGGCAGCGGTACATACACCTACAGCTATGACGGCTTGAAGCGGCTGACGGACAGAAGCCTCAGCATCGGCGGGCAGAGCTACATGACGCGCAGCTACGGCTACCTTGACGGCACGGCTCAGAACAGCACCACTTTAATAGTGGGCAGCTTGGCAAACCGCAAGGCTGACGGCAGCAGCATCAACAGCTACACCTACAGCTATGACGATGTAGGCAACATCACGGCCATAAGCGGCAGCACGAATGCCACTTAC
>OIYO01001663.1_pt1 | contig 11191 bp, 11 predicted proteins | sample 1588191 | NCBI WGS metagenome assembly OIYO01 (sample SAMN03283275) | human gut metagenome | biome: human-associated habitat; material: feces | host: Homo sapiens | place: Peru | collected 2012 | reverse complement strand
GTAGTTGCAGAAGGGAAATTTCTTTTCCTAATTTGGAGCATATTATTAGTCAAAATGAGCGGTTGTCCTTCGCATGATTTTCCAATTAAACGCTTTAGTTTCAATACTTACAAGCATTTTTTTATTTGGTATTAAGTATAATACTTAAGGAAATCCTTATTTTTATGTAAACAGTTTTCACTTTGTTCAACTTTAGATCGAATTACTTTATTCAGTAATCCCTTTTTAAACTGTCAAAGATATTTAAACATCATAAAAAACTGTTACATCTATCTATAAATTCTAAAACAAGACCATATAGATTCTATTTTTCTTTTGTCATCTTATCCATTTCATCTGCCTTTTCTTTTTGTTTATTTAATGGCAACCACACAAAATATGAAGTAACAAACTCTCCATATTTTGTTACATTATCATTCTCTATTCCATCAAATTTACTTCTTATTTCTTTTGAACCATTTTTCATAAAAAAACCACCTCTTTATTAGGGTGGATCTTTTTTATTTTTTTATTCTATTTACTAAATTTATCAGATTACAAATTTTTCTATTGCTTCTGCAACACCATCTGAATTATTATCTGCAACTTCAGCATCTGCAAACTCCTTCATATACGGAGCACTATTTCCCATAATAATACCTAATCCTGCATTCTCTATCATTTCTTTATCATTTATATTATCACCTATTGCCACAATCTCTTCTTTTTCTATATTTAATTCTTGTGCCAATTTTTCAATAGCATTCCATTTATTAACATTTTGACTTGTTATCTCTGTGTAAAAATATTCAACTTTTACTTCTTCAGTTCCTGTTTTTATAGTTTTCCTTGCCATATGTGAAACATCTAAAACATCTATATCTTTAATTTCTCTTAATTTTCTAATTATTCCTCCAAATATAATTTGATTGTCATCACATATTGTAATTTTTAAAACATTTACATCTTGTGCCTCTTCTATATATTTATATATATCTGATACAATTTTTATATTTGTTTTTTTATCATCCGTTTTATTTTGATTCTCGTTATTATATACCATAACATTGTAGTTCAAAGATTTTGCTATTGTTAAATTTTCAGTATATAAATTATAATATATGCTATTTTCCTCACATATTTTTATAATTTGAAGAGCCTTTTGCTTTTCTATAAATTTATCATATATAATCTTTTCATTTTTCAAATCATATAACATTGAACCATTACCACAGATTATATATCCATTTGCTCCAATTTCATTAGCAAAGCTTCTTACTGAAGATACTGGTCTTCCAGAAGCAAGAACGATTTCTTTTCCTTCAGCAACTGCCTTTTCAATTATTTCTTTGTTTTTCTTAGACACTAAACCATATGAATTTAATAATGTTCCGTCTAAATCTATTGCTACTAATTTATACATTTATAATGTCTCCTTTGCATTAATTTTTATTGTCTAATTATTATACCACATATAATTGAATTTGTATCAATTATTTCGATATTGTTATATTTTTTTCAAAAATTACCAGTTTATTTTTTTTATTTATGTGCAAGATAACTATTGAAAAGTACATTTGCTTTTCAATTATAAATATTCACATTCTAGGAGGTGAAAATTATGGCACATTCATCAAGCAATAGCAATTACAAAGTAGTTCCAGAAGCTGCTGATGCATTAAACAAATTCAAATATGAAGTAGCTAGTGAAGTTGGTGTAAATCTTAAAGATGGTTACAATGGTGACTTATCTTCAAGAGATGCTGGAAGAATAGGTGGAAACATGGTTAAGAAATTAATCCAACAAGCTGAAAGCCAAATGAAATAGTTTTAGCCTAATTATCTATAATATTAATTATTAGTTTGATGTTTATTATTAATAATTATTATATTCTAATTAGTATAATCTAATTTTATTTAATACTTGATAAATAAATTAATAAAAAACTTTTACTAATTAATATTATTTACTAATTATCCTATTATTATTAGACAGGATTTTAAGTTTTGAATTTATATATTTTATTATTTAATTAATTTTTAGTTCTTTTGTTACAATTATTTAAATTATAAAATACATAAAGGCAGGATTTATTATCCTGCCTTTTATGTCAAATCTTCTTTATTTTTGTCGACTTTTTTGTTATAATGTTGTCATTCAAAAACGAAAGGATAATAATTTATGAAAATTTTATTTGTAATAGATCAACTAGACAGTCCCAACAACGGTACAACAGTTTCTGCCTTAAGGTTTGCAAACGGCTTACGTGAAATAGGTCACGAAGTCTATTTAGCAGGTTGTGGGAAATCTGGAGAATTCAAATATATATTTAAACCAATACATATGCTACCAATAGCATCTCATATTATACATTCTCAAGGTATGAAATTTTCCATGCCAAATAAGAGAAATATGAAAGACATAATGAGGAAATTTGATGTTGTTCACTTTTACACACCATTTTTCTTGTCTATTTCTGGCTTAAAAGTTGCCCAAGAGTTAAATATACCTCATACAGCAGCCTTTCATGTTCAACCAGAAAATATAACATATACTTTAAATCTTGGCAAAAATGAAAATGTAAACGACTGGATTTATGATGTTTTTAGAGATAAATTTTACAATCAATTCACACATATTCATTGTCCTAGCAATTTTATTGCTAATGAATTAAAAGCACATGGCTATACTGCCAAACTTCATGTTATATCAAATGGAATATCTCCAGAATTTAAATATCAAAGAACTGCCAAACCAGAAGAATTTAAAGATAAGTTTATTATTGCAATGGTAGGAAGATATTCTAATGAAAAAAGACAAGATGTATTAATTGATGCTGTTGAAAAATCAAAATACAGCAATAACATTCAATTAATTTTAGCAGGTAAAGGTCCTAAAGAATCTTCTTATAAAAGCAGAGCAAAAAAATTGAAAAACTATCCTATATTTAACTTTTTTAATAAACCTGAGCTACTAAACGTTTTAGGTTATACAGACTTATATGTTCATCCTGCAGATGCTGAAATAGAAGCTATTTCTTGTATGGAGGCTATCGCCTGTGGAAATGTTCCGGTAATATCTAATAGTAAGAAATCAGCTACACCTCAATTTTCTTTAACTGAAAACAGCTTATTTGAATCTGGCAACAGTTCTGATTTAGCCGAAAAGATAGATTTTTGGATTGAACATCCAGAGTTAAAAGCCAAAATGAGTGTTGAATATGCTGAGTCTATGAATAAATATAGAATAGAAAATAGTGTTAAGCAAATGGAGGAAATGTTTAAAGATGCAATTAAAGAATCAGCCAAATAATACACAATATAATGCAATATCATCTAATCAACAAAAGGCAATTACTGAAGAAACGAATAACGAAGATGATAAACATGTACTACATTTATGGGAACCACTTAATTTTAAAATAAGCAAAAATTATAAATTTATAAATACTAATCCCATATTTTTATTATTTTCCGATTTATTGTACCTTATTGCTTTTCCTATTTTATGGATTTTCAATAAGCTTACCACTGGTTTAAAAATATATGGTAGAAGAAATTTAACAAGTATAAATGGTGGGAAAATAACAATTTCTAATCATGTACATGTAATGGATTGTACAATAGCCGGTGTTGTTAATTTTCCACATAAAACTTATTTTCTTTCTTTAAAATCTAATTTTAATATTCCAGTAGTCAATGTTATTATTAGATTGTTAAATGCAATACCTATACCAGATGACTTGGATAATAAAAAGCGATTTTATCAAGCAATTAATCAGTTATTAAGAGACGGTAAAACACTTCATGTGTATCCAGAAGGCTCTTTGTGGCCCTATTATACTAAACTACGAAGTTTTAAAAGTGGTGCTTTTAGATTTGCAGTTGAAAATAACGTACCAATAGTCCCAATGGTTTATAAATTTGTTGAACCAACTGGTATTTTAAAATTCATAAAAAAGAAACCATGTTTAGAATTACACATTTTGCCTGCAATGTATCCAAATAATAATTTGCCCAAAGAAGATGCAATTATGGAACTAAAAAATAATGTTCACTTAGCAATGGAAAGTGAGCTTCAGAATTAAGACACTTTCTCTATTCTGTTGCTCACTTTTTTGTTTCTTATTATACTATATTTAAAGTCCTCATATTTTTTCATTCCATTTACTAGTTCTTGTTCATATGCTTTCGAATTTGTTTTATATTTTGTCTTGCAAAATGCTTGTACTAATGTTGTTTCTATTATCTTCTTACTATACTTTACTATATCTGGATTAACCTTAACTACTTTGCCTTTAACTTTGCAAAAACTATCTTTCATTCTTTCTATTTTATAATCTTCTGGAGCATACCCTAATATTAGTCTAATTTTTTCCATAGCATTTTCTATTTCAACTTCTGCAATTTCATCATACATTTTCTCTATAGACATATTTATTATATCTATATTTTTCATTGCTTTATATTTTTTAGGAAGGCATAATATTAGTCTATTATCTTCCTTATCAAACTCAATAATAGGATTTGCTCTATACTTTATATCTAAACTTAAACTTTTTCCTAATAAACTAACTGCTAAATAAGTTCTATTACCTTTTTGATTTGCTAAGATACTCATAAAAATCTCCTCCTATTATTTATAAACTTCTGTTCGCTTTATGCATATATTTTACATTTTTTATTTTAATCTGTCAATAGTTTTTTTAAAAAATTACAAACATTTTTTTGCAACTTTTTTCTTGTTCTATTCTATCCTTTCTATTAAATGACGAAGCTACAGAACAACTATAATAATCGCAATTATTATGGTCATTCTGTAGCTATAAATATCATAATTCTTTTAGCTTTGCCAAATTATATTTTTATTTTATTACTGATTTTCCACCTAAATAAACAGCCACATCTTCTAATTGATTTTCAATATTTAATAGTCTGTTATATTTTGCAACTCTATCTGTTCTACATGGAGCACCAGTTTTTATTTGACCTGCATTTGTAGCAACTGCAACATCAGCAAGAGTTGTATCTTCTGTTTCTCCGCTTCTATGTGATACAACTGCTGTATATCCATTCTTCTTAGCTAATTCTATAGCATCTAATGTTTCTGTTAATGTTCCAATTTGATTTAATTTTATTAATATTGAATTTGTAACACCTAAATCAATTCCTTTTTGTAATCTATTTATATTTGTTACAAATAAGTCATCTCCAACTAATTGAATCCTTTTTCCTAATCTATCTGTAAGCTTTTTCCATCCATCCCAGTCTTCTTCTGCTAGTCCGTCTTCTATTGAAATTATAGGATATCTATTAACTAAATCTTCCATAAAATCTATCATTTCATCACATGTTTTTGTAACACCAATTTTCCAGAAATGATATTGTCCCTCTTTGCCAATCTTCTTTGCTTCATCATACATTTCAGTAGCTGCCACATCAAGAGCAAGAGCAACTTCTTCTCCTGGTTTGTAACCAGCTTTCTCTATTGCTTCAACTATTAAAGCTAATGCTTCATCTTCATCTTTTACATTTGGAGCAAATCCACCTTCATCTCCAACACCTGTTGATAATCCTCTATCTTTTAATACTTTCTTTAAATTGTGATATATTTCACAGCACATTCTTAATGCTTCTGTAAAAGTTTTTGCTCCAACTGGCATTATCATAAATTCTTGTACACTTAATGTTGAATCAGCATGTTTTCCACCATTCATTATATTCATCATTGGAGTTGGTAATGTTTTGGCATTTGTTCCTCCAATATATTGATATAATTCCATTCCCAAAGAAGCTGCTGCTGCTTTGGCTACTGCTAAAGATACACCTAAAATTGCATTTGCTCCTAATTTAGCTTTATTTTCTGTTCCGTCTAATTCTATAAGTTTCTTATCTATTTTAGTTTGTTCATATACATTCAAACCTTCAATTTCTGGAGCTATTATATCATTTACATTTGAAACTGCTTTTAAAACTCCTTTACCCATGTATCTTGATGTATCTCCATCTCTTAACTCTACTGCCTCAAAACTTCCTGTAGATGCTCCAGAAGGCACTAAAGCAACACCATAGCTACCATCTACTGTTTGTACTTCTACCTGTACTGTTGGATTGCCTCTTGAATCTAAAACCTCTAAAGCTTTTACACTTTCAATCTCTAAATAATCTTTCATTAAAATTCCTCCTTTTTGTATTTGACAATATTATAGCCTATTCCTATAGCTTCTACTAATTATTATTAGTATTACATTGTAATTATATTACAAGCATCAATATATTTCAATCTTTTTTTGTTTTAATTAGTGTTCAAATTGACTTTTTTATGTAAATATGATATAATCGTAAATGATGAATATTTTTTCTCCATTTCATTAGTAAGAAATAAACAACTTAGAACGCGTTATTACGCATGGAGGTAATCTTATGGATTATGAAGCTTTGTGTCTTATTATCAAGTACAATCCTGGAAGCATGCTATCATACCAAGAAGGTCTTGGTTACAAGATCCATGCCAGGGCAGATGTTACGTTTGCAATTCCTGACGATGTTAAGTCGCTTGGAGGAGCTACTCATTTTCATCTGATATCCCGCGGACAAATAATTTGCTGGGTTACTCTGGAGTAGGCAAAAGCGTAAAAAAGATACATCTTTCTCTCACTTATGTGAGAGTTTTCTTTTTATTCATAAAAAACCGTTCCTATGGATTGTTCTTTCATTAAAATCCCGTTCTTGGCAATTTTTTTATTTGCTTTTTCTCATGCTGAATTATGGTCGTTTTTTTATCTTCATCACAAATTTTATATTCATTATAGTTTGCTTCTAAAATTGTTTCATTTAGCATACATTCTCCGTCTAGTAAATTGTCATTTATTTTCATATATATACATGGCTTCTCATTTTGTGAAAAACCTATTTTTACATTTCCAAACTCTACTTTAATCTGAGTTATCTTTTCTTCATTTTCCAAATATACTTTAGATAAATCTATATAGTGATTTTCTTTGCTATTTAAATCCTTCTCCAATATCATAAAACCTTGCTTTTTATTTGTTTTATAATAAATGTTGTAATTTATGTCTTGATTATATGTACCCGTTGAAATTTTCGTTACTTTAGCTTTTTCATATGGCAAAAAATCATACCATGTAAAATTACTAAGATCAACATTGCCAGTATTTCTTATAGCAAATTCATACTTTATTTCCTGATTAGCTTTTGCAATATCTGGTCCATTTTTTTCTATATATATCTCTGGATCTTTTGACTTATTTTTTACTTCTACAGTTGATATTTCTTCATTTTTATTTATCTCAACTTTATAATAATTCTCATCTATTATATACCATTCATTTGCTTCTATTTCTTTAATATAATAAGTTCCTTTTTCCAGCTTTTTCGAGATTGCTTCTCCCTTTTCATCTGTTGTTATTTCTTGTATTAAATTCTTGTTTTCATCATATACTCCAAAAATCACTCCTTCAATTGGCGCTCCCTCTTCTTCTTGCGTTATTTTATTATAATCTTCACTGGTCTTTAATACTTTGATTTTTCCTTTTATTTTTTCATTTTCTATTATAGTTTCAGCAGTTTCTTTATCTTTAACATTTACTTCCACAACTTCAGAATTAATCACATAATTCTCATTTGCTTTTACTTCTCTTATATAATATTTTCCAACTGGTAGATTTAACATTTCAGCTTCTCCATATTCATTAGAAACTATATTGGCCACTTTGTTCATATTAGAATCTAAGACTTCAAATTCAACACTGGGAATCCTTAACTTTTCATCATCTTTATCTATTTTTATAATTTTTATATTACCTTTTTGTTTCTCATTTTCTATAACAACACTTACTTTCTCTTTCCATAATATTTGAATTTTTCTTTCTTCTCCTAGCCTATATCCTTCAGTTGATTTGGTTTCAATTAACGTGTATTCTCCTATATTTAAATCATCAACATATGCTCGTCCCTCTTCATCTGTTATAATATGTTTGCAAACCTCTCCTTTAGAATTTACCAAATCAAACTCTGTTCCACTTAAAGCCTTAGACTTTTCTTCACTATCAATTTTTAAAATTTCTAAACTACCTTTTTTGTGCCTATTAGTTACTTCTATGCTATACGAATTTCCATATTCAACTTGTAGCTCAATTGACTCCTCCTTTAGTTCATAATTATTTGCTGTTGAAATTTCATTTAATATTAGTACTCCTTGCTTTATATTTTTAATCTCTATGACTCCATTTTCATTTGTTACAAAATCTCCTATATTATCCCCATTTTTATATTTTATATTAAATTTTACTTCGCTTATTGGTTCTTTTGACTCCTCATCTATTTTTGATATTTTTACATCTGACTTATTGGCAATCACTGTACAACCAAAATATCCATCAACTTTTTCATTTTTTTCAGCGACTACAACATAGTTTTGCATACTTGTATTTTTAGCCTTTGCATAATAAACAGGGAAATCTTGAATATCTACACTGTAGTTAATCTTTATGTTATAATTCTGTTTTATTTTTTCCTTTTCAACCATTACTTTAAAACTTTGCCCTTCTTGTATGCTCGTAATTGCATTTCCATTCATATCTGCAATAAAGGTTCCCTCAGGTGCATTATCTAAACCTTTTATCGTATATATTGATTTTCCTCCTGTATCTTTAATTGTATATTCTTGTGAAAAATACTTTTGCTTATTATCTTGTTTGAAATTTCCAATCTTTGTAATGTCTTGTTTTGGCATTTGCTCGTTGCCATTATTTGCAGTTTGAACCAATTTTTGTATTGCAGATACAACCTTTTCTCCTCTTCTTGTTGTTTCTTCCAGATTTTGTCCATTTATCTCATCCTGCCCAGCTCTAAAATACTGATAAACTTGCGAAGCAGATTTTCCTCTTATAATAAAGTATGCGGCTTGTTTCGTTGCTAAATAGGCATCATCTTCTGTTTCAACTCCTAGCTCTTGTGGAGTAACAAACGGATAACCATTTTTATATACCCTCCATAATTTAAGATCATTTATCTTCTTTGTTACATCCACCTCATACTCTTCAACTTCCCCTGGAAGCCATCCTACTCCATCTAAATCCGGATCAGTACAATAAGCAATTCTTTGCTTTCCTTGCTTGTCTATATAATATGTTTTTGAATATGTTATATACATCCATTTTTGTCTTGCTTCACTCCAATACTGTAATGTATAAAATCCTAAATCACCTCTCTTTATAATCGAGCTTTCTCCTATATCTATAACACTTGCTATAACTGCAATATTTTTCATCATCATTAGTATAATTAACATCAATAAAATAGTTACTCTTAAAATCTTTTTCATTAAATCTTCCTTTCTATATTTAAATTTCTACAGCTTGTACACAAAGTCTTTGAGTTGGTCTATTGCTGATACATGTTATCATAGTTAATTTATTTTCATTACTATTAGCTAAAATTGTCCAATCTGTTTCTAAAATTACTTTAATAGTATTTACCTTATATGTTCTAGTCCCATAATTGGTTATATATTCAACTGTATCTCCTTCTACTAACTCTTTTAATCTTGAAAAATATGAAAACTCATTTCCTCTGTTATGAGCTGCCAGTCCAACATTTCCATCAAACATTGAACTTTCTTCAATATGCCCTATGTATTCTTTTAAAACTTCGCTACAGCTCCCTTCTCTTACAGGTGCCTCTAATCCTATTTTTTCTATTTTTAATGTTCCTAATACTTGATTTTCTTCTGTTATAGGCTGTACTTCTTGCATAGTAATTTCATTAATTGAATTTTCTATCTCTGTCTTACCTTTTTTTAATGTAAAAATATACACTAAAACAGCAATAGCTATTGCTACAACTACCATGCAAATTATGATTTTCTTTTTTTTCACATTTACTCCTTTCTTTTTAATTTTTATAATTGGGATTTTTTAAGAATGCAATCCTTTATGGACGTTCCTGTTACTGAAATGTAACATTGATATAAACTATATTTTTATTATACATGCTTAAATTATATAGTCAATAATTACTCTCTAATTTTTTTATATTCGTACTACACATTTCTACATTTTCTTTGGATGAATCTAAATATTCTCATGTTTCAGTCTTTATTTTACCTTTTTTGACTCTTTAGAACAAATCTGAAATTTTTTAATTTTCAGTCTTTACTCTACTGTTTATTCTTCTCTATCAAATTGAAAATTTCAGTAAATTTGTTCTCTTTCGAAAATTTATGAGATAAATTTTCTGTGCAAAATATTATATGAAAAAGAACACAAAAATAGAAGGAATTTTTATTTTCCTTCTATTTTTTAAATTAACATTATTAAAATTATGCTTCTGGTTCTATTATACCAAAATTTTTACTATCCTTTAATCTGTAAAGAACATTTACTTTTCCGCTTTCAATGTTGATAAATGTTAAGAATTTATCTTGAGGTTTTCCTTCTAAAATAAGCTTAGCATCTTCTGGTCCCATTGGTTTTATTGAATAATAAATTGTTTTTATTATTTCATTAGAAATTTCGTGTTCTTCGCTTCTCATTTCTTCTTTTAATCTTATAGAATCTGTCATATTTTGTTTATCATTTTTAGTTTTTATTTTTCTGATTTGACCTTCTAATATGTCTATATCTTTATCTATAGAAGCATATAAATCTTTATGAGCTGTAACTGCTCTTAAAGTTTCTCCTAATACAGAAACTTGCATTTCTGCTACTTGATCTTCTCCTTCTTTTTTAATAGTTACAAACAAATCTATTTCATCTGTATCAAAATATTTTTGTAATCTTTCAGCTTTAGTATCAATGTATTCTTTTATTGATTCAGTTGCTTTTAAATCCCTTCCTGTTATTTTTGTGTTCATAACAATCGCTCCTTTCAAATTTATCAATTGTATTTTATTTATTGCATTCACATTATATATGTTTTTTTTATCTTTTTCAAGAGTTTTATATGGAATTTTTATGAATTACTATTTTTGCCTTTTCGAATCCATCGTTCACATACGAATAAAGCATAGCTTTCGCTATGCTTTTTCTGGTGGGCAGGGATGGATCACGACAAGCCGCGTCAGAAAAATAGTCCACCGGACTATTTTTACCTTCACTTTGGCTGGCCCCAGACCAGCTCAAAGCTTGGCAACTTCCTTTTCGAATCCATCGTTCACATACGAATAAAGCATAGCTTTCGCTATGCTTTT
>OIYO01001662.1_pt1 | contig 11194 bp, 10 predicted proteins | sample 1588191 | NCBI WGS metagenome assembly OIYO01 (sample SAMN03283275) | human gut metagenome | biome: human-associated habitat; material: feces | host: Homo sapiens | place: Peru | collected 2012 | reverse complement strand
CATCTTCTTTTATATCATAGTTAGCTAAATAACTTTCTTTAACATAATTATGTTTTTTACTTTTTTTAGCATATAAATTATCAACATATTCTTTTTTTTCTTTTTTTGATTTCATGCTTCTAATTTTGGCCATTTCTTCATCTTTATTATAATCAATAGTTATATCACCATTATCACATGCAAAAACTATTTCATAATTGATACCTAATCTTTTTAAAGCCTGTTCAGGAGCCCCAATACCACTAAATAACGTACCAACACGTAATTTTTTACTACTTTCTTTCTTCATCTTTATTCTTTACTCCACTTTTTGTTTCATCAAATATATTTAGTAAAAGAAGTTCTTTCAATAGTTTCTCAAAAATATTTACTACAATACTATTGCCTGCTTGTCTATACATTTGAACATCAGGTACCACAATCTTAAAATCATCTGGAAAACCCATTAATCTTAAACACTCTCTTGGGGTTAATTTACGAATAACTCCTACCTCTCCTTGCCAATTGGACAAATAAGCATGTTGCATTACTAAGTCATTATGACGTTGAGGATCATATTTTTCAAAAACAAAATCGCCATTCCAATTAAATTGTTGATTAGCCTTTTCACACATAATAATATCCTGATTTACTCGTGCCCGATTTTTATACTTAGGATTTGTTACAAATTCAAAGCCTTTTTGTCCTAGATAATATTTAGGATCAACTTCATCCTCTAAATAATCAAAAAGAGTTGACTTAAGTTCTTCTTTTTTGGGAAAAATAAAATTTCTTGGTAAAACAATATCCTCACGTATTCCTATTATAAACAAACGTGGACGATTTTGGGGAATACCATAATCTTTAGCATTCAAAATAGGATCATCATTAATAAAAATATTATATTTTAACTCTTTAAAAGTATTTATATATGAAAATGTTCGCGGCATGTTAAATCATGATGGTGGTAAAACTTGGGAGAAAATACAAAAAGAATTTGAAAAGCTTGGATATAAAATACATAAGCAAATAATGAATTCTAAAGATTATGGTATACCTCAAAATAGAGAAAGATTATTTGTTATAGGATTTAAGGATCATTCTGTGAAATTTTCATTTCCTAAACCTATGAAATTAGATATTACTATGAAGGATTTATTAGAAGATAATCCAGATTCCAAATATTATTTGAATGATAAGGGGATAGCATTTGTTACAAATCAAAAAAATTTACAAAAAAGATTTACTCAAATTAATGGAGATATTGCTTTATGTGAAAAAGCAAATCAACAATTTAATTGGCATGGTGATTTTATTTGTGAAGGTCCAAAAGAAGTTGATAATAAATATTTTTTATCAGATAAGGTTACAGAGTATGTGATGAAAACTGGGACTAAAAATTTTTATTCTAAACCCGAAATAGATTTAGATATAGCTAGACCATTATTATCTACAATGGGAAAAATGCATCGGGCAGGTGTTGATAACTATATATCTAAAGACAATAGAATTAGAAAGTTGACTCCTAGGGAGTGCTTAAGATTAATGGGGTTTGATGATAGATTCAAAATTGTTGTTAGTGATACGCAAATGTATAAGCAAGCAGGAAACAGTATCGTTTCTAATAACTTTATAGAGATTTTAAAACAATTGGATATGTCTATGTTTGAGGATGGTGAATGTAATGAATAAAATACTTATTAACAACATAGAATATGAAGTTGTGGATGCAAAGGAAACTATAACTATTCCTGACTGTTTTGTAAAAGATTCTAATAAAATTGGAAGTGGTCATGGAGAAGCAAAATTTTATGTTGGGCAAACAACAGATAATTCAACTTTAAATTTTTTTGAAGATTTTAATGGTAAATGTTTAATAAAAAAGGATGATTTATTAAAATATTTACTCGATAGTGAAAATGAATATTTACATCCTGATCAGGAGTATAGAAACAAAGAAAATATGCCTTCAATATATGCTAAACATTTAGAATTGATTTCAAGCATGCCAGAAGAATATTTATATTTTAATATTTATCGAGTAGATGTTCAACCTCCAAGAATTTATATAAATTCTAAATCAAAAGCATACGAATTAATTAGGGAAATATCTTTACCAAATATTTCTTATATTTCAATTTTAAAATTAAAAAATGGCAATAGTCTGCTTTATTATTTCCGACCATTTATAGAGTACAATTTAGATTCTTTGCATGAAACAGAAATTGAAGCAATTGAGGAAGATTCTAATATATCAACCAACGAAAGAGAAACTATTATAAAATCAAGAATTGGACAAGGGAAATATAGGGAGAAACTTTTAGAAGAATGCCCTTTTTGTCCTATAACAATGGTAAATGATGAACGACTTTTAATAGCATCACATATTAAACCATGGGTGGTTTCTAATAATTTTGAGAAAACAGACCCAAAAAATGGTTTCATGTTAACCCCAACATATGATAAATTATTTGACAGAGGATTTATTTCATTTGAAAATGACGGTACTATGTTAGTTTCTCCATGGATTTCTCCGATGAATCAAAAACGATTAGACATATTTGATGGGAAGAAAATAAAGATGCTTCCTACCAAAGGACGAGAAGAATATTTATTTTATCATAGAGAATTTGTATTTAAAAAATGATGGAAAAGACAAATTAGGTCATATAGACTTAACTTTATCTTTTTCTTTTTGTATGTCTATATCAAAATTATTAATATTAATTTGTATAGATTTTGCTCTTTCTTTTATGCTTTTACAATATTTGTCATACTTACGAAGTTTTTTAATTTTAGGCTGAATTTTATTTATTTCAACGAGTATTTTAGATTTATCTTCTTCAGTTTTAATTTTATGATATTGCTTCCAAAGATTTTCCCTTTTGTCCATGAGATTTTTATATTCATCATAATTGGTTTTAGAAAAATTATTTAATTCTTCTTCTGTTTCAATATTATTCTTTTTCATAAATACTATTTGATTTGAATATTCGTCTAATTTTGTGATTTCTTTTCTAATTGAATACGGTAGGTATTGCTTAGGATGCCTCTTTGGAAACACACCTAATAAATAAAAGTAGTATAAGTATAAGCCATAAATACCTTTATGTGATTTATTAGTCTTTAAGTATTCTTCAAAAATAGATTTTTGAGGTATAGGTTTAAATACAATTTGTCTTGATAAATATAATCTTTTGCTAATGCTATCTTTAGAATATTCTTTGCCAAATGCTTTTTCTATTCTAACCTTATCCTCATTATCTTTATAAATAGTTATAACACCATTATGAGAATAAATTTTATAACCTAGTGTTCTCATTCTATCAAAGACTTGTTTAAGTGTTACTGAATAGCTAATAAAATTATCTAAATCTTCTTTTAATATTCTATAGTAATCATCACTTAATACTTTATTCTTGTAGGTGTTTTTATAGCATATATCTTCATCTAAAATTGATAATCCATATTCAGCACATAATGAGTCTGATATATATCTTAACTTAGCTAGATTAGTTCTATTGTTATTATACTTTTTACCATTTTTAAATGAAACAGAATTCACTATGAAATGATTATGAATATGATTAGTATTTTGATGTGTTGCTACAACTACTTCAAAGTCCTTAAACATTTCTTCTGCAAACTTTACTCCAATCTCATGAGCAATATCAGAAGTAACTTCTCCTTCTTTAAAAGATTGATAACCATGAAACGCTAATATCCCATTTGTTTTTCCATATTCTTCTTTTGTAAAAAGCATATCTTCATAAGGATTTCTTTCAGAGCAGTTTATTGAACTAACATAACATACTTTTTCGTTTTTATAATTGTTTTCTGTACTCTCAATTTCAAGATAACTATATGAGTTTTTTCCATAATCTTTATTGATGGTTTTTTCGGGATTAATAATATAATTTATTGACTGTTTTAAATTATTTTTAATACTCCAAATAGAAGTAGTCGCCATAATTAAGGTTTAGCCTTTCTATATAGTGGATTTTTGGGGTGGGAGTAAAAATCCGTTGCTTGCTTATAGAAAGAATCAATCATAGATTAACTCTTTTAAAATAATTTCTTCAGTCATATTTCTATAATTATTCATCAATTTAACCCATTCAATTTGATTATTATCTTTACTTTTTTCAGATAGTTTGTCGTCATTTTCAATATAGTTACTCATTAAAATATTGTATCTTTTAGAGCATTCAATACTGACCGAAAGAAGATGATTTGTTAATTCATTTTTCATCAGTAATGACACATATAATCCTTTTTTATGATTTTTAATATAATCTAATCTTAAATATCCATACTTATTAATGTGTTTATAATCCTGTTTTTTTATTGTTAAATTTGGCAATAAATAGTCACCAATTTTTGTATATTCAATATTCATAATTTTATTATTTCCTTTCTAATTTTCTAATAATTTGTTAGTTTTATAACTTACAATTCCGTATTTATCTTTAATATCTTCTGCCAATATTGGAAAATTATTTGAATTGGTAAGTGCTACAAATCTGATAATTTTTTCATCAATTTTAGGTTGATATTCTAATATTATTTCATTAGTTTCATCATCAATTTTTTCGTACATTTCATAAAAAGAAGTTTCAAAATATTCATTCATTTTATTTAAATATTTGTTTAATTCATCTTTTGACATTCGACTACCTTTAATTATTTCTTCATTATTATTAATCATAACGGGAACAGCTACATCAAATATTCCTGCATTATAAAATTTTAATAATTCATTAATAAATCCACGTCTAAAATTAATTTTTTCAAGAATTAAATTTCCTTTATTATCCTTTTTAATTTCAATAGTATCAATAAATTTAGAAATAAATTCTTGTTTTTCTTTTTCCAACTCATCCTCATCACTTTGATTTAAATTAATATCATTATCCTTTGCTATTTTTTCAATAGCTCCAGCTATTTTTAAATTTTCTTCTAAATTAATTTCGTCAAAAATGGCGGAGATAAAATCTATATTTGAAATTTCCAAAATATAATTTTTATTTATCGATTTTAAACTTTCTATAGCCATACTTATAATTTCCAAATTAGAATAATTATTTAACTTGCCTATAATTTCTACTCCGACTTGAGGAATTTCTTCGTATTCGTTTGAAACTATTTTATAAATATCTTCTCTGGTCTTTGTTTCTATACTCTTTTCCATTCCCAAGAAATTGGTTAGCTTGTTGGTTCCAAGTTGTTCAAGTGCTCTTCTTATTTCTGGTTGGAATATTACGATTAACGCAACAACTCCAGATGGCAATATCGATGTAAGTACTGAATGTACTATTCTTAGATTTAATATTCCACTTAACCAGGTAATTATTATAAAGAATAGAATTCCTTTTATAAGTTGCATTCCTCTAGAGTCTTTGGCAAATTTAATTATTTTTACTATTACATATATTACTATTGCAATATCCAAAATTACAGATATTAGCTTAAAAGGATTTTCTTGCAATGATAAAAAGTAATTAGATATACTTTCACCTGTTGTTTCAAAAATTTCCGACACATAATTTTCTTTCATCTTTTAGGTTAGTTCCTTTCATATTTATGAAATATATTTTCATTTATTAATGCATTAGGTAAAATATTAATGTAGCAGATACTGCTCCCACCATTAGAATAGCAAGTAATAAAGCCATTATCCTTACAAAAAGTTGACTTGCATCACGTTTTATATTTCTAGATTTTTTCTGTTTTTTCATATCTTTTTCTTTTTTCATAAATTCCTCCAAGTTGTATTTTTTATTTTATATTGAATCAGCTTTTATTTTAACACTTTTTCGTTATTTTTTCAACATTTTTGCAAGAGTAATTATATACATCGCATGTGACCAGCCCAGTCCAATTATCCATGCAGGCTTCATTTTAGAATTGTCAACCTGTTCTGCTAAGAAGCCTAATTCTGAAGAACTGTTTGTTACGAAATCAAATATTTCTTTTGCCATTTTCTTGTTTCCTATTTCTAAATAGTACAAAGCCATCCATAAAGAAGCTACAGGCCATGGATTTTTTCCTTCCATATAAGAATCCTGTTCAAATCTTAAATATCCACCTGTATATGTACGAAGTGTAAGATTTATTTTTTCAACAGTATTATTAATTTTTTTATCTTTTGGAGTTATTAGATTAAATGGATAAACAGCCCCCATAATACTTACGTCCATCTTGTTATCATTCAAGTTTCTTTTTAACACTTTTGTATTTTCGTCATACAAATTTTCTTCAACATATTTTTTGATATTTTCGATTTCCTTGTTTATTTTCTGAGTATTTTTTGATATTTGCTCAAGTTTTAATCTGTTGTTTTCATATTTAGGTTTTACCAATTCATATATTTCAAGCATTGCATTTAGTGCACCGTAGATACTTGAAATTGAATATAAATGAACGCCTTCGTTCATCTCCCATAAATCATAGCTTGCATGTTTATAAATTTTATCTTTTTCCCTGCCTTCTTCTTTTATCTTTTCTTCTATTTCCTTTTTAACAAGGTCATTTTCTTCTTTTTCATTAAATATATTTTCTAAGTATTTTATCAAGAAGTGTACTGCATTTTCACACATCTTGAAACTATTTTCTATGAACTTTGTATCTTTTGTTACTTTGTAATGTTCATATATTCCATATATTACTCCTGCGGTTTCATCTATTTGGTATCCCCAACATGGAGCAAGTGTTCCATCTGTGTAAAATCTTTGCTCCCACATTCCATTCTTGCTTTGAGTCTTTTTGCAGAATGAATTATAAAATTTCTCTGTTTCTTTCGTCATATTTAAGTAGTCATAAGCTTTTGTAATAAACACAGCATCCCTTGGCCAACAATAAGCATAACCACCAGACACTTTTCTTTCTTCATCAATTTCAGGTGCCGCAATTATTCCACCAGTTTCTGAATTAATTAATAGCGGAAATAACAAAATACTTCTTTTATATATTAAATCTAATTTTTCACTAAAATTACTTGTATCTAAGTTTATATGTTCCTTAACAAATTTTCTCCAATACTTTTTTATACTATCAATTTTTTTATCTACTTCAAATTTTCTGATTTTATCTATACTGTTTTCAATGTTTTCTTCAATTTTTGTTCCCTTATTTTCTTTCATGTATATAAAAAGCGTAAATTCTCTTTCTTCTCCTGGCTTTAAGCTTCCTAAATCATAGCTAATTGCAGAATTAGAAGACATTCCAATATAGTCTTTTCCACCAATTACACCACTTGCAAAATTTCTATTTACATCGTGTAGCTGATAGCTTGTTATTTTCTCTTTTGAAAAAATTCCAACTGAATAGTCATAATTATATTGTATTAATGTATCGTCAAAAATCCTTGCAGATATAGGATTATCTTGACTAGATAACATTTTTGAATTAATCAAAAAGTTAATTCTCAAATCTATATTATTTTCATTAATAAATTTAAATTTTTTTATTAATATATCATCTTTTATAGTTATAGCATCAATTTGACTTATCTTTAATTTAAAGTATTTGTTTTCAATTATAGTTTTTAATATATTAGTATCTTGTAAATATTGTTGATTATATACATTGTTTATATCTTCATGTAAATATATTATTTGTGAATCGTTTATCTTAAGTCCAATATGAAAATAATCAATAAATTGTCTAAAATCTACATTGGGGTAAAACAATCTTAATAATTCACCTTTTTTACTATAAGTTGCAAGCATTTTTTTATTACCAATTACTGCTTCATTATAAAATTTTTCCAACTTAATTTTCTCCTTCTCTTTTGTTTTATTTATTTTCTACTATTTTTACAATTTGCTTTTCTAACTCTTTCATTTTTTCATTTAAGCTTTCTATTTCTTCATCTTTTGCACTTTCTGTTAACATTTCTTCTTTCACGATTTCTTCCATGTCTTTTAGTTCTTCTTGTAATGTTTTCATTCTTTCTATAACTTGTAAACGAGTGTATTCAGATGCTTTTCTTGCTTTAACCTTATCAATTACATTTATTTCATCACTTAGCTCATATTTTTCTCCAAAATCAGGAATAGTCACAGAAATTTCAGTAGTTTCTTCTATTTTATCTTTTAAAACAACTTGACCTTCTGGTTCCCCGTGTACTAAGAAAATGTGTTTTGGTTTATTTATAAATGAATAAACAAAGTTTAATAACCATTCTTGATCAGCATGTCCAGAATATCCTTCAATATATTCAATTCTTGCATTAACTGCAATGTCTTCTCCAAAAATCTTAACTTGTTTTGCTCCATCTACAATCTTTCTTCCTAATGTTCCAGGTGCTTGATAACCTACAAATAGAATTGTACTATTCGGATTCCATAAGTTATGTTTTAGGTGATGTTTAATACGTCCTACTTCGCACATTCCACTTGCTGAAATAATAATAGATGATTCATTCTTTTCATTTAATTCTTTAGATTCATCTGCTGTTCTTGTGAATTTTAGTCCTGGAAACTCTAAAGGATTATCTCCTGATTTTATAATCTTTTGTGTTTCATCATCAAATAAGTCCATATTTTCTTGAAATACCTCTGTTGCTGAAATTGCAAGTGGACTATCTACATACACTGGTGTCCTCATTAAAGTTTTATATTCTCTTTCAAATTCCTCATCATGTTTTACATCTTTTAAATTATTAATTTCATATAAAATTTCTTGTGTTCTGCCTACAGCAAAAGATGGAATTACTACTGTTCCGCCTTTATTTAATGTTTCTGAGACAATTCTTAGAAAGTCTTGAGCTTTTTGATCATTTTTCAAATGTAATCTATTTCCATAAGTTGATTCCATAACCAAATAATCTGCTGACTCTATCATTGTTGGAGAAGATAAAAGTGGAATGTCATTATTTCCAATATCCCCTGAAAAAACAGTTTTTATCTGTTTTCCATCTTCATTTACCCAAACTTCAATAATAGCTGAACCAAGCATATGACCCGCATCATTAAATCTTACACTTATATTTTCAGCAATTTGTATTATTTCATCATATTTTACCGGTCTAAAAATTTCAAGTGACTTTGCAGCTTCTTCGGCTGTATATAATGGTGGAAGTTCTTTTTGGCCCTTTCTTTTTCTCTTTTTATTTTTCCATTCTGCTTCCATTTCTTGAATGTGTCCACTATCTGGCAACATAATTGCACATAAGTCACATGTAGCTTTTGTAGCAATTATTTTGTTTCTATATCCTTCTTTATATAATTTAGGTAATCTTCCTGAGTGATCTATGTGTGCATGTGTTAATAGGACAAAATCAATTTCGTCTACATTAAATAAAAAAGGCTCTTCGTTTTTAAGTTCATCTTTTGCTTGTCCTTGATACATTCCACAATCTACTAAAAATTTTTTTCCTGCTGCTTCAACTAAAAAGTTGGAACCAGTTACTGTTTTTGCTGCACCTAAAAATGTAATATTCATTTTATAAATCATTCCTTTCTATCTGATCTTTTATATAATTAATTTTACTTTTTTCTTTTTTGTGTTAATTTCGTTAGAATCTAAATCTATTTCCCCTTCTAATATATTGCCATCATAAAATTTAATATTATAATTATCAGTTTCTTTAAATATATGCAAATTTATATTTTCAAGTGTAATAACTCTTGTTTGAAGTATCTTTTTAAAGATTGCTACACTAGATAAATCATCATTAAATATTTTTTCTATAGCTTTTAACTCTTCTGCTTTTCTTATTAATTCTTTTAAAACTTGCACTATTGAACTTTTCAATTTAGATGAATTTATTATTTTATAATTCTTTTTATATCTTAAAAGGCAATAATATCTAAAATCATATATTAAAAATATAACTTTCTTTTTTTCTTGAATTTTATTTATTTTTTCACTAAAGCACTTTAAAAATTCCTCTTGTAGCTTAATTATGTTTTTTTCTATATTGTTCTTCTTATCTTCCTTAATATTTAATTCATCAAAAAACTTCAAATCATTTTCTAATTCTTCTTTATGTTTTATGTACTCCATTGGTTCAACTAGTTTATTATAATCCTTCATTTCATTCAAAAGTTTCTCTCTTTTTTCTTCATAAATATCTGCAAGTTCACTAATTGAAAATATTTTTTTGTTTTTCGGTAATTTACTATTTCTTTCTTCAAATTCAATTCTTAAAGCAGTAATATCATTTAATAATTTATCAATTTCTCGTATGTTATCTGTTATATCTTTCTTTTTACTTGCAATATATTCTATTAATTGTTCTTTATCACTAATTTTTTCAAGTTCTTGTGCTAGTGGATTATAATGTTCATATAATTTTTCTTTATATTCTTTATCATTATTTGCTTTTAATATTACTGCAATTTTGGAAAAATTGTATAAAAAATCTGCTACTATTTCTTGATTATATTTACTTTCTAATTTTTCTTTTATTTTATCTATCTTATTTTCTGCTAATAGGATTTCCTGCATATCATCATATCCTAATAGCATAAGTAAATTCTGATATATTAGATTATATTGAATTTCCTCAGTAGTATTTAGTGAATCTGTCCATGACCAACCATTAAAATCTCTAATTGCTTCTTGGTAATTATAGCTATTGCCTCTTTGTAATAAATCTACTATAGCACATTCTTTTAAATCATCCTTATCATATTTAATAATAGCAAGTTCAAATAAACAATAAAGCAATAATACTTCATTTGGGAAACATTGAATACTCCCACTTTCTTTATCAATTTTATATTCAATTTCGTTTCTTTTTCCCTTTGGTTTTATAATTTTAATTTCATTGCAATATCGTTTTATTGTATCTGAAATTTTTTTTATAAACTCTTCTTTTGATGGCATTTGCTTTTTTACATTATAATAATCTTGATAAGCATTTTCTATTTTATAAAACATACTAAGTATTAGGCTTTGTACATCGCCGTCAAAGCCCTTTTCATCTAAAATAGCTTCTAATTCTTCATTATAATCTTTCATATTTAAGTTCAATCTTGAAAATCTATTATCTTTTTTCTTCAAAACAACTCTCCTAACCGCTATATGGATTTACGCTTTTGCATTTTGCATTTTCAATTCTTCCCATCGCTCTTTACTCATTAGTACTTCTCTTGGTTTACTTCCTTGATAGCCAGAAATAACTCCTCTTTCCTCCATCTGATCAATAATTCTTCCTGCTCTTGCATATCCTACTTTAAATCTTCTTTGTATAAATGATGTTGAT
>OIYO01001661.1_pt1 | contig 11206 bp, 10 predicted proteins | sample 1588191 | NCBI WGS metagenome assembly OIYO01 (sample SAMN03283275) | human gut metagenome | biome: human-associated habitat; material: feces | host: Homo sapiens | place: Peru | collected 2012 | reverse complement strand
GAAGCTTCGGAGGTAGGGCTGGAAGCAGACTTCCGTAAAGTTCCAATCCGCCAGGAAACGATAGAAGTGTGCGAGTTTTATGACGTAAATCCTTATGAACTGCTTTCAGGCGGAAGCATGCTCATGATCATTCAGAGCCTGCGCATGTTTGTGCAGTTCCCCGACGACATCACTCTGCTGCCCGGACACGGACAGCAGACTACTATGGGATATGAGTTGGCACACAACCCCTATCTGGACAGATAAGACGAGAAAGATTTGAAAACAGAAAAGATAATACTCGGCATCGACCCCGGCACCAACGTCATGGGATATGGAGTGCTGAGGGCTACGGGCAACAAGGCAGAGATGGTGGCTATGGGTGTCATCGACATGCGACGTGACTCCGACCCCTATCTGCGACTGGGCAAGATACACAGCCGAGTGACGGAGATTATCGACCAATTCCTGCCCGATGAAATGGCTATCGAAGCCCCCTTCTTCGGCAAGAACGTACAGTCGATGCTCAAGCTCGGACGTTCGCAAGGCGTGGCTATAGCCGCTGCCGTGGGACACAGCGTGCCAGTGCACGAATATGCTCCAATGAAGATAAAGATGGCTATAACCGGACAGGGACAGGCGTCGAAGGAACAGGTGGCTGATATGCTCAAACGTCTGCTCCGACTCAACGCCGACGAAATGCCCAAACTGATGGATGCCACCGACGCTCTCGGTGTGGCATACTGCCACTTCATGCAGCAGGGACGTCCCGTGACAGACACACACTACAACGGGTGGAAAGATTTCATCAACAAGAATCAGGATAGACTATGCAAAGGATAATTGACATTAAGAATGGGGTGACACGCATGCCCGAATGGCGCATGGCTCAACCCGTATGCTTCGAACTTCTCGACGGTGAGAACATAGCAATAACGGGACCCAACGGAGGCGGCAAGTCAATGTTCGTCGATATCATCACGGGCAAACATCCGCTACTGGGCGACAGCATCAAGTACGACTTCACGCCGTCGACCAAGGAGTACATTTCAGACAACATCAAATACGTCTGCTTCAAGGATACTTATGGAGGCGACAACGACTCTACGTATTATCTGCAGCAGCGTTGGAATCAGACTGAGATTGATCCCAAGACGGCTACAGTAGGCTCACGACTCGAAGCGGCTTATCAGGCAGCCGGCGACGACACCCCTGAGCGCCGCCACTTGCAGCAGCACATATACGAGCTGTTCGGACTTCAGACTATGCTCGACAAGTACGTCATACTGCTGTCGAGCGGCGAACTGCGCAAGATGGTCATCGCATCGTCAATATTCTCGCAGCCCCGACTGCTCATCATCGACAACCCTTACATCGGTCTAGACAAGGAGGCACGCGTTCAGCTCACCCTTCTGCTGCAAACCCTGTCGACCGAGCACGGCATTCAGATAATGCTCGTGGTGAACCGCACCAAGGACATCCCGGAGTTTGTGTCACACGTAGTTGAGGTGAGCAGCATGACTGTAGGCAGAAAGATGACTCGCAGCGAGTATATGGCTCAACAACAGCCCGATAACACTCCTGCCAACATACCCGACAACTGGCGCCAGATGATTGAACAGATGCCATACAAGGAGGAGGAATACAATGCACAGCGCGTAGTAGACATGCACAAGGTGAGCATACGCTACGGCGAGCGAACCATTCTGAAAGACCTCGACTGGCAGGTGATGAATGGTGAATATTGGGCGCTGACCGGACGCAACGGCAGCGGAAAGTCTACCCTGCTGAGCCTTGTATGTGCCGACAACCCACAGAGCTACGCTTGCGACATCACCCTCTTCGACAAGACACGAGGAAGCGGCGAAAGCATCTGGGACATCAAGAAGCACATAGGCTACGTTTCGCCCGAAATGCACCGTGCCTTCCGCAGCAACGTGACGATAGAACGCATCGTGGCAAGCGGATTCAGCAACGCCGTGAGCCTGTACGCAAAGCCCGACCCGCAAAACCACGAAACATGCCTCAAATGGATGAGCATTTTCGGAATAGAGCAGCTTGCCGACAAGAGTTTCCTGAAGCTATCGAGCGGCGAACAGCGACTGGTGTTGCTGGCAAGAGCCATGGTGAAGGATCCCGAACTGCTGATTCTCGACGAGCCGTTGCACGGTCTTGACGAGCCCAACCGCCGACACGTGAAGCAGGTGATTGAGGCTTTCTGCCAGCGCAAGGGCAAGACTCTTATCATGGTGACCCACTACGAGGACGAACTGCCTGCGTGTATCAACCACAAGAAGATACTTTATAAAAACAAATAAAACTAATATTACGTATGAAAAGAATCATATTGATACTCGCTATGATATGTGCCACCATAGCAAACGCTTCGGCACAAGAGATACTGAAGGAGGTAAAACGTCTTCAGAAACAGGCCGAAACACTTGCCAACGATACAACCAAGAATCTCAACGAGCGCAAGATAGCCTGCTTCAAGTACGATGCCATCTTCTATCTCATTGATAAAGGCAGCCAGGAAGGCACATTCACCGAGTACAATCTGGGCGAACAGACCAATGCCATGATCGACTTTGTCAACCTGTTTGTGAAGCGCCTCAGCCAGACCCCCAAAGCAAAGGACAAGGAGCTGCTGAAGGCTAAGTTCCGCACGGCTACTATCAACAACTCATTGTTCAACGATGTCGACAAGGAGGTAATATACAGCTATGTCGACAACGAGAAGTTCATCACACAGTTCTCACTCGACACCAACTGGGTGAAAGCTCTTGAGGCTGTAACAAAGTAAAAATGAACGGCCAAGAAATTACCGAACGATTAGCAAGCAAGGGCATACGACCAACAGCCAACCGCATTCTGGTGTACGATGCCCTTGCCCGCCAGGAGTCTCCACAAAGTCTTAAGAACATAGAGAATCTCCTGCTCTCGATGGACAAGTCGAGCATTTTCCGCGTGCTTACATTATTCCTCAAGCACGACGTTGTCCATGCCTTTGAGGACGGACGTGGGGTGATGAACTATGAATTGTGCAACGAACAGGGCGAATGCCACCATCACGACAACCACGTACACTTCTATTGCGAAGTGTGCGGACGCTCGTTCTGTATGGAGAATGTACCGGTTCCTGTGTTCTCTCTGCCACCCGGCTTCTGCCAGCATTCAGCCTCGTTCGTCATCAAGGGCGAATGTCCTAATTGTAAAGCTAAAAAAACAAAAACAACATTGTAACACTATAATAAAGTGAAACAATGTTGTTTTTATTTTATTGTTCTATTTGTCCTCGATAAACGAATACAGCAGTCCGTCGCAAGTCTCCTCTATAAGGTCGAGGGCATAATCAAAGTCCGAAAGGTCGCCGTAGTAAGGGTCGGGCACAACAGTTGCCTTGCTTCCCTCAGGCAGATAATCAGTAAGCATGCGCACCCTTTGGCGTGCCTCTTCCGTAGGAGCCTTAGCAGTAACAATACGATAGTTGTCGCTGTCCATGACAAGCAGCAGGTCGAAATCGTCAAAGTCCGACTGACGTATCTGACGGGCATGACTGTCAAATCGGTAGCCTCTCAATGCTCCACGTTCGCGCATACGGCGGTCGGGCAATTGTCCTACATGCCAGTCGCCAATGCCAGCCGAGTCTATCACGAATTCGTCATCCTTATGGACAGCATGCACCTTGGCACGCATCACGCCCTCAGCAGCCGGCGAGCGGCATATATTACCAAGACATATAAACAGAAGACGGTGTAGGGTTTTATCACTTGCTTTCATTGTTCAAAAATATATAGTTTATATTATTATTTTGTAGGTATTCAACACTCAACACTACCCCTCTGTAGTAACAATCGTTACATCAGAGAAATCCTCCATATAGTCAATCATCCGCAGACAGTTGCTCTCGCCACGCTTCACCTTCAACTGTATGTCAGCCTCAAAAATCTCGCCTTGCGAGGTGAAGCTGTCCTTCAGCTCATACAGCTGAATCTCCATGCCCTCATGCTTCAACTTCTCAATAAGATGGCGCACGCTATCCTTCGACGGAGCCTTGAACGACAGCTCTACTGTCGACGTGCCCAACTGCGGAATCAAGGCATTGAGCACCTCAAGGCCGAGCAGTACCATAAACGTAGCTATTGAAGCGGCAGCATACATACCAGTACCGCAAGCCAATCCGATAGCAGCCGTCACCCATAGTCCGGCAGCCGTCGTCAGTCCACGCACCACATTCTTCTGGAATATGATAGTGCCGGCACCAAGGAATCCGATGCCCGAAACCACCTGTGCCGCCACACGCGACGAGTCTTTCAGGTCGATGCCAAACCCGAACTGCGACACAAGGCAGAAGAGTGCACTGCCCAAGGCAACAAGAAAATGAGTGCGAAAACCAGCCTCCTTGGCTCTGTATTCACGCTCAATGCCTATGGCACCTCCCAGCAGAAGAGCCAACGAAAGACGTATTGTTATTTCGATATAGGTTGCATCCATAGTGATTGTTGTTTTAAGGGTAATACGAAAAGCCTTTTTGCCTATTGGCGGATGTAAAGTTACAAAATATAATTCTGACTACAAAATAAAAGTATAAATACAAAAAAAAGTAGAGGTCGAAACTGGGCGCTCCCAGCCGACCTCTACAAATCTATCAAATATGATCTAATAAATCCTTATGTTTATGCCTTAAGTCATCCTTTACTTAGCCTCGTTCTCCGGACGAAGCTCGCGAACGGTCTCGGCAGCGCGCCACATCTCCATGTCGTGCATAGCCTTAAGTTCGGCGTTGAGTTTCTCACGATAGTCGGGCTTAGAGTTAGAATCGATTGAAATCTGAGCCTCGTTACCAGTCTTGACTGAGAGGTAGAGCCACTCCATAACCGGCTTGATAGCCTCGCGGAAACGAGGAGCCCAATCCAAGGCACCACGCTGTGCTGTTGTTGAGCAGTTGGCGTACATCCAGTCCATACCCTTCTCGGCGAAGAGAGGCATAAGGCTCTGTGTCAGCTCCTCAACAGTCTCGTTGAAAGCCTCAGAAGGAGAGTGTCCGTGCTCGCGCAGAACCTCATACTGAGCCTCGAGCAATCCCTCGATAGCACCCATCAGCGAGCCACGCTCACCTGTAAGGTCTGAAGTAGCCTCACGCTGGAATGTAGTCTTGAACAGATAGCCGGCACCGATACCGATACCGAAGGCGATTGTCTTCTCCTCAGCCTTGCCTGAGTGGTCCTGATATACTGCATAAGAGCAGTTCAAGCCACGGCCCTCAAGGAACATTGTACGGAGCGAAGTACCCGAGCCCTTAGGAGCCACCATGATAACGTCGACATCAGCAGGAGGAACTACGCCTGTGCGGTCGTTCCAGTTGATAGCGAAGCCGTGTGAATAGTAAAGGGTCTTGCCCGGTGTGAGATATTGTTTGATTTTCGGCCATACTGCAATCTGACCAGCGTCAGAAAGAAGCATGCAGATGATAGTACCCTTCTCGGCTGCCTCTTCTACAGAGAACAGAGTCTTGCCCGGCACCCAACCATCGGCTACAGCCTTGTCATAAGTCTTGCCTGGACGCTGACCAACGATTACATTAAATCCGTTGTCGCGCAAGTTACCTGCCTGACCAGGTCCCTGAATACCGTATCCCAAAATGGCAATTGTTTCGTTTTTAAGAACTTCACGTGCTTTTTCCAATGAAAACTCTTTGCTGGTGACTACAGTCTCTACAACGCCACCGAAATTCATTTGTGCCATACTACAATTGTTTTGTGCGGTCAAACTGACGACCGCGGGTTTATATATTTCCTTTATATTAGTTGTCTTGCAAACTATTGATTGGAGTGTTTTTATACTGGTCGAGGTGTTATTTTGTTCCTTTTACGAGTGCAAAGATAATAAATTATAAGTTACCTGCAAATTTTTATATCAGTTTTTTACAAATTAATTTCACTTCTGCACAATTCGTTCGTTTATGTGCCATTCTGACAACACTTTTCACTTTTCACTCTTTTACTTTTTTTACCTTTTTACTTTTTTACTTCTTTACTTTTTTATGTAAGTTTGCAAAACAAAATTAACCATATCTATTATAGACAATCAAAATACATACAAATAAAATGAACAAACTGACCATCGGAATCATCTCCGCACTCGCCTTGGCAGGAACGATGCCAGCCAAAGCGCAGTTCAAACTTGTAAATCCTGTGCCACAAAAAATTCAAAGCACCGGATTTGCACAGTTGCCACAAAGCGTTAATCTCAAGACCAGCAACAACCGTGGCAACTCGATTGCCGTTGCCGCCCTGAAAAACAGTCTGACTGCCAACCCCAAAGCCAAGTTTACCATAACACTTGGCATCAAGGGCGACAAATGTGTCAAGGCATACGCCAAGCACCTCCCCCAAAAGGCAGAGGGCTACTGGCTCAACATCAGCGACAAGGGAGCCGTAATCATAGGCAACGACGAGGAGGGACTCTTCTACGGCGTGCAGACATTGCTCGGCTCAATAGCCAAGGGCAAGCTTGAGAAAGGCACCGTTACCGACTGGCCCGACGTTGACTTCCGCGGAACTGTAGAGGGTTTCTATGGCACACCGTGGAGCCACGAGGCCCGCCTCAGCCAGATTGCCTTCTATGGTCGCAACAAGATGAACACATACATCTACGGACCGAAGGACGACCCCTATCATCGCGACCAGTGGCGCAAGCCCTACCCTACCGACGAGGCCAACCGCATTAAGGAACTCAACGAGGTGTCGAAGCAGAATGGTGTAAACTTCTACTGGGCAATACATCCGGGCGTTGACATCAAGTGGAACAACGAAGACCGCGACAACCTCATCAACAAGCTCGAAATGATGTACGCCCTCGGCATACGCTCATTCGCCGTATTCTTCGACGATATCTGGGGCGAAGGCGCCAAGGCCGACAAGCAAGCCGAACTGCTCAACTATGTCGACGACAACTTCATCAACCGCCATAAGGACATCTCGCCACTTATTATGTGTCCTACCGAATACAACCGTGCTTGGGCTAACGACGAGAAGGGCTATCTGCGCACACTCGGCACCAAGATGAACAAGGACATACGCATTATGTGGACGGGCAACTCCGTGGTGCATTGCATTGACAAGGAGTCGATGCAATGGATCAACAGCCGTATCGACCGCAAGGCTTACATCTGGTGGAACTTCCCCGTGAGCGACTTCGTGAGAGACCACATTCTGCTCGGTCCAGCCTACGGCAACGGCAAGGACATCGCCGACGACGTGTCGGGATTTGTGTCTAACCCAATGGAACATGCCGAGGCTTCAAAAATCTCGCTCTATGGCATAGCCGACTACACATGGAACATGAAGGCTTACGATGCCGAGACCGACTGGCTCAAGGGCATCAACGACTTGCTGCCTGCCAATGCCGAGGCTCTGCGCACTTTCGCCTTATATAATAAGGATTTAGGACAGAACGGACACGGATTCCGCCGCGATGAGGGCGAGGAACTGAAAGATGTGGCAGCAGCTGCCGTAAAGGGCGACCGCAAGGCTATTGAAGAGATCAATGCCAAGTGTCTGCAACTCAAGAACGCCTGCGACCTCCTGCTTTCCGACAAGACCAACAAGGAGCTTATACGCGAACTGCGTCCATGGCTGCTGCAAGCCAAGAACCTTGCCGACTACGGCACTACGGTCGTAATGATGCTCCAAGGCAACCCAGCCATCAGCTTCGACAATCTCTACCGTCAGGCAACATCTATACAGGAGCAGATGTTCGAGCTTGAGAACTCCGACGTGCGCCACGCTCTTCAGCCCGGCATCAAGGTTGGCACAAAAGTTATGCTGCCCACACTTCACAAGCTCTTCACCCTGGCTGTCGACAACTACAACAAGCAGAACGGCACCAGCCTCTCAAATGTGGCTGAATACATGCCATACAAGCTGACGAGCAACGTCGACCAGCTGCGCCTGCTGCCTGTCAGCATCAAGAACACCAACGTCATGGTTGCCCCTTCCAACGAGGTAATCAATTGGCAGAAGGACGGATTCATCGAGATTGAGACCGACCACGAAGTAACGCTCAACGGTATGGACTTCAACTTCGACGTGGAGAACATTGCCCGTAAGTTCAAGCTCGAAGTCTTCACAGGTGGCGCATGGCAGCCTATCAGCCTCAGCATGAACCAGCGTCGAAAGACTGTAGTAAACACAGGTGCAGAGATTGACGGGCTGAAAGCCAAAAAGATTCGCCTCACCAACACCTCGGGCGAAGACCTGAAAGTATACTTCCGCAGCTTCAAGTTTGCTACGAAGTAAAGAGGATATAGAATAGCATAAAAAAAACAGACGGTCTGAACGGCTGATAGCTACATAAGCTATTAGTCTCGTTCAGACCGTCTGTGGTTTATATTGACTACATGTCACAGTTGTCTCTTATTAGATAATTCACTTCCTTTTGGTATTTATCGTTCATGCCTTATTTCCCAAGAGACTTGAACATCTTGGTGATACACTTTTTCTTTTGTTCCATGTTCGGGTGAACATAGAGGTTAAGGGTTGTTGTGATGTTGGCATGACCGAGCAGTACGCTTACGGTCTTGTAGTCGCAGTTGCTTTCTATGCAGCGTGTAGCAAAGCTGTGGCGTAGTCCGTGATATTTCAGCCGAGGAATATCGAGACGCTTCATCAGCCGATGATAATAGTTGCGATAGGTGCGTGGCTCTGTTGGCTTTTTTTCATTGGTCAGCACATAGAAGTCTGTGTTTACCACCTTTTTCAGAGGTTTTACCATCGCCAGCAGTTCCTTGTTCATCGGTATCTCACGGCATGAGTTCTTGGTCTTGGGTGTGTTGATGACCAACTCCGTGTGCTTGCGTTCGCCCTCCACAATGTAGATGCGCTCAATGGTGCGGTTCACGGTAATTGTGCCGTTGTCGGTGTTAATGTCCGACCATTTCAGACCGCAAATCTCTCCGATACGCAAGCCTGTGGTCAGACTGATATAGATACCAAGGTTGCGGAATGTGAAGTTCTGTTTGATGAAATCGAGGATCTTTTTATGGTGTGCCACCGTCAGCACCTCAATTTCCTTGTTGGTCTCTGTCGTGGGGTACTTGATGTCCCACTCGCAATAGTTCATCCACTCGTTCTTTACTCCGAACTTCATCACCATTTTCAGGACAATCAGGATGTCCTTCACCGTCTTAATGCTTAGACCGCCATTCAGTTTCTGCAAGACGAACTCCTGCACAAGTTTCTCACTCAGAGCCTCACAATCGCCAAATGATGGCAGAATGTGGTTCTCCAGAATTAACACATAAGCAGCGTATGTGGACTGCTTAACGTAGCGTTGCTTGTCACTTTTCCAAGCCAACGCAATTTCTCTAATTGTTTTTGTTGTCATTGTAATCCTTAATTTAGAAGGTGTACATAATAATTAGAGAAAATCAATAATTTTAGTCCCAAATAAGCGAGAGCAGAACCAAACTTGTTTGGATTCTGCCGAGCGTGAGGTACATAGCCCGAAGGGCAATGTACCAAATCTCAGATTCCCAGAGTTTCAGGGGGAGTGGGAGAAGTGTACTTTTGATAAAATTGCACAATACAAGAAAGGTCCATTTGGTAGTGCATTGAAGAAAGATATTTTTGTTCCACAAAGTGAGGATACAATAAAGGTTTATGAACAACAAAATGCAATAAAAAAAGACTGGACTTTAAGCAGATATTACATCACAAAAGATTACTTCAATTCGCATATGAAACAATTTGTCGCCAAAGCAGGTGATTTGATTGTGTCATGTGCAGGAACAATTGGAGAAATTTATGAATTACCACAAGATGCAGAGGAAGGAGTATTTAATCAAGCATTGATGAGAGTACAAGTAAATGATGAGGCGGTAAACAAAGAAATTTTCATCACTGTGTTCTCTTCTATGATTGATAAATTTTCAAAAATTTACAGTAATGGTTCTGCCATAAAAAACATACCTCCTTTTGCAGATTTAAAAAAGACACAAGTATTCTTGCCTTGTAAGGAGGAACAAAAGAAGATTGCAAAACTTTTGGCTCTCCTTGACGAGCGTATCGCGACCCAAAACAAAATCATTGACAAGTTGCAGTCCTTAATCAAGGGAATTAGAAACGATGTGTATGGGAAACTTAGAAAAAGTGTCGGGTTTAACGCGATGATTAGCGATGTCCTCAGCTATGAGCAACCACAACCATATATTGTTGAAAATACAGAATATACAGCAGAAGGGACCCCGGTATTAACTGCAAACAAAGCCTTTGTTTTGGGCTATACATCAGAAACTAACGGAATATACGACAAGGGCGATTGTATAATATTTGATGATTTTACTCTTGATTGCAAATATGTTGATTTCCCTTATAAGATTAAATCATCTGCCATCAAAATTCTAACGGCAAAGAATAAGGAACTCTTGCGTTATACGTTTGAGTTTTTGAAGTATCTTGATTTGTCAACAGAGGAACATAAAAGACATTATATTGCAGAGACACAAAATCAAGAATTCATTTTGCCAACTATGCATATAGTCAGTACAATAGCCCATACTTTTTCTGCATTATCATTACGAATGGAATCTGTTGTGAAACAAAGAAATATGTTTGAAACACAAAAGCAGTATCTGCTTCGCCAAATGTTCATATAAACATCTGGCGGAGCAAGTATTGTTTTTCACTCAGATACATTTTACAAGTTCGTTGGTGTACCAATAGACAACTATCCAATGTTTTGAACACCTTGGATAGTTGTTTTTGCGTTTCTATATTGGGCATTCTTATTTTAATCGAAGCCATTGTGTTATTCATCAATTTAGGGTTCGCCAAATTTGAAGAAACATATTTTTGAGTAGCTTGCTGAAGAACAAGTGAGACAAAATAACAATCAAATTTAGGCAGTATCTTTAATGTACCACAGACATTGGTACAATTAAACTTTCCTTTTCTGTAAAAGACTGTTCCTGCATTTGCACCATCGGTAGTCCAAGTAATGTACTCGCCGTCAAACATATAATTATCCAAATAGCCCATTATTCCATTATTGGAAGTTTGAGAAGAATAAACAGGATAAAGAGGATGCTTTTGTCTATCAATTTCTACAGAACTGATGACACGTCCTCTTCCTATTACGGCTATGTCTTGAATTTTATAAGTAGTCCACTTGTCGTTGCATAATAGTTTCTTGCTAATCGCAGACTTTAGCTTCTTCAAATCCTCAA
>OIYO01001660.1_pt1 | contig 11209 bp, 10 predicted proteins | sample 1588191 | NCBI WGS metagenome assembly OIYO01 (sample SAMN03283275) | human gut metagenome | biome: human-associated habitat; material: feces | host: Homo sapiens | place: Peru | collected 2012 | reverse complement strand
AAAATTTTTATTTTGTTCAATCTCATGTACCCTCGCACTTTCGGCAGGCGCTTCCCTCTTGGCATCGTATCAGCGTTTTCCGGTGCTGTCAAGATTGAACAAAATAATTGTTATTGTTCAATCCGTGCGGCTAATGTGGTCTACGGAGCTGATGCGACTAAGCTGCCAGTTGCTTGACGATGACAACGTACAACGAAACCAGCGTGTGTGACTACTGTTCACACACGCTGCCTTTTTCCCGCGCAAACAGAACTTGCAGCAAGCGTCTCTTTTGCGCTCTCCCCTGCACTTCTTCGCTGGCAAATGTCTCCGGCATAGACGAAAGCACCGGCCAGACGGTCGGTGCTCTCATCATCGGAATCAGGTTTTCTCGTCCTCACTTTCCGCTAAGCGTGAAAGCATTTTATCTTCCCAACGTGATTGTTTCCACCAGCCGACGATTATCATCAAAAAGCCGACAATAAAAATTACCGTCCGCGTTGCGGACACCGGAGAAATTACACAGGATGCGATCAATCCTGTACCCGCACCTGTGAAGAAGCGGCTTACAGCCTTTTCACGCTTGACCGTTCCTGCCGCCCTTTCCCTGTCGATGGTTTTCACCATATCTGTGTCCTCCTTCAGCATCATGTCAAGCGAAACACCGAAGTGATCGCTGATGGCAACGAGAAGCTGTAAGTCAGGGTAACTCTTCCCGTTCTCCCAGTTTGAAACTGTCTGCCTCGTCACATGGAACAGACTGCCAAATTGCTCTTGCGTTAATTGCCGCTCTTTGCGCATCGCCATAATTTGATTTCCGATACTCATAACGTCACCTCCTGCTCACAAGTATGCAGACTGCGCCACCAAAAGTAAAGCAATTTTCCTTTTACATGGAGTATATACGCAGCAAAGGAAGGGACGGCATCAGCCGCCCCTTCTTTGCTTATTTCTTCTTTCGCGGCTTCGGAAGCGGTGTGGCCGCCTCGGCGGCCCGCAGCACCCGTTCCGTCAGTTCGTGATCCTCCACATCCAGCACGTAGTGCTCCTTCGCGCCCTCGTAGGGGCAGCCGCAGGGCGCACCCCGCATCAAATCGTCCAAAACCGGCAGTTTTTTCACGAAAACCGTGTTGTCGCACACCAAAAGCACCGGTTTTTCGTTGAGGTACACCATGTACTCCCCGAACATTTTCCGGCTGCGCACGTCCCACAGCGGCGGGAGCTGCTCCAGCACAAACGCCAGATAGCTGGCGGTGGTCGCCACGCGTTACGCCTTCAGGCAGCGCAGCACCGCCATCAGGATGGAGTAATACTCGTAGAAAGCCTTCAAATCTTCGGGTATCGGATTCTTGTCGTTGAAGCTTTCGGGCACCATTACAGCCATAGCGTGCGGCAGAGAGAGTCCGCTCATCACGAAAAACTCGAATACGTTGTCGAGACTTGCAGAGTCTGACATGTCGGGCTGTATGATAGGTGAGATGCCACGGATGTCGCCCAATGCCTCGCTTGAGAGTACACTCTCGCGTGCCTTGAACCAAGAGCGGTTGCCGCGAATGGTGTTTATCTCGCCGTTGTGTGCCAAGAGGCGGAACGGCTGGGCAAGGCTCCATGTGGGGAACGTGTTGGTAGAGAAGCGCGAGTGAACGAGTGCTAATCCTGAAGTGAAGTAATTGTTGGTGAGGTCGGGGTAGTACTGGCGCACCTGCATTGACGACAGCATACCCTTATAAACTATGTTTCGGCTCGAAAGCGAGCAGATGTAGAAGTCCTTGTTATTGACACGGTTTTCAATGCGCTTACGTATAATATATAATGTGCGCTCAAAAGTGGACACCTTGTCGTCGGTCACGCCCGTGATGAAAACCTGCTTGATGGCGGGTTCGGTAGCAAGTGCCGACACGCCGAGGCATTCGGGATTGGTAGGCACAGTGCGCAGGTGCATGAGCGAGAGTCCTTCGCGCTCGATTTCTTCAATCATTATCGACAGAATGGCCTGCTGCTGTGGCTCGTCTTTAGGAAGAAAGACGAGACCTGTGCCGTATTTGCCCTTTTCGGGCACTGGAATACCCTGCAACAGGATGAACTCGTGAGGAATCTGAAGCATGATTCCCGCACCGTCGCCCGTCTTGTTGTCGGCACCTTCGGCTCCGCGGTGGCGCATGTTCTCAAGCACGCGCAGAGCGTTGTCTACTAATTCGTGGCTTTTGTTACCATGAATATTCACTACCATTCCTACGCCGCACGCATCGTGTTCGTAGGCGGCATTGTAAAGTCCTGAAAATCTCTCGCCAGCCAACGCATGGCTGGCTTGATGGTCTTGTGTTTTTCCCATCTGAATTGCTTTTAATTAGTAAACCATTGAAATTCCTATCAAAGTGATTGCAAATTTAATGATTTACTTTCAAAAGCAATATAAAAATCGGAAAAATATTTCCGTTTTTTGATTTTTAGCAAGAAAACAGTAATATTTCGTAATAAAAACAACATGTTAAGTGTCGTTTTGTAATATTGCTGCATATTTATTTCTACGAATTATAATGTCAGCTGCGTCTGTATTCCGACGGCGACATGCCCACATGCTCCTTGAAATACTTGCCGAGGAACGACTGGTTGGAGAAGTTGAGGCTTTGTGCTATTTGCTTAATGCTATGCTGCGTGTTGCGCAGAAGCATGCGCAGCTCCATCGTAACGTATGCGTCTATCCATTCGTTGGGAGTTCGCTTAGACACATTCTTGACTGTTTCAGAAAGATATTTGGGTGATATGCACAGCTGTTCGCTATACCAGCTAACACGACGCTCGCTGCGGAAGTTATTTTCGACAAGCAATATGAATTTGGTGAAAATCTCTTCGGCACGTGTGTTCCGCTCGTCTTTTTGCGACTGTACGTTGTATATCACATTGCTCACCTCATAAACCATAGAAAGGAACATCGACTGCATCATCTCACGGCGGAAGTGGTTGTCGGGTTCGTCAATCTTCAGGTTCATGCATGTCAGTGTGTTGCGTATGAAGCTTGCCTTCTCAGCCGGCAGGCTGAACACGGGGTGGGTGCGTGCAAATAGGAAAAGCTGTGACAGTTCGTGCACGCTCTTAATGGTTTCGTTGAAGAAGTCGTAGCTGATGATGATGCCCATGCCACGGCAGTCGGGCGACACAGTGCAGTCGTAGATGACGCGTCCCTGATTGATGATGATAAGGTCGCCTGCTTTGACGTTATGTTCTACAGAGTCGACAACGTATCGTGCAGAGCCTTTGGTACACAATGCTAAAAGCAGACATTGTATGCGTCGCGGTTCGCGAGGCAATGGCATATTTGCAATCTCGTCAAGAATGAGAATATCATTGTCTATATGGCTGCCTCCGCACATGCGAATAGCATATTCAACTGTAATGTCTTTTAAGTCAGGTAAGGTCATCTCTGTATGGTTTATAATGTTGATATAGGTGCAAATATACGAAATATATCTGACATATCGAATATTTTTTTAGTTATAACTTGTCAATGTGTTTGTGCATAAAACTGTTAAATAGGCATGGATATAACCAACGATACGTTTTTTTTACTAACTTTACGGATGTTTTAAATTATATGCTTATGAAAACCAGACATCTTAAGGTCTCGGCGCTATTGCTTGCCGCCACCTTGCTAACAAGCTCGTGCGTTGGTTCATTCTCACTGTTTGGCCGTGTTGCCAAGTGGAACACCCACGCTACAAACTCGAAGTTTCTCAACGAGATTATATTCATTCTTATATCACCGGCTTATGCTGTGTGTGCAGTAGCTGATGCCTTAGTGCTTAATACCATCGAATTCTGGTCGGGAAGCAACCCATTGGCTCAGAAGGTGGGCACTGTGCAGGAAGTGACTGGTAAGGACGGACTGATTTATGCCGTAAAGACTCTGCGCAATGGTTATGAGATTACTTCGCCAAATGGTGAAGTTGTTAGTTTCATATACGATAAGAAGACCAATTCGTGGTCGCAGGAGCAGGATGGCAAGCAGGTTGAGATTTTCCGCTTCAATCCTGACGGTACTATCCAGGCACGTCTCAGCGACGGTCAGACATTACGCGTTAAGCCAGATGAGGCAGGCGTGTTCGAAGCCCGCATGGCTGTCAATGGCGCTCGCTTCTGGGCTAGCCGATAACTCTTTTTTATAATATAAGTTGAGAGTTGAGAATTGAGAGTTGAGAGTTATGATTACCGATTTTTAATATTTAAAATCATAGCATTAATAACAATGCAAATCATAACTTTCAACTCTCAATTCTCAACTCTCAATTTTTTTTTTACTTCTCGCCCGAAACGCCCATTTCCTTGAGCAGACGATCAGCATGTCCCCACTTGTCCATGAGGAAGAGTACGTAGCGGATGTCTACACCGATGCAGCGAGCCAGACGCTTGTCAAACCATATATCGCTTGACAATGAGTCCCAGTTGCCGTCGAATGCCAGACCGATAAGGTTGCCCTTGCCGTCGAACATGGGCGAACCTGAGTTGCCGCCGGTGATGTCGTTGTTGGTGAGGAAGCAGAGCTGCATCTTGCCAGTTGTCTTGTCGGTGTACTTGCCGAAGTCGTTGGCAGAAAGGAGCTGCTTCATGATAGGCTCAGCCTGGTAGTCGATAGTGCCCTTTTCGCCCGACTCCATCTTGCGAACGATAGAAGCAGCGTCGGTATAGTAGCCCGAAGGATTGCCACCGAGCAAGTAACCGCCTACCTGACCGTACGAAAGACGCATAGTGAAGTTGGCATCTGAGTAGTGGGGCAGTTCCTGCTCCATGCGCACCTTGGCGTCGCAGAGATACTTCTCCTGCTCGGCTATCTCCTCGCGGAGCGGCATGAGCTGCTTGCGGCAGTTGTTCATCATCTCGTTAATCTGCTTGCCATACTGGTAGCCGGGGTCTTTGGCGAGAGCCTTCTCGTTGAGATTGATCTTCTTGCCACTCTTCATCACTACCGAGGTAGAGTACAGCCAGTCGACATACTTGCGCGAATCGCCGCCGAACTTCTCCTCAATGGTCTTGTAGAAGGCCGGAAGCTGGTCGGCAGATACATACTTGCGGAAGTTGTCGATGAGTGCTGCCTGCACGTCTTTGTCAAGAGCTGCGTCCCATTCGGCGCTGTTGTCCTCGAATACGTATGTAGACTTGCCCTTCTTGGCAGCCTTACTGTTCTTTGCAGGCACCATCATAGCCAGACGTATGGCGCGTGAGTTGAACTCAGAAGTGCCGCCGAATGTCTCGCGCAGAGCTGTGAACTCCTTTGTTACGTCAAGTTGCTTGCTGTAGAGCTGAGCCATCTTGTCGAAGTCGAGCTTGCCTTTGAGGTAGCCGGTCCACTTCTGGAACTCCTGGATGCGGTCCTCAAAGTCGGCCTTCTGACGAACGATACCTACCGAGTCGATACACTTGTTCATACCCAATGAGTTCTTCCAGTAGTTGGAACTCTGTGCATACTTAGAGTCGTACTTGATGCGTACTGCCTCGTCGGCACGCATGTGCTTGATCATAACGTCCTGCTTGACGCCGCGTACTTGTGCACGTGGAGCGTTCTCAGCGTCGCGCATCTGGCGAATGCCGTAGCTTGAGAGATAGCGTTCGGTCGAACCGGGATAGCCGATGGTCATGGCGAAGTCGCCTTCCTTATATCCGTCCATCGAAACCTTTGTCCAGTGCTGCGGGTGATAGGGCACGTTGTCCTTCGAATATTCTGCCGGTCCGTTGGTCTTCGGGTCGGCGTAGATGCGGAATACAGAGTAGTCGCATGTCTGGCGCGGCCACATCCAGTTGTCGGTCTCGCCTCCGAACTTACCCATCGACTTTGGAATAGCGAACACCAGACGCAGGTCGCGGAATGTGCGGTAGGTAGTTGCGTAGTACTTGTTGCCCTCGTAGAACGGCTTTATTTCCAGGTCGAGAGTCTTGTCCTTAGCGTGTACCTCCTTGATCATTTCGTTCTCCACCTCGTTCAAGAGCTTGGCGCGCTCGTCGTTGGTCATGTTCTTGATGCCACGCTTCTCCAGCTCGGGCGTGATGTCCTTCTGTTCCACCATGAAACTTACGAACATGCTCTTGTTGGGCAGCTCTTCGGCGAACGACTTGGCATAGAATCCGTTGAGCATGTAGTCGTGCTCTACGGTAGAATGAGAACGGATGGCCTCGAAACCACAGTGATGGTTGGTCAGCACGAGTCCGTCGGGCGATACGACAACGCCCGAGCAGTAGCCCGAGAAGTTGACAACCGACTTCATGATGGCGTCTTCGCCCTTGTACAGCTTCTCGTATGGAGCCGAGAATCCGTACGTCTTCATTTGCTCGTACACTGCGTGTGGCAGGTTGTAGAGCGTCCACATGCCTTCGTCGGCATGTGCGACGGCTGATGACAACAGCATGGCAGCCGCCAGGATAAGATTCTTTTTCATTTAGAGATTGTTATTGATTGTTGATTATTTCCTAAAATATTTTCCCACAACGGGCAGACTCTTCAGCGGCATATCATGATATATGATGTGCGCTACGAACATTATCACCAGCACGGTGTTCACTGCGAGCGCCGCCCAGTTGGGCAGATGCTCGTTGGCGAAGTTCATGCAGAAGTAGAACAGCACCGTTATAGCCACGTAAACGCCTATCGACTTGAGCGGATAGTTGATGGGATACTTCTTCTGACCTACAATATACGACAGCACCATAGCCGTTGCGTAGCCTGCAAATCCCGCCCATGCACACGCCATATAGCCGTATCGCGGCACGAACAGCACGTTGACGGCTATGAGCACGGCGCATCCTGCGCCCGAGAACCAGGCTCCCCAGATGGTCTTGTCGATAAGCTTGTACCAGAACGAGAGGTTGAAGTACACGCCCATCATTATCTCGGCAGCCATCACAATGGGCACCACGCGCAGTCCCGACCAGTAGTCGCGGCCGATGATATGCTTCAGCACGTCGAGATAACCAATCACTACGAGGAACGCCAGCAGAGTGAATATGATGAAGAACTTCATTGCCTGGGCGTACGTTTCGCGGTTGTCCTTGTCCTTCGACTTGCCGAACACGAACGGTTCGTAGGCGTAGCGGAACGCCTGGGTTATCATAGCCATAATCATGGCTATCTTCGATGCGGCGCCATAAATGCCCAGTTGGGCGTGAGCGTCGCTGCGTTCGTAGATGTAAGGGAAGAGAATCTTGTCGGCAGTCTGGTTGAGAATGCCTGCGATGCCCAGTACCAGTATAGGCCATGAGTAGGAGAACATGCGACGCAGCAGCGCCTTGTCAAACTGGTATTTGATGCCCACCAGTTCCTTCCAGAAGAAGAACGTGAGCGCAGCCGAGCAGAAAAGGTTGACATAGAAGGCATAGCCAGCGCCAACGGTAGGGTCGTATATCTGTGCGATGAGTCCCGTTGCGCCGTTGCTTTCGTATATGGCAGGCAGCACGAGGAAGAACATCAGATTGAGCGCTATCGCCATGAAGATGTTCAGAAGCTTCAAGGTAGCGAACTTGATAGGACGTTTCTTGTATCGCAGATAGGCGAAGGGTATGCACTGGAAGGCATCTATCGCCACCGTGACAGCCATCACCCAGATGTACGAAGGGTGGTCGGCGTAGCCCATGAACGATGATATGGGGCTGATGAACGTCAGCACCAGCACCACGAACAGCAGCGATGTGAAGCCAACGGACATCAATGTTGTAGAGTAGACCTTCTGCGGATCCTCGCCTTCCTTGTTGGCGAAGCGGAAGAAGGTGGTCTCCATTCCGTATGTGAGAATCACCATCAGCAAAGCCGTATAGGCATATACGTTTGTGATGATGCCATAGCCTCCACTCGCGGCAGACAGTTTTGCCGTGTACAATGGTACAAGCAGATAATTAAGAAATCTGCCTACGATGCTGCTAAGACCGTAAATGGCGGTGTCCTTAGCAAGGGATTTGAGATTTGCCATATTTTAAAAGAATAAGTAACATATTGCTATCGCCGCTATCACTCCAGCCAAGTCGGCGAGCAAACCGCAGGCTACTGCGTGGCGTGTATAGCGAACGCCTACGCTGCCGAAGTAGACGGCGAGGATGTAAAAGGTAGTGTCGGTAGAGCCTTGGAAGATGCACGAGAGTCGTCCGACGAACGAGTCGGCGCCGTAGGTGGTCATGGCGTCGACCATCATGCCGCGTGCTCCGCTGCCCGAGAGTGGCTTCATCAGTGCTGTAGGCAGAGCGCCAACGAAGTCGGTGTTGCCGCCCAGGGCTGCAACGGTCCACTTGATGCCGTCCACCAGCATGTCCATTGCGCCCGAAGCACGGAACACTCCTATGCCTACCAATATCGCTACGAGATAAGGAATGATTCTGACGGCAGTGGTAAATCCGTCCTTTGCACCCTCTATGAAGGCGTCGTAGACGTTCACCTTCTTGCGCATGCCAGCCAGAATGAACATCACTATGATGAGCATCAGCAGAATATTAGCCACCGAAGTGCTCACAATGTTCATCTGGGACTTGTCCATCTGGGCGAAGCCCCATATTATAGCAGCCACCACAGCCGACATGCCGCCGAGCGTAAGCAGCATGGTGCGGTTGATGAGATTGATGCGCTGGTAGAGCGAGGTGATGACGATGCCCGCCAGCGTAGAGAAGAATGTGGCGAGAAGAATGGGCACGAAGATGTCGGTAGGTTGCGCTGCCCCCATCTGCGCACGATACACCATGATGCTGACGGGAATCAAGGTGAGTCCCGACGTGTTGAGCACGAGGAACATAATCATCGGATTGGTGGCGGTGTCCTTCTTCGGATTCAGCTCCTGAAGCTGTTCCATAGCCTTCAGTCCGAGCGGAGTGGCAGCGTTGTCGAGTCCCAGCATGTTGGCAGCCACATTCATGAAGATGCTGCCCGTGACGGGATGACCCTTCGGAATGTCGGGAAACAGACGTGTGAACACGGGCGACAGCACACGCGCCACAACGTTTATGACGCCGCCCTTCTCGCCAATCTTCATTATGCCGAGCCACAACGAGAGCACGCCGGTGAGTCCGAGTGAGATCTCGAACGCAGTCTTCGACGTGTCGAACGTGGAGTTTATAATGGCTGGAAACACCTCGGTGTCGCCCATAAACACCAGCCGCACGGTGGCGATGACGAATGCTATGAGGAAGAAGGCAATCCAGATGTAGTTGAGTACCATAATTTCTGAGATACGTTGTTATTATTATAATAGGTGCAAAATTACCCATTAAATTTGGAATATCTCATAAAAAATGTCACTTTTGCGCCCTGTTTACTTATAAGCCTTGATGTATTCGTCGGCAACGGCACACAGTTCGTCGTACCATTCCTGACCAAAACGGCGCACCAGCGGACCCTCAAGGAAGCGGTATACACGCAGTCCCAACTCGCGGCCCTTCTTCACTGCGTCAGTGCATACGTCCCAACGGTTGTAGTTGAGAGCCACGGTGCCGTCCTTGAAACGCTTCTCGCGGATAGGGTAGAGGGCGCACGATATGGGCTTGATGAACTGGGTCTTGCCCTGACGGTAGGCTCGTTCGAGCGCGCACAGACAGCAGTCGCCCTCGTAGCAGGTGAACACGCAGTCCTTGCCGCCCACAATACTCGTCACGAGGTCGCCGTCGCGGTCGGTGTAGGCTACGCCCTGATGGTCGACGACAGCCTGCGCCGATGCCGACATGTCGCCCCACACCGTGTCAAGAGCTGACTCAATGCCGGCTATCTCGTCCATAGTCACGGGTGCTCCGGCGTCGCCTTCCACACAGCAGATGCCCTTGCACTTGTCCAGATCGCAGCAGAACTGCTCGGTGATGATGTCGCTCGACACCAATACATTCGAAATTTCTAATATCATATTCTGTCCTTTGTTTTTATATCAATTTTACTGTTTTATACCCTTCAAATCGCTCCTTTCAGGCACCACGAAAACGCCTGCTTTTCAAAAGGGGTCCTTTTGATTTCACCTCAAATTTCATTATTTTTCTTCACCACGAATTACTCGAATCACACGAATGTAGCAGTGTCATTAGACTCGCGCAATTCGTGTTGTTTATCTTTCACCACGAATATCCCGAATTACACGAATGTTGCTGTGTTTATAATTCGTGTGATTCGTGCGATTCGTGTTGTTTTCCTTTCCTTACCACTCAATCGGTGCTATTCCGTTCTGTTCGAGATAGGCGTTGCAGCGTGAGAAGTGGTGATTGCCGAACCATCCGCCGCGGTTGGCTGAGAGCGGTGAGGGGTGAACCGATTCGAGGATGAAGTGGCGCGAGCGGTCGATGAGCTGCGCTTTGGAGCGCGCATAACCGCCCCACAGAATGAATACGAGGTGCTCGCGACCGGCTGATAGGGCACGTATGGCTGCATCGGTGAACGTCTCCCAACCGTGGCGCTGGTGCGATGCAGCCTGGTGGGCACGTACCGTCAGAGTGGCGTTGAGCAGCAATACGCCCTGCTTAGCCCAACAGGTCAGGTCGCCCGAGGCAGGAATCGGCTTGCCCAAGTCGTTCTGTATTTCCTTGAAAATGTTCTGCAACGACGGCGGAAACGGCACTCCGTCGGCAACGGAGAAGCTCAGACCCTGCGCCTGACGAGGCTCGTGGTAAGGGTCCTGACCTATTATCACCACCTTCACCTTGTCGAATGGACACAGATTGAAGGCGTTGAAGATGAGGCTACCCGGCGGATAGCAAGTCTGGGTGGTGTATTCCTGACGCACGAAGTCGGTGAGCTGGGCGAAGTAAGGCTGCTCAAACTCCTGCTGCAAGTGCTCGTGCCATGATGGTTCTATCTTTACGTTCATATATGTAAGTGTATTATTCGTTCAATTCATAGTTGCGTTTGTAAGGTACAAGACGTAATTGGCAAATTTACGATTTATCGACGATTACCGCAAGTTTTGCGGAGATTAACTGGTTTATTCTCCGCAAATTTGCGGAGAATAATGTCGCAAGCAATGAGTAGGAGGCTATGGCGTCCCCGCCATAATATAAAAAAAAAACTGCGGCACAGAAGCTCTTTTCATTGCTTCTGTGCCGCAGTTGTTATTGCGAATTGTCGTTGTTGACGTGTTTTACTTCATCACCTTAATCATCTTGCCGTCCTTACCGCGAACGATGTTGATGCCCTTCTGCATGGTCTTAAGTTGACGACCAGAGAGGTCGTAGATTGCGCCATTGGCTGAGTTGGTGCTGGTTGATGTAACGTTGTGGATGCCAGTGCCAG
>OIYO01001658.1_pt1 | contig 11217 bp, 8 predicted proteins | sample 1588191 | NCBI WGS metagenome assembly OIYO01 (sample SAMN03283275) | human gut metagenome | biome: human-associated habitat; material: feces | host: Homo sapiens | place: Peru | collected 2012 | reverse complement strand
TATCTGTACTACCCGTGTGGTTGCAGGTATCGGTGTTCCACAGATTACCGCTGTCATGGATGCCTTTGCAGTTGCAAAAGAATATGGTATTCCAATCATTGCCGATGGTGGTATCAAGTACTCCGGAGACATGACCAAGGCTTTAGCTGCCGGCGGTAATGTATGTATGATGGGAAGTATGTTCGCAGGATGTGACGAAGCTCCTGGAACCTTCGAATTATATCAGGGAAGAAAATACAAGGTTTACCGTGGTATGGGATCTATCTCCGCTATGGAGAACGGAAGTAAAGACCGTTACTTCCAGACCGGCGCCAAGAAACTGGTTCCGGAAGGTGTGGAAGGCCGTGTAGCATACAAAGGCCTCGTAGAGGACACTGTATTCCAGCTGATCGGCGGACTTCGTTCCGGTATGGGCTACTGCGGAGCGAAAGATGTTGAGACCTTAAAGGAGACCGGAAAATTTGTGAAGATTTCCGCAGCATCCTTAAAAGAGTCCCATCCGCATGATATCCACATCACCAAAGAGGCTCCGAACTACAGCGTGGACGATAAATAAGAATAAAAAGTCGCAAAAGGCAGAAGGGGGAAAGGGCAGAAACTTTTCAGCTTCTGCCTTTTCAAATGAGGGGGCGCTTATTTGCAGCGGGGAGAGAACATATGGCACAGAAGAGACGGGGAAAAATGACAAGAAAACAGAGGCAGCGCCAGCTTCACCGCAGAATGTTTCTGACGGGAGTTCTGGTGGTGCTGATCTGCGTCGGCATTTACAGCGGCATCCGCCGTGTGGCAAAAACGGCAAGTGATATCACGGCCGTTGACTATTCCGGTTCTGATTATGAGGACAACGATATCACCGACTGGACCGGCGCTCCGCCGATTGATGTTGAGCTTCTGACGCCGAACAGCTGGTCCAGACCGCAGACGAGGCTGAAAAAGGTGGACGGCATCGTTATTCACTACACCGCAAACCCGGGAAGCACGGCGATGCAGAACCGTGATTACTTTGAAAACCTGCCTGAGACGCAGGAGGCGCAGGCCAGCAGCCATTTCGTCGTCGGCATCGAGGGAGAAGTCGTTCAGTGTATCCCGACGAGTGAATGGTCGTATGCATCGAACCAGCGTAATTTCGATACGATCTCGATTGAATGCTGCCACCCGGATGACAGCGGTGAATTTACCGATGAGACATACAATTCTGTGGTCCAGCTTGCCGGTTTCTTATGCAAGCGGTTCAATCTGACTTCGGACGATGTGATCCGTCACTATGATGTAACCGAAAAGCTCTGCCCTCTGTACTACGTGGAGCATGAGGATGCCTGGATTCAGATGAAGGCAGATATTCAGGCGTATGCGGATTCACTTTCCTAAGAGCTGTTTTTAAGAAAAATGAAAAAATCCCCGTTGGGAAAATCAGTTTCAGGAGAAATGATTTTTCCAACGGGGATTTTTCTGTTATCCAATATTTTTAGTAATAGTAACGCCGTCTGCGCCGCTTTCTTTTTTTCGTATTTCCGCCGAGTGCAATCCAGCAGAACAGCCGTACAAAGGTGATGCCGAACAGAACGCCGATGCTGTCAATGCCGACATCCTCTACGGACGGGCCGCGGTTTGCCACCATGGTCTGGTGGAACTCATCGCTCGCGGCAAAGGCGACACAGAGGATGCCGGCAAGAAACGTGAGCGCGAAGCCGCGCAGGCCGTAGACGTAGAGCGGAAGCGAAACACAGATGGCAAGCAGACAGTACTCTGTCATATGAGCCAGCTTCCGCACCGGGTACTGATACTCGTCAGCCAGTTCCTGGATCTTCTCATCATCCCATCCGCGGTCCATGACGTGGTCGATCGTGATGAAAATGCCGCGCGCCACTTTTTCACTGAGATGTGAGGATTCCGTTCCGTTCTGGGAAGAGAAGGAGAAAATCAGCGACATCATCAGAATCGCCGGGATGAAGGAAAACGGTTTTAACAGTGCAATTACAATTCGATTCATAAAATACCTCCAGTAAAACAAAGCAGGCCAGATCGGAAACTTTTTATGCGGTATGCTCGCGGATTCTGGCAATCGCAGAAAAGATCAGGAATGCCAGCAGGTTCACGATTACGACCGTCGCTCCGGCAGGGGAGGACAGGAAAAACGAGAGGGACATGCCAAGGAGGAAGCACACCACCGAGAGAACCGCGGAGCAGATCACCACGCTCTGGAAGGTATGGCAGAGACGCATCGAGGTCAGTGCCGGGAAAATCAGCAGGCTGGAGATCAGAAGCGCGCCCATCATGCGCATGCCGAGTACAGTTGTGATGGCAGTTAAGAACGCCAGCAGCATGTTGTAAACTTCGGCACGGACACCCGTTGCCTTGGCAAATGTCTCATCGAAGGTGACGGCAAAAATACGGTTGTAGTACAGGACAAACAGGATCAGAACCACAATCGAAAGAACGACAGAGAGCACAACGTCCTCATCGCTCATCGCGAGGATGCTTCCGAACATGTAGTTGTTGACATCGGTGTTCATGCCGCTGGACCACGAAACGGTGATGACGCCGATCGCAAGCGCAGAGCTCGAAATCAGGCCGATGGCGGCATCTCCCTTGATCTTGCTGGATTCGTTCATGCGGAGCAGTAAAAAGGCGGCAAGCACGACGACAGGGATTGTGAAGGCAAGCGGAGCGAAGCCGAGTGCCGTTGCAATCGCAAGAGAGCCGAATCCTACATGGGAGAGGCCGTCGCCGATCATGGAGTAGCGCTTTAACACGAGGCTGACGCCAAGCAGTGCGGCACACAAAGAGACGAGAATGCCGACCACAAGGGCACGCTGCATAAACGGATAAGAAAGCATTTTCAGCAGATTCGAAATCATAAGTCAGCACCTCCTAAAAACTGTTTTCCCGCCTCGGTTTTCAGATACTCGTCCATCGGACCGAAGAAGACCTGCTTCTGGTCGAGCTGGAGAATGTGCGTTGCGTCCGGCAGAATATTGCGGATATCGTGGGAAACCATGATGATCGTGACGTTCTGCCCGCGGTTGATGCGGCGGATGAGCTGGTACATTTCATTTGTCATGACCGGGTCAAGGCCGGTGACCGGCTCGTCGAGGAGCAGCAGTTTTTTCGTGGCACATAACGCCCGTGCAAGAAGTACGCGCTGCTGCTGGCCGCCGGAGAGATCGCGGTAGCACCGTTTCTTTAATGGAAGGAGGTCAAGAAGCTCCATATTGCGGAGCGCGTCCTCTTTGTCCGCCTTTGTGTAGAAGGGCGGAAAATGCGGATGGTTCTGCCGGCCGGACAGCACGACTTCCCAGACGCTCGCCGGGAAATCCTTCTGTGCTGCGGTCTGCTGCGGCAGATAGCCGATCTCACTCGGGTGAAGACCGTCGCCGGTTGTGATCGAGCCGGTGGACGGATTTTTTAAGTGAAGCAGTCCCTTGACCAGAGTACTTTTTCCGGAACCGTTCTCGCCCACAATACAGAGGTAGGAGCCGGCTTCCAGGGCAAAGTTGACATCGGTCAGGACCGGGATGCCCTCGTAGGAGAAGGTGACATCACTGCAGGTAAGTAGAGCCATTAGTTTAAAGCCTCCTTTAATGCGGAAACGTTCTGTTCCATGAGGGAGAGATACGTAGCACCGCTTTCGAAATCATCTTTGGATACGTTGTGACAGGAGTGAAGCAGCAGCTTTTTCGCGCCGGTCGCCTCACAGATGCAGTCCGTCATTTTTTCGTTGGACAGCTCGGTGTGGAAGACGACAGGAATCTGCTCTTCGTTGATCTTGTCAATTAAAAAAGAAAGTGTTTTGGCACTCGCCTCGGATTCCGAGGAGCAGCCGGGGAATGCCGCGTAATAGTCGAGGCCGTAGGCGTCTGCGAAATAGCGGAACGGAAAACGGTCGCCGAAAACGATGGTGTGGCGGCTGGCATTCGCTGTGACATCGGAAAATTCCTCATCGAGGGAGGTAAGCGAAGCGAGGTATGAAGCAGTGTTTGCCTGATAATCGTCCGCGTTTTCCGGGTCGAGGCGGCAGAGCGCATCGCAGAGCTTCTGGACAATCCGCATTGCATTTTTCGGCGAGGTCCAGACGTGCTCATCCTGCTCGCCGTGGGATTCGTCTTCGTCGTGGTGCTCATCCTCGTGGTCCGCATCCTCGTCCTCATGGTCGTGCGCGTGGCCGTGGGTCTCCATTCCCTCGACGGTTTCCTCGGCAACGGTATCAACGCAGTCCATCAGTGTGACGACTTCCTTGTTCGAGGTATCAACGGAATCGAGAATGGTTTCTACCCAGGCATCGGAATCGCCGCCGACGTAGACGAAGAGATCGCATTCGGAAACCGTGATCATATCGCCTGGTGTCGGTTCAAATGAGTGGCTTTCCGCGCCCGGGGAAAGCAGCATGTGGAGATCGAGGTGATCGCCGCCGATAGCTCGCAGAAAATCGTACTGCGGAAAAATGGTCGCCACGGCGGAGAGCTTTTCGTTCTCTGTGGAATCCGCCGTCTCCTTTGCGGAACCTGCGCAGCCCGTCAGAAGAAGGAGCGCAGGAAGGAGGAGAAAGCGTAAATGTTTTCTGGAAAAAAACGTCATGATACTCCTTTCTGAAAGAAGATACGAAAGCGCTGTGAAAACGCTCCGCATCGAAACGTTCCGTAACAAATGCCGCAGGAGTGGGAAGCGGCAGACGGAGAGTGTAACCCTCCGAAAAAAGATCAGTTACCATCATATAGCAGGGGTGATTCATTTGTCAAGGAAAGACACAAAAAGCTGCGTCCGCCAGGAACGGGGAAGCAGCTTTTTGCAGATATTTGATATGTTTTGTGAAACCGGATTATGATACCCGGCGGAACTGTGCCTGATAGAGCTGGTAGTACGCGCCCTGTTTTGCCATCAGTTCGTCGTGGGTTCCCTGCTCGAAAATCTTTCCGTGGTCGATCACGAAAATCCGGTCCGCATTTTTAATAGTAGAAAGACGGTGCGCAATGATGAACGAGGTACGGCCCTTCAACAGGCTTTCGATTCCCTGCTGCACCTGAATTTCTGTCTGTGTGTCGATGCTGGACGTCGCCTCGTCGAGGATCAGGATTCTCGGATCAGAGACCATCGTTCGTGCGAAGGCGAGGAGCTGGCGCTGACCGTTCGAAAGACGGGCACCGCGCTCACTGATTTCGGTGTCATAGCCGTCCGGCAGTTCCATGATAAAGTCATGGGCATGAACCGCTTTTGCAGCGGCAATGATTTCTTCCTCTGTGGCATCGAGCTTTCCGTACGCAATGTTGTCGCGGATCGTGCCGGAGAAGAGGAAGTTGTCCTGCGTCATCACACCCATCTGTGCGCGCAGGCTGTTGATGGAGACGTCCGTCAGGCTGTGGCCGTCGACGCGGACCGTTCCCGAGGTAATGTTGTAGAAACGGCTGATCAGATTGACAATGGTTGTCTTTCCGGCGCCGGTCGGGCCGACGAGTGCGATCGTCTCGCCGGGAGCCGCTGTAAAGCTGACATCCTTTAATACCAGCGTGTCCGGATCATCGGAGTAGGCAAAGCTGACATGGTCAAATGTAACCTCTCCTTTGATCGGCGGCAGTTCGGTGACGCCAGGCTTGTCGGCAACCTCCGCCGGTGTGTCGAGGATCTCAAAGATTCGCTCCGCAGCGGAAAGGTTCGTAATCAGCTTGTTGTAAAAGCCGGCCAGGTTCTGAATCGGATCCCAGAACATCGTCAGATACATCGCAAACGCCGTGAAGGTACCGATCGGAACGGCATCCACGCCGAGCACGGAAATACCGATAAAATACAGAAGAAATGTTCCGATGCCCCAGGTCACTTCGATCACAGCGGAAAAACCATCTGCCAGACGGACCGCATGGATAAAGGAGTTCTGATGCTCAAGAAGAAGCCGGTCAAACTCGCCCTGCGATTCCTGCTCCGCGGTAAAGCTCTTGATGATGCGGATACCGGAGAAGTCCTCGTGGATATACGCCGTAACATTGGAAGATTTTTTCCGGAACGTCTGCCATCTCTTGTGTGCGACGATCTGAATAAAATACATGCCGATAGCGATCAGCGGCAGCACGAGAATCGCACTTAAGGAGAGCCAGATGTTTTTGATCATCATGATCACCAGAATGGCGATGATCGTGAGAATGTTCGGAATCAGCTTTGTGACACCGTCGTTCAGCACATCTTTTAACGAGTTGACATCGCCGATGATGCGCGCCAGAATCTTTCCGGCCGGGCGGGTATCGAAAAAGCTGAAGCTTAAGGTCTGGATATGCGTGTAGAGCTCGTCACGGATTTCCAGAAGAATGTTGTTGGTAATGCGCGCCATCAGAAGCATCCGCAGGCGGACACCGGCCGCGTAAACGAGGTTGATCACAACCATGAATACGCAGAGGGCAACAAGCCCGCGCCAGTCTTTCTGCGCAATATTGACGTCGATGGCGTACTCCAGGAGCAGCGGGTTCACAGTGGAAATCGCGATGGTAACGGCGAGAACCACGAGAACGACGGCAACCTGGCGTTTATAATTTTTTAAGTAGGAGAAGAGGCGGCGGATGGTCGCGCTCTTTAAGACCTCTTTCTGCTCTTCATCTACTTTACTGGAATTGATAGCCATAATCGTATTGTTCCTCTCTTAACGGGTAAGTAAATACAGAAGTTGTCGGGTAACAGATTAAATTGAATTAAGCATTGGCAGGAAGTGCCTGCTCGAGGGCTGCCTTTGCTTTATGGTAATCACCGTACTGAGCCTCCCAGGTGGAGTAGTACAGGCCTTTCTGTGCCATCAGACTCTCATGCGTGCCGCGCTCGGCGATGCGTCCGTGATCGAGATACAGGATCTCATCGGCACTCTGCACCGAAGAAATGCGGTGGGCAATGATGATCTTGGAAACATCTTTTTTCTCGGCGAGATGGCTCTGGATTTCGTATTCGGTCTCCATATCGAGCGCCGAGGTGGAATCATCCAGTACGAGGATCGGAGCCTGTTTTGCCAGGGCGCGTGCGATGGAAAGACGCTGCTTCTGACCGCCGGAAAGTCCCATGCCGCGTTCGCCGATGACGGTTTCGTACTGATCCGAAAGATGGTCGACGAACTCGGAAGCACATGCAGCGGAGACAGCGTTATGTACCTCCTCGGATTTCATCGTGCTGCGGCTGCCGAGGCGGACATTCTCAGAAATGGTATCTGAGAACAGGAAGACGTCCTGCATGACGACGGAAGAAGTATCGCGCACGGTGCGCAGCGGCAGGGTGCGGATGTCGTGGCCGTCGAGACAGATCGAGCCGTCGGTGACATCGTAAAAACGCTCGAGCAGATTGACGATGGTTGTTTTTCCGGAACCCGTCATACCCATGATGCCGAGTGTGTGGCCCTGCTTTAAGGTAAAGTCGATATCCTGCAGAATCGGTGTGTCATGCAGGGAGAAATCGACGTGATGGAATTCCAGGTCACCCGGAAGTTTTGAAAGCTCCACCGGATGTTCCGGTTCTGCGATCTGCGGCTCCTCTGCGAGAATTTTGTTCAGCTTCTTGTTGGAAGCGATCGCAGAAGCGAAGCAGTTGCCGAGCCAGCCGACGTTTTCGATCGGCCAGGTGATCTTGGAGGTGTACTCCATAAAGGCCGTTAAAACACCGAGCGTAATGCGTCCGTGGATGACACCGTAGCCGCCCGCGAGAAGGACGAGCACGCGCATCAGCTTCGTAAGAAACGAGATGGCGGGATCGTATTTCATCAGGACGCGCGCCTGATCCATGTTGAGATCGCAGTATTTCTGATTGTGTTTCCGGAATTTTTTGATCTCATACGGCTCCCGTGCAAAGGATTTGACGGTGCGGACACCGGCGAGATTTTCCTGTGCAACGGTATTCATGACGGCGTTTTCCTCGCTGATCGCATCGTAGACGCGGTCGAGTTCTTTTTCGAGGCGGATTGCAATGCCTGCGACGAAAGGAAGGATCGCCACGGAGACGAGTGTCAGCGGCAGATCCAGTTTGACCATGCTGACCATTGCCATCACGATACAGATCAGGCCTTCTAAGATCAGCATGCCGGCAAAGCCGAGGATATCCCAGATCCGGTCAACGTCGTCGCGCACGCGGGCGAGGAGTTCGCCGGTATTGTTTTTGTCAAAGTATTCCACCGAAAGCCGCTGGACGTGGCGGAACAGGTTGCCCCTCATCTGGCTGGCGACGCGGACGCTGCTGACATCGAATAAAAATTCTTTGATGTACTGAAACAGGGCTTTTGCGGCACCGATCAGAAGAAAGGCGGCAAGGTATTTCCAGAGCAGTTCCATTTTGTGACCGACCAGCACGTCATCCACGATGTGCAGCGTGACAAGCGGCGCGAGCATATCGAGAAAGACACTTAAGGCCATGGAACCAAAAGCGAAAACGTAGTAGTACCAGTTCTGGAGCAGGTACTTACCGATTGGATTTTTCTTCATGAATGTTAAAACCTCCTCATTGATGTCGTTTGGGTGTCTGGCAGAACATAGGCTTTCAAAAGCTCCGTAAGTGTGGGAACGGAACAACGGGAAACGAAAGCGAAGGCTGCGTTTGTATATAAAAGAAGGGAATCGATGCGGTAAGAAGACCGCGGAATCTGCCTGCCGGAAACGGAGCGAAGCCGGAAAGAACGGTTTCGTACTGTTTATAGCAATAAAAAAAGCCGCAGTATCGACGTACCGCGCCTTCTGTGCGAAATAGCAGGCATAAAGAATGCATAAAGATTTGTTATGCAGATTTAATGCTTACAAAGAATTTCGAAAGAAGGGCAGCCACCTGGTTTGATCGCCATACGAAGTTTATTCTGTTTTACGCTGGATGCATAAATGAGATTGATCATAAGTGGTGTTCTCCTTTCGTGATTTTTTCTGCCGCATCTGATCGAACACGACAGCTTATGATTCTAAGCTACTCCTGTTTTCCGGATTTGTCAATTGTTATTTTCAAAAATTAAAAAATAAAAGCTGCAAAAGGTATGAAAATTGCGAATTTGGGTAGCTGTTTTGGGGAATATGAGATATAATAAGTGAGAGTATAAGCGGAAAAATCACAAGATAATATGTGAAACGAGGGGACGAAAGAATGGAAAAAATAATTGCAGGCCTGGTGCAGATGGATTCCGGGCCGGATATGAATGAAAATATGCGTATGGCCGAGCAGTATGTGCGGGAGGCGGCGGAACAGGGAGCGAAGCTGATTCTTTTCCCGGAGACCGCAGAATACACGGGAGCAGACATGCCGGGCCACGCAAGTGCAGTGCCGGGCTACGTCAGCCGCCGGTTTTCCAGCCTTGCCAAACGGTACGGTGTCTATCTGCACTGCGGCAGCATGACGGTGCGGCGCCATCCGGGGCGTCCGTCCAACACGTCGTTCCTGTTCGGACCAGATGGAGAAACGATTGCAGAATACAGCAAAATACATATGTTTGACGTAAATATTCCGGGCAGCGTCTCTTACGAAGAATCACGCGAGATCTGCCCGGGAAATGAAATTGTTCTTGCGGACACGGCGCTTGGCCTGTTCGGCATGAGTATCTGCTACGATATCCGCTTTCCGGAACAGTACCGGCTGATGGCATCCTCCGGAGCCGATGCATTTCTGATAGCGGCGGATTTTACGAAAGCAACGGGAGAGCGCCACTGGGAAGCACTGCTGCGCACGCGAGCCATTGAAAACGGATGCTACGTGCTCGCCGCCAACCAGTGCGGCCAGAAAGCGCGGTTTGAGGCGTACGGCCATTCCATGATCATTGCGCCGGACGGCGAAATTCTTGCGGAGGCGGATGATACCCCGCAGGTACTCATCGCAGAGCTGGACCCGGAAGTGCTGGAGCGGACAAGAAATGAAATCCCGTCTCTGGAAAACAGGAGAGACGATCTTTACCGCGTAAGCTCGGAAAACGTACGGATTTATGAAGAATAAAAATGCAGGGAGGAAATAAGAAGATGGATCAGTTTATACAGTATACCCCGACGGAAGTCGTGTTCGGAAAAGAGACGGAAAACCAGGCAGGCGCTGAGGTAAAGAAATGGGGCGGCACAAAGGTGCTCGTCGTTTACGGAGGCGGAAGTGCGAAACGGAGCGGTCTTCTGGACCGAGTGGAAGCATCTCTTGCAAAAGAGGGCCTTGCCTTTGAAAAACTTGGCGGCGTAAAACCGAACCCGAGACTTGCCCTTGCCGAGGAGGGTGTGAAAAAAGCAGTGGAAATGCAGGCAGACTTTATTCTTGCCGTCGGCGGCGGAAGCTCGATTGACACCGCAAAAGCCGTTGCGCATGGAGCTGCAAATCCGGCGGAGGCACTCTGGGATATCTGGACGAAAAAAGTACCGCTGACAAAATCTCTCCCGGTGGGAGCAGTTCTGACGATACCGGCAGCCGGAAGCGAGATGAGCGATTCAGCAGTTCTGACAAACGAGGCAATCGGCAAAAAGGCCGGCATCAACACGCCGTTCAACCGCTGCAAATTTGCCATCATGAACCCGGAGCTGGCAGCAACCCTGCCGAAATACCAGATTGCCTGCGGAGTAACCGACATCATGATGCACACGATGGAGCGCTATTTCATTCCGGAGAGCCAGTGCGAGATGACGGACGAGATCGCAGAGGGACTCCTCCGTACCGTAATCAAAAACGGACCGAAGGTTCTGGAAAACCCATCCGATTACAATGCGATGGCGGAAATCATGTGGTGCGGAAGCCTGTCACACAATGGACTGACGGAGTGCGGACGCGGTAAAGATTTTTCGGTACATAAATTCGGCCATGCGTTAAGTGCAAAATACGATGTAGCGCACGGCGCATCCCTGGCGGCAGTCTGGGGTGCCTGGGCGAAATACCAGTACGATGAGGAGTCGGTTCTCTGGCGGTTTGCACGGTTTGCTGAAAAGGTATGGGGTATCACAGAGGGAAGCGATCACAAACGGGCAACGGAAGGCATTGAGCGCACAGTAGCGTTCTTCCATTCGCTCGGCATGCCGACCTCCCTGCATGAGCTTGATATCCCGAACCCGTCGGATGAGGATCTGCGTGCCCTTTCCATGGATGCAACACAGCAGGACACTGTAAAACTGTCCCGCATCCGCAAGCTGGGCGCACAGGAAGTATATGAGATTTACCAGATGGCGCGATAAAAGGAGGAAAAACAGATGGCAAAAAAGAAAATCGCAGCACTGTTGATCGCAGCGGCCGTTGCGGCAGGAGGCTGGGCGCTTCCGGCAAGTGTAA
>OIYO01001657.1_pt1 | contig 11222 bp, 9 predicted proteins | sample 1588191 | NCBI WGS metagenome assembly OIYO01 (sample SAMN03283275) | human gut metagenome | biome: human-associated habitat; material: feces | host: Homo sapiens | place: Peru | collected 2012 | reverse complement strand
ATCGTCGGCAACGCCCTCGTAGTCGCCGCTGAGAAACTTGCCCACCGGCATTACGATGTCGATTTCCGTAGCTCCATCCTTCACGGCGAGTGCAGTTTCAGCCACCTTCACTTCTATGAGAGCCTGTGATGACGGGAAGCTGCCCGATACGCAAGCCACCTCAACGCCATCCACTTCGAGAGTCTCGCTCACCACCTTTGCAAAGCAAGGATATACGCAGATTGTGGCTACGTGTGGCAGGTCGCCGAATGCCTCGTCAAACTCGTTCACCTTCTCTGTGAAAGCCAGTACGCTCTCCTCAGAGTCAGTGGTCTTCAGAGTTGTCAGTTCGATGCTTCCCATGAGGAATCTCTTCACGTCCAGGTTGTCGTTTTCATGCACTTTCTCCGTGATGATCTTCTTCACAGCCTCGCGCACCTCGTTGTCGTCGAGGTTTGTATTATACTTGCTCAGAGCCTCTTCATATTTGCTCGCCTTTGGTGTAGCAGCTTTCAGGATGCTCTCCGCCTTTGGTGTTTCTTTTTCTGTCATCATAATAAAGTTGTTTTATTCTGTTTTCTATTCGTTTGTCGTTCCGCCATGGAAGCCGTAATACGTCTCTCCCGCTGCAAGATCCACGCCGTTTGCCGCTGCAAGAGTATGAATCGTGACAAGCTCATACCCGCGGTTGATCAGCTCCGGCACGATCGTTGCACACGATTCTACGGTCGTCTCGTGGATATCATGCATCAGGATAATGTCTCCCGGGCTTACACTGTCGAGAACGGCGCTGATGTTTGCCTGTACATTTTTCGTCTGCCAGTCCAGGGTATCGACATCCCACATGATGCTCGGGCGGCCGATGGATGCGAGCAGTTCATCGGTGCTGTTTCCATACGGGAAACGGATGACAGTTGCACCCTGTCCGTTGTTGTACTGGGCGATCAGATCATCTGTCATCTGGAACTGGGCAAGACCGTCGTCGGTGCTCAGTTCTTTCATATTCGGATGCGCATAGGAGTGGTTTCCAAGCTCACAGCCGATCGCTGCCATGCGCGGGATCACATCTGCACCGTATTTTTCCACATTGCTGCCGAGCATAAAGAACGTCGCCTGTGCCCCGTACTGCTCCAGCGTATCGAGAAGCGTACTGGTATAGACGCCTGGGCCGTCATCAAAGGTCAGGGCTACCATCATCGCGCCGTTGCGGTCTGGCTGGTAAACACCCTGGTCATCAAAGTAACAGCCTTTTCCGCCGATCGCTTTCCAGCCGGTCGCCATGTAACCATTGGAATCAAAATGGTACTGGTTTCCGTCGATATCTGCCCAGCCGTTGACGTAGTACGTTGTGGCATCCGTTGCGTACCACCAGCCCGACGAGCTGTACTGCCATCCCGGCGTCTCATTCGGCGGCGTAGTCTCCGCAAGCTTCTTAATTCCCGCATTTCCCGATCCGTCCTCCGCCTCCGGCGCCATCTCGCTCACCGTCTTTGCGGCTGTGTCATTACTCAGTACAATTCCTTTTTTCGCAAGCTGCGCTCCCGCAAATTTCCAGATAAGCGCAAGAAAAAGAAGGCCGATTACCACACACAGGGAAATCCGTGATACCTTCTGCATCATCTGTCTGCGGCGCATCTGCTTTCTTCTCTGTTTTAATGATTTTCTATCCATTGATCTATTTATACCCCATCGTTCCGCTCATTTTTGCGGAACTTCTTTCGTCGTAACGTAAAACGTTTTTCGACATTTTTCTACTTACTATCATAACGTGATCTGACCTAAGATGCAAGGCACAAATTCTTACATTTTTCCACTTCTGGTAAATTTAAGTTCATGGTTTCTTAACATCTTCATCGCAGCAAAGAAGAGTGACTCTGTTCCCGGAAAATCGGATGCAGAATCACTCTTTTTCACGTAGTTCTTATTCAATTTCAGCCCGTCTATTTTCCCAGATCAACGCCCTTCAGGAAGTCACTTCCCATCACCCATTTTTCGTTTTCCAGCGTCACAGCGGACTCCATTTTCCAGGTAACCGTCTCTGTTTTGGTTTTCCGGAAGAAATGCAGGAAACGGTTCCGCTTTTCGATCGTGGCAGTCACTTCTGTCGCGATCTGCATCTGATTTTCTACGCTGGTTACTGTTGTGGAGATGCTGCTGATGGTTACATTGGTGATTCCGGTGTTGGTATCGCTGTTCAGGTACGCATCGCAGATCTGCTGGTACTGCTCTTTTGCGTTCGCCTGTACTTCTGTGTCAGCGGAAAATTCATCTTTGATGGTGTCAAATGCTTTTCCGTTTACCGCGGCTGTGAACACCTTGTCCAGCGATTCTTCCACGCGGTCGGCGATGACTTTTCCGGTTGAATCGTTGAGTTTTAAGTCCGGCAGAAATTCCATGCTGCTGTTGTCCTGCACGAGGATAATCTCGCGGTATGGGTCTTTCTTCGCTTCAGTCAGCTCAATCGTGTGGCCGCCGATGAAAAGGTACGGGATTTTATAAACGCTGACGGTATCTGCCGTCTCCTTCAGATATTTTTTCCCGACCAGAACACCGTCAAGATAAAGTGAGGCATTTACCGGAACGGTGATCTCGACATCGGTCACGTAACTGTCTTTCGGAACGACATACCATTCTTTGAAATTCCACTTTACGATATCCCCGGCTGCGATTTCCATTGTCTCTTCCTTTGAATCGCTCACGCCTTTTAACGTGTACCGCACCGTATAGATCCTGTTTTCCCCTGTTTCAAGACTCTGTTTCCGGCGCATGAAAAAGCTCTTGATCTCCGGCGTTTCCTGCCCGTCAGAGCCGTCCTGTTTCGCTTTCCAGGTCATCGCATTGACGTAATTCTTCCGCGTCAGAAATGCGCCATCTGGGAACTGGCAGACATCGTATGCGCTGTTCCAGTCGCCCGCAAGGCATGCTTCCACGTAATTCCGTCCGGCCGCCTGCGGCGCATACAGATACGCACCTGCCATAAAAAATACGGCACACAGAATCAGAAACAGACTGAGATTCACGATCAGAATGCGCAGGCTCATCGGCAGATCACGGAACTTCGCACTCCGTATTTTCACAGAAAGCTCCGTTGTTTCCTCCTCTTCTCCCTTTTTATCCACAGGATGGAACCTTTTTCCTTCTTTTTTCCACTTCTGGAGCATAGTTTACCTCATCTTTTCCACTTATTTGGACTCTTCCTCCACCGCATACGTATGCACCCGGTCGCTTTTCTGGCTGTATGCCTCTCCTTCCGAATAATACTCCTGCGATGTCGTCGAAAAACGTGTAATCGTCTCTTTTACACGCTCTCCCGCCGTCTGCTGATGGAGAAACAGTGCTGCAATCATCAGAATCACAAACACATCCAGAATCAGTACCGCCGCATTTGCCGCGATGCCAGGTAATTTTTTTATCCACATAGGCTTCCCTCTTTTCTGTCTCCATTGTAACAAAATGCTCCCGAAAATACAAGGAAAGCAGAGCCCCCGGCGGACCGGAAATTCTCTGCTTTCCCTTTATTGTTGTTTCTTCTTTCTATCAAAAATGAAAACAGCCTGCTGCACAACGGCTCCGGAAATCAGAAGCGCTGCAAACCACATCATCGGGTCTGCCGTATCTCCGGTTTTTGGGCTCGTTGCGCTCGCGCTGCTGCCGTTTTTCCCGCCTCCGGTCTGACTTCCGCCGCTGCCTGAATTGCTGCCATTGCCGCCGGAAGCAGGCTCCTTCTTTGGCGCATCCGATACTTCCTTCGCCTCTGTCATGCGCATCGTATCATCACTTTCCAGTGTCAGCACCAGATCAATGCCGATCGCATTCTGATTCGTGTTCACTGTATAAACGCCATCCGTCAGCGACAGATCGACCTGGTTTCCTTCCAGCAGGATAAACTCCACGTAGCCGACGATCTCTCCGTTTTTCAGCGCTGTCAGCGAATGCTTTCCGCATTCTACATCCGCGAACGAAAACTTTCCATTCGCATCCGTCACATACGTTTTCAGCGTACTGCGGAGCTCCATCGTGATACCGCTCACCGGCTGCCCGTTCCGCATCACCGTTCCCTGCACCGTGTAGGTTTTCCCCTGCGCCGCAGGTGCTTCATCCGTCATCACGGTAATCGCCTGATCCTCGTAAACCGGCTCCAGTGTATAATATCCTCCCCGGATCTGCTTCGTAATATTCTCCCCGTTCAGCAGAATCTCTGTGATCTCCCTGCCGCTTTCTGCGCGGATCAGCAGCTTCGGCCCGGAAAGCCGTTCTACGGTAAAACTGCTCCCCGCCGCTCCATCACAGAATACCTCCGCGCCGTCGGCATCAACGGTAATCGTATGGCTGCCCGGCACATTCGCTGTGATGGTGATGTCACCCGCAAAGGCTGTCACATGCGTGCTGCAGAGAAAGAAGAACAACAACAATACTGTCATGATCTTTTTCAATCGCATTCACCTCCGTTTCCGGTACCGCCTTGTTACAGAAACTACGGAGTTGCTGTGGTATCCACATAGGAAACGATGAAGGTTACGGTATCGCTGTAGCTTCCCGCTGCGGCTTTGTTCCACTCATCCTTTGCGATGGCAATCGTCAGAGGCGTCTCCTGTCCGGCTGCGGTATACTTTGCGGAGGTAAACGCCGCTTTGGAATCATTCACGGAATAGGAAATCGTTTTTGATGCATCGGCCGCATTTTTCAGTTTTCCGCTGGCCAAAAGCTCAACCTGAATCGCATAGCCGGGATCGAGCTGCGCGGCATCCAGCTTCACGGCGCCGAAATTTGTGGATACAGCGTTAAACGCTACTTTCGTATTCGCAGGAATCGTGACGGTATACGTCGGATCAATGGAGGTCGTCACTGTGACCTGCGATTTCTGAGGGGTACTGTTCTGCTGATTCTCCGCCGCAGACACCGGCACGGCCATTGCGCCACAGGTCAGAAGCAGGGTCAGCAGGGCTGCTGTCCTTTTTTTCATTTTGCTCCACCTCTCTTTTCATACAACTGCGATGTTGAAGGTTACGGTATCTTTATAATCACCGGCATACGTTGGATTTTCTGCCGCAAAATGCAGGGTGCTGGACCATTTATCGGAATCGAGGGTTGTAAAGTCGGCAACGACATCTCCGCTTGTGATTGCTGAACCGGAGGTACCGACCTTTACGGTGTAGGGAAGCTCATACTGTGCTCCCTGCGCACTGGTTGTCAGTTTAAAATTACTGTCCAGCGTTACCTGAACTTTCTTGCCCTCCAGCAGACGGACATCTGATGCGGAAACGGTCAGATCTTTTTCATAGGTAATCGTACCGTCAGCTCCTTTTTTCTGATCCAGGGTTACATTCGCCGGGATCGTCACGGTGTAGGCTGGATCGACCTTGAATGTTACGGTCGTGTCAGCCTTCTGCTGGGTGCTGTTCTGGTTGATGTCGGCTGCAAAGACGGATGTCGATGCGGCAAGTACCAGTGTGAGTGCCAGAGGCATGGATAATAATTTTTTCATAGAGTTTCCCTCCTGTTTAAAGTATTTTTTATGTTATGCTTTTTTGCATTCTCAAGGATTCGATGCGGTTTCCACCGAAACGTTAAACATCACGGTTCCTGTGTAAACGCCGGCATATTTCGGCTCGCCGTCCGGCGCGAAATCCAGGCTGACTGTTCCGCTGTTATTCGTGGTTCCGCCTGCTACGGTGAGTACGGCATCATCTTCCGCGACGATGCTCTCCCCGTTCTTTATCGTGTAAAGCTGCTCGGCGCCTTCCGGGGTTTTCAGTTTCCATCCGTCTGCATCGGAAAGCCTGACCACAAGCTGCGAGCCGCTGACCACATTCACATTCTCCGCCTGAATTTCTGCGGTGTTTCCCAGTTCTACGCTTGCAGGGATCGTAACGGTGTAGGATGGGGCGTTGGTATACTGAGCGGTAACTGTCAGTTTTCTGGCGGGCATTGTGAAGGCATCGTTTGCGATCGTCACAGTATCATCCGAACAGCTCCAGCCTGCCGCCTGACCGACGGGAACATTCGTCGCATTTAATGTGACTGATCCGCCTGTCTTACCATAAAGTTGATCCTTATATGTACTGACATCGCCTCCGGCTGTACCGCCGGTAACTGTAAGCGCATAATGCACATCTCCACTTCCCCTCACAGATTCTGCAAGCGTACCACTGACATAAATATTGCCACTATTGGTGAGATTGGCTGTGCCCTGCAGTGAAGTGTTTTCTGGGATCAGAAGATTCCGGGTGGATTCAAGGGTAAATTCCTGTGATAATGTAGGGGTTCCGTATACGATTCCATCCGTTTCCGTATTTTCAAAGATCATACCACTCCAGGTATCCTTATTGTACTCATTGATTTTACCTCTGGTAATAACGACACTATCCTTAATACTAAGACTTCCACCGGATCCATTCATACCTGCTCCAATTGCAAAGTCTCCATTTGCAATTAGAGCATCTCTTATGGAAGCATATATGTTGCCACCTTGAATCTTAATCGTCCCACCAGCACCTTGACGGCCACCACCGATTCCCGCTCCTCCATCGATACCTTTCGCTTTAATTTTTCCTCCTGTGATTGTAATCGTTCCACCGTTGCCATAACCCCCGCCACCGATTCCTGCTCCTGCAGTTCCACCTTCTGCTTCAATTTCTCCTCCTTTGATCGTAATCATTCCACCGTTGCCATAAGCTCCACCACCGATTCCTGCTCCCGCGGAGTATGCTGTAGCAATAATATTACCACCGGCTACAGTAATATTTCCGCCGGACTTCCCGTATCCGCCGCCAATTCCCGCACAATACGTTCCAACATCCTGAGCTTTTAATTCACCATTTCCTTTCTGCTGTCCCCATATCGTCAATGCATTTCCCTCATTAACCTCGATTCCGCGATTTACGGTAAAGGAACACCCATCTTTCAGGATCAGGTTTACAGTTCCTTCTACTTTGATTCGGGTATTTCCGGTCACAGTTCCTTCTACTGCATACCAGCCGGTTGTCAATGTTTCATAGCTTTCGATGTTTTCCTGCGTAATAACGTCATTGCACACTGCTGTCTGTTCTTTTCCATTTTCATCATAATAGGAAACCGAAGTTCCTGCCTGTACTGCAATTCCCGGAGATTTCAGCGTGGTCAGTGCGTAGTTTGCAGCCAACGCTGTTACACTTTTCTCCAGATTCAGACTTTCTTCTGTCGGAATGCTTTCCTGCTCCGTTTCAGCTGGGACTTCTTCGCTTGTGTTCTCTGGGTTCTCCTCAGGGATTTCCTCTTCCGGAGCTTCCTCGGCTGTCTCCTCTTCTTTTATCTCAACGATTTCCTCCGGTTCCTCTTCGCTGTCCGATTCTGAATTTGCTTCCTGCGTTTCTATCGTAGCTTCCACTGGCTTTTCCACCGGGTTTTCAGCCGGCACCTCTGTCCCGTTTTCTCCCACACTTTCCGCAACAGCGGCTTCTTCTGCCTCTATCTTTTCTTCGCCAATTTCTTCTATCCGTTCTTCCTGTTCTTCCACACCGGCGTTCATTTTCTCTTCCACCGGCACTTCTTCACTCACGCTCTCCACCTGCACCCCCTCTTCCGTTTCTGTCCCTTCCGCCAGTGCCGTTGTCGGCAGTGTGGTCAGAATCAGGGCGCCGCTAAGGAGCAGCGATATCCATTTTCTTCTTTTCATCGCTTCTGCACCTCCTTTTTTATTGCACCATCAGCACGGTCTCTACGTTTGCGCCGTTCATAGCGCTGCCGTCTTCCAGAGAAGCGGTGGTGATGCGCAGGGTTGCGGGGTATTCTCCGGCGGACAGGCTTTTGGATAAGGTGATGTTGGATATTGCCTGCCCCGGGGCTACCAGTTTTGATGTGTACAGAGTTTCATCGGTATCTTTCAAAACCAGTTCGAAGGTAAAGTAACACGGATTGCCTTCCGGGTTCAGAAGGGATACTGCGACTTCCTGCTGGTCTGCCGGGATCGTGATGGACGGATAGCCCGGGATTTTGATGCCGACAGCTTCCTCTTCGCTCTTGTCCGGGATCTTCTCTCCCGTCCAGCTCTCTGCATTCGGATCAAGGTCCGGCTGGAATGCCTCGTTCTGTTCTTCTGTTTTCGGCGTTTCCCCGCCAAACCAGCGATTCCAGTTGATTCCGACTGCGACGCCGCCTGTAATCAGAAGAAGAACGACTGCAATTGCAGCTATCAGCGTCTTTCTGGAGAGCGTCACTCCCTGGCTGTTGTTTTTCTCTTTTCTGTCATTCATTCGTCTGGTCTCTCCTTCCTTTATCTTCCTTACAGACATAGTTCGATCTTCCTTCACATTCTTATGACTTTTTCTAACTTATTTTACCAAATACAGAATATTCAGAACATGCCCGTTTAACGCAAAAAAAGTGCCTGTTTTTCTTTTTAAAACAGACACCTTTTACTTATTGGTTTACAAATTCTTTTATTTTTTCTCTTTTATCTATATTGAGCTTCTCCAGAATCCCCGACACATAGTGCTTCACCGTATTCACCGAAAGCCCCAGATACTCCCCGATTTCCTGGTTTGTCCAGTCGCGGCAGGCGAGCATGGCAATGGAAAATTCCATCGGGGTCAGGAGATCGGTTACGGCTTTCTGCATCTGCGGATTGTGGATTTTCATCCAGCCGCGGCTGAAGGCGAGCACGCCGTCCACCAGTTTTTTGTAGATCTCCGGCTCCTGTTTGCGGATACACGATTCCAGTACGCCCTGCAGGAGTCCGTGGTATTCGATAAATGGTTCCAGAAACTTGTCTTTTCGCGCCATCTCCCAGGCATTTAACACCGACCGCGTAGCCCCCTCCTGATCCTTCTGGTTGATCTGGCACATCGCCGCAACGCAGTTCAGATAGATCATCGGAATCGGATACGTCTTTTCCGTCATGGCCATCGCCATCTGTACCATGCCCTGCGCTCTCGCATACTCGCCTTTCAGATAGGCGGCATGCCCCAGCGTACTCACGGCAAACAGACGCTGCCCGACCGGAAGCTGAACGAGATACTGTTCCAGCGGCGGCAGTCCGTCTTTTGGCGGAATGTGAATCAGCACGCTCGTCACATAGCACGCAAACAGACAGTATGCCGTCCGCTCCTGCGATTTTTCTGTTTCCAGTTCTTTTTCCAGACACCGGTACACATCTTCCCTCGCCTTCTGTGCCTTTTTTGCATTTCCCAGCGTAAAATTTGCAAACGTATACAGCATGTCGGCAGACAACCGCAGCGCCAGATCCTCACTTGTCAGATATTTTTCTACGGTTTTTGCACAGTTTTCCGCCTGCGCCGAGAAAAAGTACAGCTCCCCGCGTGCAATTTCCCGAAGCCCCGGATCGCGGAAGCTCTCCACTCTTTCTTCTGCTTTTCCCGGAGTGAAAGCACTTCCCATCAGCGGCAGCACGGTGCGTTTCTCTTCCTGCTGCGTAAGTCCCATTCTGGTGCCGTCCGGCAGGACAAATGCCTGATCAAATGTTACGTCGAGAATCTGCGCCGCCCGCTCCCATTCTTCTACGGTAAGGGTGTCGCGCTGCAGCTTTTTGCAGAAATTCTGCCGCGACTGCCCCAGCTTTGCCGCCAGACGGGCAACACTGATCCCTTTCTCTTTGCACACCTTCTTCACCAGCTCTTCTGTCGTCATAACCGGCCCTTCCCCCTTTCTCTTCTGTCAATTATTTGGTTGCTTTTTGTCTTTTATTATAACAATTTCTTCGGCTTTGTACAGTTTTTATTTTTCTGTAATGTTTTTGTCCAGAGGCATAAAAAGGAAAGCAGAGACTCCGGCGGACCGGAAATTCTCTGCTTTCCACAAATGACATATTTATTTTTTAACCTTGAAGGGTTTACTCCTCGGTATCATCCTTTGACGGAATCATTTCCTCAAAGTCGAAGTCGATCATCGGCTCTTCCTCTTCAGCTGACGGTTCTTCAACCGGAGCTTCTGCAGTTGGAGCTGCCAGAGCATCGTCCTCAAGATCTTCGGTCAGAATCAGATCCTCGTCCTCTTCTTCCTCGATCATGCTGTCGGTATTCAGATGAATGTTGCTGTAGCACTTCATACCGGTACCGGCCGGGATCGGTTTACCGATGATAACGTTCTCTTTTAAGCCTACGAGGTGGTCAACCTTACCCTTGATAGCAGCGTCGGTCAGAACCTTGGTGGTCTCCTGGAAGGATGCTGCGGACAGGAAGGAATCGGATGCCAGGGATGCTTTTGTGATACCAAGCAGTACCTGTTTTCCTTCTGCCGGCTCTTTGCCCTCTTCTACCAACTTCTCGTTCATATCTTCGTAGTCTAAAATGTCTACTAAAGTTCCCGGTAAGAAATCAGAATCTCCGTTGTTCTCGATACGAATCTTCTTCAACATCTGACGCACGATTACTTCGATATGCTTATCGTTGATTTCTACACCTTGGAGACGATATACTCGCTGAACTTCCTGAATCATGTAGTCCTGAACCGCACGAACACCTTTAATCTTTAAGATATCATGCGGGTTTACACTACCTTCGGTTAATTCGTCACCAGCCTCTAACTCAGCTCCATCCATTACCTTGATTCTGGAACCATAAGGAATCAGATAAGCCTTTGTTTCTCCGGTTTCATTATTTGTTACAATAACTTCACGTTTTTTCTTTGTATCTTTAAGTGTTGCTGTACCAGCAAACTCTGTGATAATTGCAAGTCCCTTTGGCTTACGAGCCTCAAACAATTCTTCGACACGAGGAAGACCTTGTGTAATATCGTTACCAGCAACACCACCGGTATGGAATGTTCTCATTGTAAGCTGTGTACCTGGTTCACCAATTGATTGAGCTGCAATAATACCTATTGCTTCTCCTTTTGTTATTGGTTCTCCTGTTGCCAAGTTTTTACCATAACATTTTGCACATACGCCTCTAACAGATTCGCAAGTAAGTGCAGATCTTATTTTAACTTTTTCTATTCCCATTGATACAATTTTATCTGCTATATCTGCAGTCATGTATGTATTTCTTGCAAATACTACATTTCCTTTATCATCAAGAATATCTTCAGCTAAATATCTTCCTTCAATTCTTTCGTATAGTTTTTCAACTGGTTCTCCACTTTCCATAATAGCAGAAACTTCAAAACCATGTTCTGTACCACAATCGTCTTCCATAACAATAACATCTTGGTTAACATCAACAAGTCTACGAGTTAAGTATCCAGAATCAGCTGTTCTTAATGCTGTATCAGCAAGTCCTTTTCTTGCACCGTGTGATGCAATAAAGAAT
>OIYO01001655.1_pt1 | contig 11224 bp, 9 predicted proteins | sample 1588191 | NCBI WGS metagenome assembly OIYO01 (sample SAMN03283275) | human gut metagenome | biome: human-associated habitat; material: feces | host: Homo sapiens | place: Peru | collected 2012 | reverse complement strand
ATTTGAATCTATGCCCAATTAACAACCGTCAGGGAATTGTAATTGATGGTGAAGGCTCAAAGGTCGTTTGTAAAGACTAATTTGAAAATTCCAGTTTATCGAACTGAATCAATATCCATAGCAGCCATGCGCTACGGTGTGTGGCTGCTTATTTTTGCAAAAGGAAGAGACGCAAACCGGCAGTCGATGAAGTGCCATCAGCTGCCGGTTTTGCATGGGCAATACCGCACAACTCGGCGGCGCGTCGGGTGATGTCTTTTCCGCCATCAGCCAATCGCGAGATGGGTGCAGGGACAAATGAAACGGGACGAAGTCCCCTGCTGTTCTTTTGCTGCACAGACGTTGACGAAGGGACGGACTTCGTGCTATCATAGACGCTGTGTTCCGACTTTTTTCGACAAGAAGGCATCAATGACGATGAATCGTAAACTCTTTGCGAAGGGCTTCCGGCATGGAATCCCGATTGGGCTGGGCTACCTATCCGTCGCGTTCACGTTCGGCATGAAGGCAGTCGCGGATGGCTTGTCGCCGCTCGAAGCGCTGCTGATTTCCATGACGAACGTCACCAGTGCGGGGCAGTTCGCCGGGCTGCCGCTGATTCTCGCGCAGGCGTCGTACCTCGAAGTCGCGCTGACGCAGCTGATTATCAACCTCCGCTATGCGCTGATGAGCCTGTCCATCTCTCAGAAGATGGATTCGGATATGAACACACCGCGCCGCCTGTTCTTCTCTTTCATGAATACGGACGAGATATTCGCCGTCGCATCCAGTCAGCCGGGGAAGGTCAGTCACTGGTATTTGTATGGGTTGATGACCGCACCGTACCTCGGCTGGTCGGTCGGTACGATTCTGGGCGCGGTCGCGGGCACGCTGCTGCCGATTTTCCTCCGCAATGCGCTCGGTATCGCGATTTTCGGCATGTTCCTCGCCATCATCCTGCCGCCCGCGCGCAAGGAGAAGCCTGTGCGCATCGTTGTGCTGATGGCTATCGCGATGAGCCTGTGCTTCCGTTATGTGCCGATGCTCTCGCAGGTGTCCAGCGGGTTTGTCATCATCATCTGTGCTATTGCCGCCTCGGCGCTGGGCGCGTGGCTCTTCCCTGTGCGGGAGGAAGAAACGAAAGCGGGTGATGCGCAATGACGGCAAATTTCCCGATTTACCTGCTTGTGATGGCGGGCGTGACATACCTGATTCGGATGCTGCCGCTGACGATTTTCCGCAAGGAAATCAAATCAACGTTCATCAAGTCGTTCCTGCACTATGTGCCGTTCGCGGTGCTGGGGGCAATGACGATTCCCGACGTATTGTATTCCACGGGGGATATGCGCACGGCGGCGGTTGGTTTGGTGGTAGCGGTGTTCCTCGCGTGGAAGGGGAAGAGTCTGCTGACGGTGGCGCTTGCGGCGTGTGCGGCGGTGCTGGCGGCGCAGGGGATTCTGCTGCTGTTCTGATGATCATTGCAACGAAAAAGGGGATTGTGTCCGAAATTGTGGACGCAATCCCCTTGATTTTTATTCCAGACTGCCCATCAGCGTCGGCAAAATCGCCGTGACGGTCTGTGCGGTCTGCTCCACTATGGCATAGCTTGTCAGGTAAACCATGCACCCCGCGACAAGCGCCGCCACGACGGTCGGGGCAATCAGCAGCGCACACCGGACGTGGTGCGGCTTCTGCGATTTCGTCATGACTGCCCGCCGCTCTGCGCGTTCGGGTCGAAGAGGCTCATCAGGTGGGCGCTGCTGCTTTCGAGGGTTGCCATGGCGCTTTTGATGGCGGACAGGTCATCCGCCGTCATTTTGTCGGGCTTGGCGCGCCCAATCAGATGGCGAAGGGCAGCCTCGTCGTCCTTGACGCGCTTCTTCTCGTCCTTGTCCAGCTGCTTGCTGCACTGGTTCAAGGCAGCGCTTACCTGCGCCAAAAGGTGCTGCGCCTGATTGATGGTGTCCATCAGGTCGCGGCGGAAAGCATCCTGTGCGGCGTACTGCTCCGCATCGCGAATCGCCTGCTGAATTTCATCCTCGCTCATTTTGTTGTCGGCGGTGATGGTGATGGATTGGGCGCGTCCAGTGTCTTGGTCGCGCGCGGAGACGGTCAGGATGCCGTTGGTGTCAATATCGAACGTGACCTCAATTTTCGGTACGCCTGCCATTGCGCGGCGGATGCCCTTCAGACGGAACTTGCCGATGCTCTTGTTGTCCCGCGCCATCGGACGCTCACCCTGCAGGACGTTGATTTCTACTGACGACTGGAACATGCCCGCCGTGGTGAACACTTGCTGATAGTGCACAGGCAGGGTGGAGTTGCGCTCGATGACGCGGGTCGCGACGCCGCCGACCGTCTCAATCGCCAGCGAAAGCGGGGTCACGTCCAGCAGCAGCAAGCCCGTGGAGTTTGTCAGCGTCGTGTGTTCATTCAGCGTGTCGCCCTGAATCGCCGCGCCCTGCGCCACGCATTCGTCGGGGTTGATGCTCTTGCTCGGCATGATGCCGATCAGCTGGCGCACCTTCTCCTGCACGGCGGGGATACGCGTCGAACCGCCGACCAGCAGCACCTTGCCCAGCTCGCTGGCGGCAATGCCTGCGTCGCTGAGGGCGCTGCGGACAGGACCTTCCGTCCGCGCAACCAAATCCGCCGTCAATTCATTGAATTTCGCGCGGGTCAGCGTCTGCTCCAAATGCACCGCCTGACCGCCGACTGTGCTGATGAACGGCAGGCTGATGGTGGTCATCTCGGTGACGGACAGCTCCTTTTTCGCCTGCTCTGCGGCTTCCTTCACGCGCACCATGGCCGCCAAATCACGGTGAAGGTCAGCATGATGTTCCCGCTGGAAAGCATCGCAGACGAAATTCACGATGCGCTCGTCGAAGTCATCGCCGCCGAGGTGGTTGTCGCCGCACGTCGCCAGCACCTCGATAACACCCTCGCCAATTTCGATGATGGATACGTCAAACGTGCCGCCGCCAAGGTCGTAGACCATGATTTTCTGCGGTGCGCCGTTGTTCAGCCCGTAGGCAAGGGCGGCGCTGGTCGGCTCGTTGATGATGCGGCGGACGTTCAAACCCGCAATGCGCCCCGCGTCCTTCGTCGCTTGACGCTGGATGTCCCCAAAATACGCAGGGACGGTAATCACCGCGTCGGTGACGGGTTCGCCGAGGTAACTTTCCGCGTCCTGCTTCAGCTTGCGGAGAATCATGGCGCTGATTTCCTGCGGCGTGTAGCTTTTTCCGGCGATGGTCTTGCGCCAGTCCGTGCCCATATGGCGCTTGACGGACGCAATCGTGCGGTCGGCGTTGACTGCTGCCTGACGCTTCGCCGCGCTGCCGATGAGCCGCTCGCCGCTGTCGGTGAATGCCACGACGGACGGCGTTGTGCGCTCGCCCTTATCGTTCGGGATGATAATCGCGCTGCCGCCCTCAACCACGGCGACGCAGCTGTTGGTGGTACCCAAGTCGATACCGATGATTTTGCCCATAAAGTTACACTTTCTCAAGGAAACTGATTCCTTGACCTTTTGCGCGATTCAGTTGCGCGCATTGCATACAGTTTTTTGTGTTGCGCAGGGGATTTCACTCCGCAGAGGCGAAAACCCTGCAACAAAACAAATCAAGCAGCATAGGAAAATTCCGCCAAATTAAGGGGATTGCCACAGCTGCTTAATAGCACCGGCAGCAAAGCGGACAGAACATCTGCAGGAAGCACAAGCTCATGCACAGCTTCGACGGATCCATTGCCCAAGTGTTGTACCCGGACGCATTCGTTTGATACGTCTGCCCTGCCTGCTGATACTGCCGCAAAAGCGCCTGATACGTCGCATTGTTCGGGCTGAGCTGCACCGCGCGCTTCATGTGTTCCAACGCCTGAATCTGATTTCCCGCGCCGTGGTTCGCCACGCCGGACAGGTAGTACCAGCGCGCATTCCGCCCCGTGCTGGGGACGTTCTGCAAAATGGAACACGCCGACGCGTACCGTCCGGCGAGAATATCGCGGATGGCAGCGCGAACCGGCTCGGAATCACCCGCCTGCTCCTGCGGCGGGTTGACCTGCGTCTGATAGCCGCCGTAGCTGCCGTAACCGAATCCGCCGAAGAAGTCGCTGAACGGGTCATAGCCGCCCTGCTGACCATACGGATTGCCTTGCTGCTGTCCGCCGTAGGAATTGCCGCCGTAAGAGCCGTACGGATTTCCGCCGTAACTGCTGCCGCCATACGGATTCCCGCCATACGGATTCCCGCTATACGGATTCTGCTGCTGGCGGTTGGCGTACTTCTCCGGGTTCATCAGCATGTCGTAGGCTTCGTTGAGCTCGTTCATCTTTTTTGCCGCGTCGGGGTCGTTCGGATGCAAATCCGGATGGCACTCCTTGGCTTTGCGGCGATACGCGCGCTTGATTTCATCTTGGCTGGCGTTTTCGGATACACCCAGCACTTTCCGCGGGTCTGTGACCATGCTCGTCAGCCTCCTTTCACCGGGGAATCGTCCCCGCTCTCTTTGGTTGTGCGGCCGCTGTGCTTCTTCTGTTTTTCGGCGCGGCGGTGGAGGGACTCGTTGTAGCTCTGCCAGACTCCCTCATAGAGGATGTTGCGCAGAATATCCGCATCGGAGACGATAGGCAGCGACTCAAACGCCGCCGATGCGTCGCCAAGCAGCAGCGTCAGCACGTCGCGCATGTCCTCTGGTTGACGCCCCATCAGCAGCACGGGATTGTAGCTGTGCTTGCGCGTGTCGGCATCGTAATCACAGGCGGCATCCACCATGTAGATGAACCGCCCCAGCGACGCGCCGAACAGCCGCAGTGTGCGCGACCAGTAATCCTCCTCGCGCACGAACAGCGACGCCATCAGCGCGCCGAAGCAGTTTGCCGCCGCATCGGGGGAATCGCTGTGCGCCGCTTCCACCTCGCTCAGCGCCCGCAGGTTCTTCTCCAAATCGGCGCACTGGCGGGGATAATCCGCGCTGACCGCCTCGTAACGCTTTTTCAGCAGCTGCGCGGTCAGCCCGCCCGGCAGGGAGCGGTCGTCCTGCCAGTCGTCCAGCGCCTTGAAATACGCCAGCGCGATGGTCATATCGGCAGCGTAATCCGTCATCGACGTGCGGACGAAATCGTGCGCTTCCTTCGGGTGCGGCAGACAGCGCATTTGCCCGTGCGCTTCCGCCGGCTCATAGAGCGCGGAGAGGAAAATCGCCAGAAACGTCATGTCGTAGGTGAGCGTCATGCGGCCGCGGAAGCCGTGGCGGTCGCCCAGTGATTGGCATAATCCGCAGTACCATGCCCGATAGCGCTTTTTCTGCGCCTCATCGAGCGATTCCAGACAGGGTCTGACATAGCCGAACATTGCTTACGCCCTTTCGTCGAACTTGTGCTGGCATTTGGGGCAGGTGACGTGCTTTTCGCCGCAGCCGCGCTTGAGGCGCAGGCGCGTTTTGCACTGCGGGCAGCGGAAATACTTGTAGGTCTTTATGCCCCTGAGCCGCAGGAAAAACTGCCGGATTTCCGTCTGCGCGTGTCCCGTCTTGTCCATGAACTGGCGATTTTCCTCCTGCCGCTTGGCGACGTTGCGGCTCAGCATCCGCCACAGGGCGTATACATAGCACAGCATGGACAGAAGACTCGCCAGCGGCAGGCGGAACAGCGAAAGCAAACTGAAAACGATAGCGGCGATGAGCGCCGTGAAGCCGAGATTATCCGGCCCGTTGCGCCCCTGCATCCAGTTCGCGAGGGCGTTCTGCATCTTCGAGAAAAAAGACATCGGTGATTTCCTCCTTTGCTTTCGGAGCATAGTATACACCCCGAATTTGAGCCTAATGTGAACAAATGAAGAAGAAACCGCAACAAATTCGGCGGATACCCGCATTTTTGCAATTTTCGGATTCATCTGCGCCGGCTGCTTGCGTCTTGGCGCATTTTCATCCGAAAATCGCATGGTTTCAACCTATAAGAAATTCTGCGCCGATTGAAAAAAACCCTTCTTTGTGGTATGATAATTGCATGAGAGTTTCATGAGAAAATGAATGCGAGGTGCGTTGACGGTGCTGTTGCGGAATGGGCTGTTCTTTGCGGATGGTCATTTTTGGGAAAATCTGTGCGTCCGGCTGGAAACCGGGCGCGTGACAGCGATGGGCGAGGGCTTAGCGCCGTTGGCTGGCGAGGCTGTGATAGACCTGCAGGGGGATTTTGTCCTGCCGGGGTTCGTTGACGCGCACATCCACGCCTTCCGCGGGCATGACACGATGCAGGGCGAGGACGCGATTCGCCAGATGGCGCGGGAGCTGTATCAGGAGGGCGTTGCGGCGTTCCTGCCGACGACCATGTCCGCCAGCGTGGAGGATACGCGCCGGGTGATTGCCGCCGTCCGCCGCGTGATGGATACGCCGGAGCAGCGCGCAGCACAGGTGCTGGGGGCGCATATGGAAGCGCCGTTCCTATCGCCGGAGAAGGCAGGGGCGCAGCGGAAGGAGTTCTTTCTGCATCCGAACTGGGAGGCATTTCTTGATCTGACGGGCGGCGACATTCAGGCAGTGCGCGTCATCACGATGGCGCCGGAGCTGCCCAGCGCGGAAGATTTCATCCGCAAGGCGGCGGAGAACGGCATCCGCGTTTCCATTGGACACACGGCAGCGACCGACGAGCAGGTGCATCAGGCGGCGGACTGGGGCGCGACCCGTGTCACCCACACCTACAACGCGCAAACGCCGTTCACGCACCGCGCGCCCGGCGTTCCCGGCGCGGCATTGGTAGATGACCGCCTGTTCGCGGAGTTCATCGGCGACGGTGTTCATCTGCACGACGACGCGGTGAAGGTGCTTCTGCGCTGCAAGGGAGCGGACAAAGCCGTTGCGATTACGGACAGCATGGAAGCAGCGGGTTTGCCGGACGGCGAATACGCCTTAGGCGGGCAGGCGGTCACGGTGCGCGGACACGAGGCGCGTTTGCACGACGGCACGCTGGCGGGTTCGGTGCTGCTGATGCGGCAAGCGTTCCAGAACCTGCTGCTGCGCTACGGGCAGACACCGGAAGCGGCTGTGCGCATTTGCACGGAGAATCCCGCGCGTTCGATCGGCGCATCAGGGTTCGGGAAGATTTGCGTTGGGGCAGGTGTGCCCCTCACAAGGTGGGGGAAGGATTTCGCTTGGAAGGGAATCCTTGGGTAAAGGAACTTTTGGGTGTCTTTCCAGACAGTTTGTTCTTTCATTCTTGATTTTATTTGCGGCAGGGGAATCGCCGCTGCGGCGGCGACCAAAGGGCTTTCCGATCGCCCTTTGGAAACCTTCGGCGCGGACACTCTCATGTTTCTTGAATTTTATTGTAACTACTATATAGTTTGTGTGCTTTTTAGGTCAACCATCGTTCCTTCCATGTAGCGATAAAGTACAAGTAACATGGGAGGCGAATGCGAAGCAGTCCAGAGGGCGACCGCAAAGCCCTCTGGTCGCGTCCGCAGACGCGAAACCCTGCATCAGCACGCGGAAGAAGTATGAAGAAGCGCACAACTCAATCGCGCGAAAGGGTCAAGGGAGGAACTCCCTTGCAGGGTGCAGGGGCAGCGCCCCTGCCGGAGTCCAGAGGCAGAGCCTCTGGGGAAAGGAACACCACCGATGATGAAAATCGACTTGAGCGGACAGTGGCAGGTGAAGCTGGACGCGGAAAAACAGGAGACCATGCCGCAAGCGTACCCGGAGACGATGATGCTGCCGGGGACAACATCGGCGGCGGGACTTGGAATACCGAATCCCGCCAAGGAAACGGGCTGCCTGACCGACGCATATCGCTTCGAGGGCGCGGCGTGGTTCATGCGCACGTTCACCGCGGGCGACTGGACGGGCGAGCAGACGATGCTCACGCTGGAACGCACCCGCAAAACAACCGTCTACCTCGACGGTCGCCCCATCGGGCATCAGGAGAGCCTATGCACGCCGCACCGCTACTTCCTGCCGCCTGTGCACGCTGGCGAGCATACCCTTGTCATCCGCGTGGATAATACCGATTATCCCACGCGCGGCGGGCATTTGACCAGCCCCGATACGCAGAGCAACTGGAATGGCATCACCGGTGAGATCAGCTTGACCGTCGCCCATACACTGCTGACGGATTTGACCGTGCGCCCAGACTTGCGGCGCGGCTGCCTGCGCGTGCATGGGCATATCATCGGCGCGCCCGACGGTGTGGCGGGCATTGTGCTGCCGGGGCAGATGGAGCATCTGCTGCCGTACCGCGGGGGCGTGCTGAACGGGGAATGCCCGCTCAAGGGCAATGAAGCCTTCTGGGACGAAGCGCACCCCGAAATCCACACCATCTCCATTGACCTCGACGGCGATGTGTACGAAACGACATTCGGCTTGCGCGATGTGCGGACGGTCGGGCGGCGGCTGCTCATCAACGGGCGCGAAACCTTCCTGCGCGGCAAAGTTGATAATCTGCTGTACCCCAAAACCGGGTACACGCCAACTGACGTCGCGTCGTGGATGACGATTTTGGGCATTGCCAAGGAATACGGCATCAATCATTACCGCTACCACACCGCCTGCCCGCCGGATGCGGCATTCACGGCGGCGGATCTGCTTGGTGTGTATATGGCGCCGGAGCTGCCGTTCTGGGGGACGGTCGCGGAAGAGGGCGAAGAAGGCTACGACGAGCGCGAACGCGACTTCCTCTTCCAAGAGGGCTTCCGTATCCTGCGCGAATACGGGCATCACCCGTCGTTCCTGTGGCTTTCGCTGGGCAATGAGCTGTGGGGCAGCAAGGACGTGCTGAACCGCATGATGCGCGCCTACCGCGAGGCGGACGACACCAAGCTGTACAGCAGCGGCGCGAACAACTACCAGTTTGTGCCGGATGTGCTGGACGAGGAAAATGTGCTCGTCGGCGTCAGGCTGGGGCGCGAACGGCTGATTCGCGGCAGCTACGCCATGTGCGACGCGCCGCAGGGCATTGTGCAGACGACCGCGCCGGAGTCCGTCAGCAATTATGATGCCAGCATCGTTCCGGAAACGCTGGGGCAGTCGGGTGAAGCCGGCAAGGTGCAGATTCAGTACGGTACGGGCGTGAAGGAAGTGGACGCGCAGTCCGCGGATGCCCTCATCCCGGATGTGCCTGTCATCAGCCATGAGGTCGGGCAGTATGTGTTCTATCCTGATTTCTCGGAGATTCCGCATTACACCGGGCCGCTGAAGCCGCGCAACATCGAGGCGATGCGCGAGAATTTGGAGCGGGCAGGGTTGTACGGCGAGCATGAAGACTTTTTCCGGCAGACGGGGCATCTGGCGGTGGACTGCTACAAGCGGGAAATCGAAACGCTGCTGCGGTCGCGGGAGGTATCGGGCTTTCAGCTGCTGGATTTGCAGGACTACACCGGGCAGGGGACGGCGCTTGTCGGCGTGCTGAACGCGCTGATGGAAAACAAGGGGCTGATTTCCGCCGAGGAGTGGCGCGAGTTCTGCGCCGGAACGGTCGTGCTGGGTGAATTTGCGTCGTTCACAGGCGTGATGGGCGAGGACATCCGTTTTGATGTGCGAATCAGCGAATGCGACCCGGAAAAGCAGCATACCCGCATCCGCTGTACCCTCATGGACGGTGAGCGCGAACTGTACGCTTGCGACGTGGCGCCGGGTGCGCGGCGTGGGCGGCTGACGGACGCAGTATCCGTCACGTTCCCGGCGGAGTGCTATCGGGACGCCATGCAGGAGCGCATCACGGGCTTGACCGTCGTGCTGACACTGGAGGACGGCACGCGCAATCATTACCCGATTTGGCTGATTCCGCCCGTTGAGATTCGCATTACCCGCGAGGGCATCGAGAAGGACGGGCGGATGGTGGCGTTTGTATCCGCAGAAGAGAAGGCGGACGGCGCGGCGATTGTTGTGCCGAGCGCGGAGGGGCAGCTTCCGGCGGAATACTGCACGGATTTCTGGTGCTACCCGATGTTCCGTTCAATCAGCGAGAGCATGGGCAAGCCTGTGCCGGTCGGGACGATGGGGCTGTCCATCGACACCGCGTCGCCGCTGCTGAAGCGGTTCGCGCAGGAGGATTACACCACCCCCGTGTGGTACGCTATCCTGCAAACGGCGCATGTGCAGCGCCTTCCGGCGGACATTCACCCCGCGGTGCAGATGATTGACAATACGGAACGCTGTGCGCGGCTGGGCATCCTCTATCAGCAGGACGGCATGTGGCACTTGACGGCGCGCTTGTGGGAAAAGCCGGATGACCCGGCGGTGCGCGCGCTGGCGTGGTCGCTGTGGGAGGCGCTGAAATGACGCTGATTTACCCTGCGACGGCGGATGCGTTCCGCTGCATTGCGGGCGCTTGCCGCCACACCTGCTGCAAGGGCTGGGAAATCGACATTGACCCGGACACGCGGGCGAAGTATGCCGCCATGACGGGCGAAATCGGGCAGCGGCTGCGCGACGCGATTGCGGACACGCCGGACGGCGCTTCTTTTCGCCTGCGGGAGGATGAACGCTGCCCGATGCTGAACGACAGCGGCTTATGCGACATCATCATCGCTTGCGGCGAAGGGGCGCTGTGCCAAATCTGCGCCGACCATCCGCGCTACCGCAACGAGTTTTCGACATTCACCGAAGTTGGCTTCGGGCTCTGCTGCGAAGCGGCGGCGGATTTGACCCTGCACTGGCCACAGCCGATGACGTGGCACACGCAGGGCGGCGGCAAACGTCCGCAGGGGTCGCCGGAGGAAGAAGCGCTGCTGCAGGCGCGGGCGGCACTCATCCGCATCATGCAGGACAGGACACGCGGCATTCCTGCCCGGCTGAATGCCTTGTGTGAAGCGGTAGGCACGGTAATGCCAACGCGTACGGCAGCGGAATGGGCGGACTTCCTGCGGACGCTGGAGCGCCTTGATCCGACGTGGGACGCGGTGCTGACGCGGCTGACGAATGCGCCGGACGATTTGCCGGATTTTTCCCCGCTGGCGGTGGAGCAGTTCACGGTGTACCTGCTGCATCGGCATGTGCCGGGGGCGCTGCTGGATGGCGATTTGCCGGGACGGGTGCTGTTTTGTGCGGTATCGGGGATGCTGTTCCTGCGCTTGTCGACGCTGCTGGGCGAAAACGAAGCGGCGCGGATGTACTCATCAGAAATCGAATACTCGGAGGAAAACCTCTGCTCGTTTCTGGATGAGCTGGATGCAGTAGAGGACGAATGATACTATTTGCCTCTTCACGGAAAGTTGGGGAAGCAAACAAGGGCTTAGGCGAAGCACCAAAAAGCT
>OIYO01001653.1_pt1 | contig 11245 bp, 7 predicted proteins | sample 1588191 | NCBI WGS metagenome assembly OIYO01 (sample SAMN03283275) | human gut metagenome | biome: human-associated habitat; material: feces | host: Homo sapiens | place: Peru | collected 2012 | reverse complement strand
ACTGACCACTAATTACTGAAACAATAATTTACCTCGGTAAATTATTGTTTTTTTGCGTATTGTAATTCAATATCATATATCCCGTCCGCTATTGTTTTAAAAGCGGGGGCGCAGTCCGTTGACGAATATTCGCCGTGTTCGTTCATCACGACTATCGCATACCGCGGATTTTCTGCGGGGAAGTACCCGGCAAACCATGTATGCAGTACCTCCTCGCCGTTTTCATACCAGCCCGACTGAGCCGTCGCCGTTTTTCCGGCGGCGGTGTTTTTTTCGGGCTTCGCGTTCCTTCCGCTGCCGTCGGTTACGGTCAGCTCGAGCATTGACTGAATCTTTTTGCACACGCTTTCGGTTATAACCCTGTTCTGCGTTTCGTTCTTATAATACGCCGTTACCGCGCCGTTTTCGTCCGTAAAGCATTTAATCAAATACGGCGTTCTGTATATTCCCGACGAGGCAAAAGCCGAATAAACCCCGGCTATCTGTAACGGGGAAGCCATGAGCGTTCCCTGTCCGAATGATAAATTCGCAAGCGCCGGCGCGGAATCGATTTCGCTTTTGTCTGGGACGTTTCCGCCCTCGCAGACAAGCGAATCGGCAAGCTTTATTTCCTTTCCGAGTCCGAGTGATGAGGCGAGATCTATTATTTTGTCCGCGCCCGTTTCGAGTCCGAGCGTTATATAATATTCGTTGCATGAAACGGCTGTCGCGCCCGCCATGTCGAGAACGCCGTGTCCGTCGTTTTTATGACAGTTGAACACAGTCGAATTAACGCTTATTTTTCCGTCGCACCCGACCGTCATATTCTCGCTTATTCCGCTGTCGAGAGCCGCCGCGGCGACTATCGGTTTAAATACGGAGCCGACGGAGTACGCGCTGAGCGCCCTGTTCACAAACGGTGAATTTTCGTCGTTTACGCTTTTTTGCAGATTGCTCCTGTCTATCGACGGCGCGGTGGCAAGAGCGGTAATTGAATTGTCCCGAACGTCCAGAACCACGGCGCACCCGGTCGTTATCCTGTTTTCTTTGAGTGCGTTTTCGCATATCGATTGGATGTTCTTGTCTATCGTCAGCACGATCCCCGCTTTCGAATAATAATTGTCATCCTTTATTCTAATCTTTTCGCCCGAGAGCGATATGCCCGAAGCCGAGACCGGGAACTGCGCTTTAATCGTTCCCGAATTTTCGCTCAAAAACGTGTTGTATATTTTTTCGAGTCCGAACGCGCCGTTTCCCGACGAGTCGAGATACCCTATAAGATTCTGCGCGGGGTCTGAATCGGAATACCGTTCGTATGTCTTAAAGGCAGTTATGCCGGAGCCTGCTTTGATTTCCCTGTCCGTTTTTAATAATATAGGTTTGCCCGACGTGAAATTACTTTCGATTTTTAAAAATTCATCCGAGGTCAGACGCTCTTTTAATATGCTCCGGCTCCCGCTGTCCGGCGCTGCGGCAATATAATAATCCGTTTTTGTATTGACCATAGGACGCATGTTCACGTCGTAAATGTATCCGCGCTTTTCATTTATTAAGTACGACGAATATTTCACCGAGTCCGCCCTGACGGAGCTGTCCGAATTGTTTATATATCCTATTCTTATTAATAATGCGAGACTCGCAAGCGCAAAGAGCGAAAAAACCGTAAGCACCCGTCTGTTCATAATATCACCCGTTAAAATCATGCCCCGAAAAAAAATTTTTAAACTTTTTCAATTTTTTTGAAAAAAGGGGTTGACAAACGCGTTTTGTGCGGTTATAATGATGACAACAAAAGCACTTCACCGTAATAAAGTGCTACAACATTAAAACATAGAAACGGAGAAATTGAAAATGAAAAAGGCAATCAAAGTATTATCAATCATTCTTGCGGTTGTAATGACCGTGCTGTGCTTCGCTTCGTGCACCGGAAAGACCGAGGACGAAACGAAAACCGACACCTCAAAGGCACCCGCTTCAAACGCGTCGAACGAAGCAAGCGATATGGCTTACGTTAAAGAAAAAGGCAAGCTTGTCGTAGGTATCACGGACTTCGAGCCCATGGATTATCAGAATGAAAACAAAGAGTGGATCGGTTTTGACGCAGACATGGCTAAGGCTTTCGCAAAGAGTCTCGGCGTAGACGTTGAGTTTATTGAAATCGACTGGGATAACAAGGTTATGGAGCTTAAGAGCAAAACGATCGACTGTGTATGGAACGGCATGACCCTTACGGACGAAGTAAAAGCTTCAATGTCTTGCTCGAACGCATACTGCAACAACGCTCAGATCGTTATCGTTCCTAAGGATAAGGCTGACAAGTACCAGACCGCAGAGTCTTGCAAAGAACTTAATTTCGCGGTAGAGGCAGGCAGCGCAGGTAAGAACGAGGCAGCGGCTAACGGATTTAAATACACTGAGGTTAAGGATCAGGCTACCGCTCTTGCAGAGGTTGCGGCAGGCACATGCGACGCTGCTATCATCGATTCTCTTATGGCTGCCGCAATGGTAGGCGAGGGAACCGGCTATGCACAGCTTGCATACACCGTAAAGCTCAACTCCGAGGAGTACGGCGTAGGCTTCCGTCAGGGATCGGATCTTACCGCTAAGCTCAACGAGTTCTTCGCTGCCAACGGCGAGCTTATGGATAAAACGGCAGAAACCTATAAAGTACAGGCAATGCTTATCAAATAAGCTTTATAAAGCAAAAGCAAATAACGGAGAGCGCGCATAGTGCGCTCTCTGATTTTGATTATTTTCAATTAAATTTCCCGATAAAGGATGTTACATAAATGAATTTTCAGACGGTAGTCGAGCAGTTCCCGACGGTATTCGCTTCGCTGAACGTTGGATTTTTGCAGACTCTCAAATTGTTTTTTATAACGCTTCTCGGCGCGATTCCGTTAGGACTCGTAATATCGTTCGGCTCTATGTCGCGCTTCAAGCCCCTGTCCGCGCTTGTCAGAGTTATAGTGTGGATATTCAGAGGTACGCCCCTCATGCTTCAGATTATGATAATATATTTCTTCCCCGGACTCGTTTTTCACAATAATATATGGGGCAGCGGAGAAAACGGCAGATTCATAGCCTCATGCGTTTCGTTTATAATAAACTACGCGTGCTATTTCTCCGAGATTTACAGAGGCGGAATACAGGGCGTTCCCGTCGGACAGCAGGAGGCGGGGCTTGTGCTCGGTATGTCGAAATCGCAGATATTCTTCCGCGTTACGCTCATGCAGATGATTAAGAGAATCGTTCCTCCCATGTCGAATGAAATTATCACGCTCGTAAAGGACACGTCCCTTGCGCGTATCATCGCTTTGCAGGAGATCATCTGGGCAGGTCAGGCGTTCCTTAAGGGTTCGCAGGGCATTTCCGGACAGATATGGCCGTTGTTCTTCACCGGTGTTTACTATCTTGTATTCAGCGGAATTCTGACGCTTCTGTTCGGCAGACTCGAAAAGAAATTAAGTTATTTCAAGGTTTAAGGGGGAGAGAATATGTCGATACTTAAAGTTGAAAACGTATCAAAGAACTTCGGTTCTACGAAGGTTTTAAAGGACATAGGCTTTACCCTTGAAGCAGGCGATGTTCTTGCGATAATCGGCTCCTCGGGAAGCGGTAAAACGACACTTTTGAGATGTCTTAACTTCCTCGAAACGCCCGACAGCGGTAAATTCTATCTCGACGACGAGCTTTTATACGACGCAGGCGAGCATAAAAAGCTTACCGATAAGGAATTAAGAGCGAAGAGAATTAATTTCGGACTCGTTTTTCAGCAGTTTAATTTATTTCCGCAGTATAACGTTCTCGACAACGTAACGCTCGCTCCGAAAATGAGAGCAAAAGAAGAGCCCGATTATAAAAAGAATAAAAAAGAGATTAACGCGCAGATTGAAGCGAATGCAAAGGATATCCTCGAACGCGTCGGACTCTCGCAGAAGCTTAAAAATTATCCGTGCGAGCTTTCGGGCGGTCAGCAGCAGAGAGTTTCGATAGCGAGGGCTCTCGCGCTCGAGCCGAAAATTCTGTTTTTCGACGAGCCGACGAGCGCGCTCGACCCCGAGCTTACCGGCGAAATTCTGAAGGTTATAAGAAAGCTTGCAGACGAGCACGTTACAATGGTTATCGTAACGCATGAGATGGCGTTTGCCAGAGACGTTGCGAATAAAGTCATTTTCATGTCCGACGGCGTAATCGCCGAGGAGGGCTCGCCCGAGGATATCTTCACGAATCCCAAAAATTCGAGAACTAAACAGTTCTTACAGCGCGCTTTAGAGAATCCCTGATGGGACTGCCGCCTTTAGCGCAGACCAAAGAACAAAAAACGCATAAAACTGTATTTCACATTTGTATTTAAACGCATACTTTGCGAGATACAGTTTTTTGTTCTTTTAAACGTTTTTTTGCCCGCTCGCGGTACTTTATGTACAGCTTCGGGGCAAAGAAAACGTTTTCTGCATCTAAATTCGGCAGTTTTGTTCCTGCTATATATTACCAAATCCGTACGATTGTTCAAACCTGCCGGATTCGGTTTTTTATTATTGCAATTCTTTTCTTGATGTGATAAAATATCGTTTAGATTAATTTTGTTAAATTTAAGAGGAATAATATATGAAACTCGGTATTGTAGGACTTCCCAATGTAGGAAAAAGCACGCTTTTTAACGCGCTGACGAACGCGGGCGCGCAGTCGGCGAACTATCCGTTCTGCACGATTGAACCCAATGTCGGCGTTGTAAGCGTTCCGGATAAGAGACTTGACGCACTCGCAAAGATGTATAATCCCGAAAAGATTACGCCCGCGACGATTGAATTTGTCGATATCGCGGGACTTGTCCGCGGTGCCTCCAAGGGAGAGGGACTGGGAAATAAATTTTTATCGCATATAAGAGAGGTCGACGCGATTATTCACGTCGTCAGATGCTTTGAGAACGGCGATATTGTTCACGTCGACGGCAGTATAGACCCCGCGAGAGATATTGAGACGATTAATTTAGAGCTTATCATGTCCGACATGGAGATACTCGACAGACGTATCGACAGGGATACAAAGGCTATGAAGGGTGATAAGTCGCTTGCCTCCGACGTTGAATTCTTTAAACGTGTACGCGAAAAGCTCGACGAGGGAGTGTGTGCGAGAGCCGTCGAAACGGACGACGAGGAGCGTGCAAAGCTCGAAAGCGTCGCGCTTCTTACGTTAAAGCCCGTTATATACGCCTGCAATATGAGCGAGGAGGATTTTTCTTCCGGCGTCGAATCCAACGAGGGATATAAGGCGGTCTGTAAAATTGCGGAAGCCGAGGGAAGCCGGGTTCTGCCGATATGCGCCGAACTCGAGGCGCAGATAAGCTCGCTTGATAAGGATGAAAAGGAGATGTTCCTTTCAGACCTCGGAATCGAGCAGGGCGGACTTGATACGCTTATTCAGGAAAGCTACGATCTTCTCGGACTCATGTCTTACCTTACGGCGGGACAGCCCGAGGTCAGAGCGTGGACGATTAAAAAGGGTACGAAGGCTCCGCAGGCGGCGGGCAAAATTCATTCGGATTTCGAACGCGGATTTATTCGTGCGGAGGTTGTTTCGTTCGATGACCTTATGGCGTGCGGTTCGATGACCTCGGCAAAGGAAAAGGGACTTGTCCGCAGCGAGGGCAAGGACTACGTAATGCAGGACGGCGATATCGTCCTGTTCAGATTTAACGTGTGATAAGCGTTTTTACGTTATGTTATAAAGAAAAAAGCGGAACCGACAACGCCGTAATGCCTGTAAAGTTTTAGGCGGTACAGAGCACGGCGGGCATTTCGTTCGGCGGTTTCGTATATATCCGCTCGTGGCGCAGCCGGATAACGCAGCAGATTCCGATTCTGAAGATCGGGGGTTCGAATCCCTCCGAGCGGGCCAAAAAAAAAGCATCTCCGCGGCAGCGGGGATGTTTTTTTATGGAATTCGGCGGAGGGATTCGAACCCTGAGAGGGTGAGCGGCGTTAAGAAAACAGTCCGGGGGACTGTTTTTAGGCGCGAAGGGCGAGACGGGTACTGTCGCATTAAGTGACGCTCGGAAGAAAAAGAAATTCAGGCACCTTCTCAACAGTCTCACAACGTGCCGAAAACTACTTTTTCGACGCGCTGAACACAGTTTTTCTGTAAAAAAACCTGTGGTTGTGTTTTTTTGGAAATTTGTTCATTTAACTTTATTATATAATGCAAATAGGTCAAACAAAAGAAAAATTCAAAAAAAGGGAAGTGACAATATGAAAAAATTGTTGACCGTGCTGTTGCTATTATGTATGGTGGTGACAGGTATACCCGTTTCGGCAGCGGATGGAGAGACAACTCCGACTGTTGAGATCGGAACTTATATCAGTTTAGGTAAATATAATGAAAAGAGTATTATTTGGAGATGCGTTGATATTGATGAAAACGGGCCGCTTATGCTTGCCGACAGGATAGTTGATACCCTTCCTTATGATGCACGTACGAACGACAACAACAGGTCAAAGTCACACAGTCGAAACTATAAGCGTGATTCATATGGTTCCAATTATTGGAAAGACAGCAATATGCGCTCATGGCTCAATTCTACCGCTGTTGCGGGCGAGGTAAAATGGCTGTGCGGTAATCCTCCAAAGAGCAATTCTGTCAAAGGCAATAGTTATGACGATAAAGCAGGCTTTTTGAATGAATTTTCTAAGGCCGAAATAGCCGCTATGAAAACAGTGACGCAACGTTCGCTCGTATCTCATCCGGAATATAAGCATGGAATTTACGAGGGGGATGCCCGCTCTGATTTGGAATTAAATTATGATATCGAAAATGTTGCAAGAAACTTTGACAGTGCATATTATGAAAATTCTACCGAGAAAGTATTCCTTCTTGATGTCAAACAGGTTAACAATGTTTGGAAAAAACACGGATCATATTATATCGCTGCCAACGATCAGGGAACAAACTGGCCATCTTGGCTCAGAACACCGGTGTCCAATTGCAACCACGATATGCGTTACGTTCATTCTAACGGAACTGTCGGTCGCGAGTCGCCTGATGCTTCATATATCGGAGTCAGACCGGCATTTTATCTCGACGCTGATTATTATGTAACAACCGGCGGCGACGGAACGGCGGCAAACCCATATATGGGCTCTGCTCCTGACAAAATTGAAAACGATTACACCGTTGCTGAGCCGGAGGATGATCCAAATCAAGATTGGGATATAGACGTAGAAAACAGTCTTAAACTCAACCTTGGTCCATATTATTCTAAGGATGGCAAATACGCAGAACCCATAATTCCTGTTTATACAATCCAGAAGACTAGAAGCGATACGGAAAACATGGTAATTATCATTTGCGGTGAAGGATATACTAAGAGTCAGCAACAAAAATTTATTGGTGATGCAAAAAGAGTTTGGAGCGGTGCTATGCAATACGAGCCATATCGGAGCTATGCCGACCGCTTTAACGTCTATGCGCTTTGTACCGCATCAGAATCGAGTTTTGAAAATGGTGGAAGCACTTTTTTTGATGTAGTTGTAGGTTCAAATAATTCCTCGTCAATATCGGGAAATATAAATGGTAACGTTTGGAAAAATCATATTTTTGAGCGTTGCATAGGACCCGAATTTATTGAAAAAATCCACGATGCACATATTCCTAACAAAACCGAGCCGAATACATATTATTGGAATGATGATGAACAATATCCGCCTTACTATTATGTTCACAACTATATCAGTCAATTTGCTTTGCTCGTCAACACAAACCGCAACTTTGGAGATGCATACACCAACTTGAAATACGGATTTCACTATTTTATAACTCCATCTGACAGCTATCGTGCGCCTAAAACTTTTGCACACGAACTTGGTCATGGATTGCTTGGATTGGGAGATGAATATATGGACAGCGTAGCCGAGCAATCTGATTTAATATCACTTAACGTTGCATATACTCACGATCCGGAAAAAGTCAAGTGGAACCAACTGTTAGGTTTTAGAAAAACCTATACATGCCCGTCAACATATACTCAGAAAGCGTACAATTCCAGTTATGAGTGTTTGATGCGAGATACTGACTATTCGTTCTGTGAAGTTTGCAGATTGCAAGGATACAAAAGGTTGTCTCAACTTGTCGAAGGCAAAAATCTTTATGTGGCAGTTCCTGAAGTGAAAGAGTATACGGGGAAATATTCGAGCTTGTCAGAATTTAAGGATACGTCATACACCGGATACCATAATTTTAACAGTTACCGCAGCGGCGTTTTGCTTAGCGGTTCAAGCAAGAATAGATTCGGTAATTCTATGGCGGGGAAACAGATAGAACTAAGGACGATTGTTCAAAATCTGTCGGATACTACGGAGCGTTCTATTACTATGAAGTTGTGGATAAGTCGAGCGGACGGCAGTGTTGCTACCACGACCAATGGCAGCAAACTTGAAGCGGCGGAGACTTTCCTTATCCCTGTATGGAGTGAAAAAAGTAATTTTTGGCCCAAAGGAGCACTTGAGTATACCGGCAGCAACTTCAATTCCGGTTTGCTTAGCTGTTCTATGATTTATCAAATACCGTCCGATGTCACTTTGAAATACGGAGATTACGTCGCCTTTGAAGTGACAGACGAAAAAGGCAATGTCCTGGCCAACGACAATACGGAAAATCAAACTTATGCTAATGTTACAATTCAATATTGCTTAGAGGACGGAAGCCGGATTCCTAATACTAACAGTGCGGAGATTCCTGCTCCTGTTGGGACAAAATTTGATGGGTCGACGCACCCTGTTCCGCTTTACGGCTATACTTTCGTCAGAGCGGACGGACTTGACCAAACGGTAACCTCAAAAGGTCTGAACGTGACTTATTACTATGCAAAACAAGCTGAAGAACATACTCATGATTGGGGAAATTGGGAGAGTAACGGCAACGGAACGCATACTTGCACTTGCATGACAGACAACTCTCACTCCAAAACAGCCAATTGTGTTGGTGGTGAGGCAACTTGCACAAACAAGGCGGTTTGCGAAATCTGCCTTGCGGCATACGGCGAAATTAACGCAAGCAACCATGATTACGGCGAGCCTGTTGTTACTCATTCGACCTGCACAACTGCCGGTTCAAAGATTTATGTCTGCAAGCGCAACAGCAGTCACAGTTATTCCGAAGCACTTGCGATTGATGCCGACGCCCATACTTGGGGCGAGTGGGTGGTAGAAACTCCTGCGACCTGCACGACTAAGGGAACGGAAAAGAGAACCTGTGAGCTTGACGGAAGCCATGTTGAAACAAGAGATCTTGAAACGGTTGCCGACGCCCATGTATGGGGCGAGTGGGTAGTAGAAACGCCTGCAAGCTGCGTTGACACCGGTCAAAAGGTACGGACCTGTATCAATAACGAAGCACATAAAGAGACTGTCGAAATTCCGAAAAAAGAACACACCGACGCAAACAATGACGGAATTTGTGACGTCTGCGAAAAACCGTTGAACAAAAACTGTTCCGATATCTGCCATAGTAAGTCTACTCTTGCGAAGTTTGTTTATAAAGTTTTGCGCTTTTTCTGGAAGCTGTTTAAAATTAACAAAACCTGCTCTTGCGGGATTGCACACTATTGATAGTCTTATCCTCCGGTCGGGCAGTTCCTCAATTTATACCTTTTAACGGTGGGTAAATCATTTAATAAAAGGTCTGTGCCGTGTGAATTTGGTATCAAAACAGGTCTTTACTTTCATAAAAAACATCCCCGCGGCAGCGGGGATGTTTATTTGGAATTCGGCGGAGGGATTTGAATCCTGAGAGGGTGAGCGGCGTTAAGAAAACAGTCCGGGAGACTGAAAAAGAATGTTTGCGTTTTGGAGTGTAAATTATCGTTTGTTTTCTTGACTGCTCCACGTTTTATATGTTACAATCGAATCGGGTGATATTATGCAGAATAATTTTAAAACCGTACGCACGCAATCGTTTTCCAAAAAGGATTCGGACGAGGGCGTATTTATAAAGCAGTATCAGCTTATAAAAAACACCGAAACGAACGAAACGTCGGTCGGACTTGTTTTTGAAAATATTTCGGATAAAAGCGTTTCGTCCGCCGATATCCGTATTAAATACAGTGTTTCGGGCGAGGAAAAGACGAAAGAAATTACATCGGAAATTATCGAGGGCGAGGCGGGTAAGGTATGTCCCGCGCGCGAGCTTTATCCGCTCGGTTCGGAGGAAATCACGGAAATTACTTTAGAGGTAGTAAAAGTTAATTACGGCGAGGTCAACAAAAAGTCCCGTCCGCAGGTTCTGTCCGTTCAGTCCGAGGGCAAGGGTGCAAAAAAAGGCGGTAAGAAGAAAAAGGTGCTTATTATCATTCTCGCCGTTGTCGCACTCGTCTGCGCCGCCGCGGGCGTGATACTTCTTGTTTCTCCCGATTCGAATAAAAAACCGAACGGAATCGGCACTGTTACGGGTAAAGGTGATCCATCCTACGCTGAGACCGCCGCAAATAACGACAATAAAGCCGAAACGACGATCCCCGACTTAAAATCTGCGGGAGGTCACGATATTGCCGAATCCGATCAGACGGTTTCTGTGTCCGCGCTGCCCGACGTTCTTACATCATTTTTAAACGGACATTTTTATTTAAGCGGAAAAATTTACTCCGTGTCTACGGGTGAGACCGATACATTTTCTCTTGCCGTTGACGGGTCGAACCACTTTATGACCGAGGATAAGAACGGCGTTAAGATAGGCGTATGCTCATTCGGCGGAAAGAATTATTATGTTAACGTCAAAAATTCGACGCGTCTTGAGGTTACGAACGAGCTTATGCAGACTCTCGGAATGACTGCCGATGACTTTAAATTAAAGATATTCGATATGTCGCTTGTTAAGGATTATAAACTGTACGCGGCGACGATCGATTCCGAAGCGGGATTCTGTCTTGACGTTACGTATTCGGACGGTTACAGCGACAGAGTTTATTACGTAAACGATACCGTTGCACAGATAAATGTATACGACGCGCAGTCGCGTCTTTTGGAGAGTATTATATGCGACGGATTCGATTCGAAAATACCCGACAATATGCAAAATGTCGATTCATACAAAGCCGTCGATTCATATGAAGAATTTTTTAACTCGCTTGCGGAGTAAACAATAATTTATTGCGTTACATACGATAAATTATAGCAGTGGGCAGCAGTCAGTGTTCAGTGGTCAGAAATTACGTAATACCGACTGCTGTCCGCTAATCACCGACCGCTGTAAAAACGGCGGATTCATGCGAACC
>OIYO01001649.1_pt1 | contig 11256 bp, 6 predicted proteins | sample 1588191 | NCBI WGS metagenome assembly OIYO01 (sample SAMN03283275) | human gut metagenome | biome: human-associated habitat; material: feces | host: Homo sapiens | place: Peru | collected 2012 | reverse complement strand
GATTTACAACTATTATATATATGTACTTTGTGATATAATATTTTTAGAATTTGGGGTGCTAGTATGGCAAAAGTTTTTAAAACACTAGATGAACAAGTTGAAATATTACAAAGTAAAGGGCTAATTATTAACGACATTCCAGAAACAAAAGATATTCTTTTGCGAGAAAATTATTTTTTTATAAGTGGTTATAGGATGCTTTTTATGGAAAGTCAAGAAAATAAAAAATTCTTGCCAGGAACAACTTTTGATGAACTTTATTCAATGTTTCAGTTTGATAGACATGTTAGGAATATTTTATTTAAAAATTTATTATTGACACAAATATAAAAGGAGATGCAAAGTGTATGTTATGTCAATCATGTGGCAAAAATACTGCGAATACTCATATAAAAAAAGTGATTAATGGCGATGTTAAGGAATATATGTTGTGTGAAGCTTGTGCTAAGAAGTTGGGGTATGGAGATATATTTAATGATTTTTCATTGAATTTTGATAATTTCCTTGGAAGCTTCTTTACGGAAAATATTCCTCATAAATTAAGATTAGATTCTACTCGTTGCGAAAATTGTGGCTCGTCGTTTGAGGATATTTCAAGTAGTGGCAAAGTTGGCTGTCCAAACTGTTACAAAGTGTTTTATGATAAGCTCGTTTCATCCATAAAAAGGATTCACGGAAACACTAAACATGCTGGCAAACTCGCGGCTAGCGTTAACTCTAACAAAAGAGTTGAAAGTAAGATAGATGACTTAAAAACTGAATTAGGCTGTGCAATTGAAAAACAAGAGTTTGAAAAAGCTGCGAAACTTCGCGACAAAATAAAAGAATTAGAAAAGGGGCTGGAAAATAATGAATAAATGGTACAATAAAACAGGACCACAAGGCGATGTAGTTATTAGTACGAGGATTAGATTTGCACGAAACTTAAACAGTTTTCCTTTCCCATGTAAACTTTCAGAAAAGCAAAAGGTAGAAGTTATTAATTTAGTGAAAAACGTGATATCTGAAGATGAAATAGGAAAAGAGTTAAAGTATGTCGATCTTCGCAGTCTTAGCAAAGTAGATAGGGTTTCCCTAGTAGAAAGACATATAACCAGCCCGAACTTTGTTGAAGAAACTTACGGTAGGGGACTATTTTTATCGGACGATGAGTCTGTTAGTATAATGATAAATGAAGAGGATCATATAAGGCTTCAGGTTATAAAACCAGGCTTAAATTTTGAAGATTCATACTGCATTGCAGATAAACTTGACGATACCTTAGATAAAAAACTTTCTTTTGCGTTTGACGATAACTTGGGGTACCTTACGCAATGCCCTACAAACCTTGGAACAGGGATGAGAGCGTCTGTTATGCTTCACTTGCCTGCTTTAAGAGAAAGCGGTGTTATGGAGAAGATCTCATCTAACCTGTCTAAACTGGGGTTGGTGCTAAGGGGAATATATGGAGAAGGCACAGAACCTAAAGCTGACTTTTACCAGCTTTCTAATCAAGTTACACTGGGCCTTTCTGAGAAGGCATCCATTAAAAACTTGGAAGATGTAACAATGCAGTTAATATCTCAGGAAAGAAACGCTAGAGGCGAAATGATAAAGCATATAGAATTTATAGATTTGATTCACAGGTCTTATGGAGTTTTGAAAAATGCAAGACTTTTGAGTAACAATGAATTTATGAAACTTATATCTAATGTAAGGTTAGGTGCGGCAGCAGGTGAAATCAAGGATCTTTCTCTTGAAAGTATAGATAGCCTTATAATAAAAGTTCAACCGGCAATGTTGTCTCTTGAAGAAAAGAAAGATTTGACTGCCAACCAAAGAGAACAACTTCGGGCAGAAATAATAAGAAATGCATTAAATAAAGAACAATCGGACTAAGGAGGAATTTGTATGTATAGATTTAACGGATTTACAGAAAAGGCCAACAATGCACTAAATTATTCTATAGAGAGCGCAGAAAATTGTGGGCATACTTACGTTGGCAGCGAACATATTTTACTTGGACTTTTAAAAGAAGGAACAGGCGTTGCGGCAGTTGTTTTGTCTGAACTTGGTATAAATGATTCTGAACTTGAGAATATAATAAGAACTGAAATAGGTGTAGGCAGTAGGACTTCTTTGAGCACAAATGACTTCACACCGAGAACCAAAAGAATTTTACAAATGGCTGTTATGCAAGCTGCAACTTTGGGACATAATTACGTAGGCACAGAGCATTTGCTAATAGCTATAATTGAAGAAAGCGACAGCTATGCTGTTAGGTTCTTAAATGAGATGGGTACGAGTGCAAAAGCTATACTTGAAAAACTGAACAGTACCATGGGAGACTATGAAGCTGAAGATGTTAAATTTTCTCAAAATGGCGGAGTAGGTCACAAACCTGGAGTTAACTCTAAAAGCAAAACTAAAACTCTAGATCAATTCGGAAGAGATTTGACAGCACTTGCTTCGTCTGGAGCCATAGATCCTGTCATAGGCCGAGAAGAAGAAATACAAAGAGTTATACAGATATTATCTAGAAGGACAAAGAATAATCCATGTTTAATAGGCGAACCGGGTGTTGGTAAAACGGCGGTTGCTGAAGGATTAGCACTTAAAATAGTTTCAAGAGATGTTCCTGAAATTTTAAAAGATAAACGGGTATTTTCGCTCGATCTTACTAGCATGATAGCTGGTACGAAATATAGAGGAGATTTTGAAGACAGAATAAAAAATGCTATAGGTGAAATAAAAAAATCGGGTAATATAATCTTATTCATAGATGAGCTTCACACTATAGTTGGTGCAGGTTCGGCTGAAGGTTCAGCTGATGCAGCAAATATTTTAAAACCTTGTTTAGCAAGAGGGGATTTTCAAGTTATAGGTGCCACGACTATAAAAGAATATAGGAAATATATCGAAAAAGATGCTGCACTTGAAAGGCGGTTCCAACCTGTGATGGTTGGAGAACCTTCGGAAGAAGAAACTGTGCAAATACTTAAGGGATTACGAGACAGATATGAAGCACACCATAAAGTTAAGATCACAGATGAGGCGATAGAAGAAGCTGTATCGTTATCTTCAAGATATATAGCAGATCGATTCTTGCCGGACAAAGCTATAGACCTGATAGATGAAGCGGCATCGAGGGTTAGGTTAAGGGCTTATACGGTTCCGGATGACTTGAAAGGTCTTGAAGACAAAATAAAAAAACTTGACGCAGAAAAAGCCGCAGCGGTAAATGAACAAGATTTTGAACGGGCTGCGAAATTGCGTGATGAAGAGAAGAGTTTAAAGAAAGAGTTGGAGGACGGCAAAAAGAAGTGGCAAGATGAAAATGAAAAAGTTACGGGTGAAGTTACCAGAGATGATATAGCTTATATTGTTTCAAACTGGAGTGGAATACCTGTTGTACAGCTGACTCAAGAAGAAAGTGATCGTCTTTTGAAAATGGAGAGCATTCTTCATGAGCGCATAGTAGGTCAAGATGAGGCAGTTTCGCTGGTATCTAGAGCGATAAGGAGAGGCAGAGTGGGCCTTAAAGATCCCAAAAGGCCAACAGGCTCGTTTATATTTCTTGGTCCAACAGGGGTTGGAAAAACTGAACTATGTAAAGCTTTAGCTTCAGCAATGTTTGGAGACGAAAATGCTATGATCCGGCTTGATATGTCTGAGTACATGGAGAAACATACAGTTTCTAAGCTTATAGGGTCGCCTCCAGGTTATGTTGGGTATGACGAAGGCGGTCAACTTACCGAAAAAGTAAGAAGGAAACCATATTCGGTGTTGTTGTTTGACGAAATAGAAAAAGCTCACCCGGACGTTTTCAATATGCTTCTACAGGTTTTGGAGGACGGTGTTTTGACTGACTCTCAAGGCAGGAAAGTAAATTTCAAAAATACAATTATTATAATGACATCAAATGTGGGTGCAAGACTGATTACGGAAAAGCAAAACAGTTTGGGATTCAGTGCAGATTCTTCAGCTGAAAAAAGCAAAGAAAGATTAAAAGACATGGTTTTAGACGAATTAAAAAAAGTTTTTAAACCTGAGTTTTTGAACCGCGTGGATGACATAGTAGTATTTGACAAACTTACAAGCAATGACATAGAGGCAATTGCATCCAGGATGCTTAAAGGCATAAAAGATAGACTATGTGATTTGAATATAAAAGCTGAATTTACAGAGAATGCAGTAAAAGCGATTGCAAAAGAAGGTTATGACCCGGTTTATGGAGCAAGACCTCTTAGAAGAGCAATACAGTCGAAAATAGAAGATAAGCTGTCAGAAAAAATTTTAGAGGGAGATTTAGACCCTAAAAAATCTATAACCTGTGATTATGATGAAAAAGCAGAAAAATTTATATTTTATTAAAAAGTTGTGTAAAAAGTTCACCTAAAATTAAGGTGAGCTTTTTTTATAAATGACTCAATCATTTCTTTATTTCTACAGAAACTGAGTAAATTTAATTGTATATTATAGATGGACATTAGATATAAAAATAAAACTTGACAGTAAAAATAGTATGTGGTACAATCAATTATTGTACCAAAATGGATATGTATGCCCAAAAATGCAAAAAAACCTTGTTATTTTGCCAAAAATATATAAATTATTTTTAATTTTTATAGTGCAACAAAATAATAAATCTAAAGCATATTGAAGAAAGATGAAGTAAATATTGAATGGAGTGGTAAAGCCTATGCTAAATGTTAAGCCGGTGCACATGGGAAAGAATGTAAGAATGAGTTTTTCGAATAATGAAGAAATTTTGAAGATGCCAAATCTCATAGAAATTCAAAAAAATTCTTACAATTGGTTCCTAAATGAAGGTTTAAAGGAGGTTTTTAAAGACGTTTCAGGCATTACAGATTATACCGGAAATTTAGTTTTAGATTTTCTAGATTATCATTTAGACTCTGATAAACCAAACTACAGCATAGCTGAATGTAAAGAAAGAGATGCAACGTATTCGGCAGCACTTAGGGTTAAGGCAAGGCTTTTAAACAAGGAAAATGGCGAGATAAAAGAATCAGATGTTTTTATGGGAGATTTCCCTTTAATGACCGATAGTGGCACTTTTGTTATAAATGGTGCAGAACGTGTTATAGTATCGCAACTGGTGAGGTCGCCGGGCGTTTACTATAAAATGGAATATGATAAAACCGGTAAAGAATTATTTTCGTCTACAGTTATACCGAATCGTGGCGCGTGGCTCGAGTATGAAAATGATGCAAATGATGTTCTTTACGTTAGAATAGATAAAAATAGAAAAATCCCCATAACCGTACTGATAAGAGCTTTAGGGCTTGGTACGGATGATGAAATTATAGAGTATTTTGGGAGAGATGCAAGAATTTTAGCTACCATTGAAAAAGATGCTTGCAAAACTTTGGAAGAAGGCTTGATAGAAGTTTACAAGAAACTTCGTCCGAGTGAACCTCCAACACTTGATAGCGCAAAAGCTCACTTAGAAATGCTCTTGTTTGACGAAAGACGATACGATATTTCTAGAGTAGGACGTTATAAATACAATAAGAAACTAAACTTAATGGGCCGAATTTTAGGCAACGTTCTTGCTCAACCGGTTGCAAATCCTATGACAGGCGAAATTATCTTAGACAAAGGCGAAACAGTTACTTATGAGAAAGCTCTAGAAATTGAAAAGTCTGGAGCACATGCTGTTTATATTTTAAAAGAAGAAAAAGAAATAAAAGTCATTTCAAACGGCATGGTTGAAATAAACGATTTTATTAATTTTGATGCACATAAAGAATGTGGAATAAGAGAAAAAGTTTCTTTTAGAGTATTGTGCGAAATTTTAGAAAGTTGCGATAGCGACGATGAGTTGAAAGAAGCTATAACTGCACGTATTGATGAGCTTACACCTAAGACTATCACTACGGACGACATATTTGCATCTATAAATTACATGATGTGCTTAGCAGAAGGACTAGGGACTACAGACGATATAGACCATTTAGGAAACAGAAGAATACGATGCGTGGGAGAACTTCTTCAGAACCAGTTTAGAATAGGCTTTGCAAGACTTGAAAGAGTAATAAGGGAAAGAATGACTCTGCAAGCACAAGACCTTGAACTGCTGACTCCACAATCACTCATAAACATAAGGCCTGTAGTGGCGGCTATTAGAGAATTTTTTGGCTCGTCACCGCTTTCTCAATTTATGGATCAAACAAATCCTTTAGCGGAGCTTACTCATAAAAGAAGGTTGTCTGCGCTTGGCCCTGGTGGACTTTCAAGAGACAGAGCGGGCTTTGAAGTTCGAGATGTTCACTATAGTCACTATGGAAGAATGTGTCCTATAGAAACGCCGGAAGGACCTAATATAGGGTTAATTTCGTACCTTGCAACGTTTGCGAGGATTAATGAATATGGGTTTATAGAGGCACCGTTCAGGAAAGTGGATAAAGAAACAGGCATAGTCACAAAAGAAGTAGTCTATATGACTGCCGATGTGGAAGATGATTTCATAGTGGCACAAGCAAACGAACCGCTTACTGAAGATGGACGATTTAAAAATGCTAAAATAATTGGTCGATTTAGAGATGAGTTTGTTGAAATAGAAAGCGATAAGGCAGATTACATGGACATTTGCCCGAGGATGGTTGTATCTGTTGCTACGTCTATGATTCCGTTTCTTGAAAACGATGACGCAAACCGTGCATTGATGGGTTCTAACATGCAACGTCAAGCGGTTCCGCTTTTAAAGTCAGAATCTCCAATAGTAGCTACCGGAATGGAATATCAAGCGGGGGTAGATTCTGGTGTTTGTGTACTTGCAAAAGATGACGGTACAGTTACGAAGGTAAGTGCTAGAGAGATTACTGTTAAATATGATAACGGAAAAAAGGAAACTTACATTCTTTCAAAATTTATTCGTTCAAACCAAAGCACATGTGTAAACCAAGTTCCGGTGGTTAATGAAGGTCAAAAAGTTGTTGAGGGTGAAGTTTTAGCAGATGGACCGGCAACAAATAACGGTGAAATAAGCTTAGGAAAGAATGCTTTGATCGGGTTTATGACTTGGGAAGGTTATAACTACGAAGACGCTGTTTTAATTAGTGAAAAATTAGTTCGTGACGATGTATATACGTCCATCCATATAGAAGAATACGAAACAGAAGCAAGAGATACCAAGCTAGGTCCGGAGGAAATTACAAGGGACATTCCGAATGTAGGTGAAGATGTACTTAAAGACTTAGATGCAACTGGGATAATCAGGGTAGGTACAGAAGTACATGCTGGTGATATTCTGGTTGGTAAGGTTACTCCTAAGGGCGAAACAGAACTTACGGCTGAAGAAAGATTGCTTCGTGCTATTTTCGGGGAAAAAGCAAGGGAAGTCAGAGATACATCTTTGCGAGTACCACATGGCGCATATGGCGTGGTTGTAGATGTAAAAGTATTCACGAGGGAAAATAGTAACGATGAGCTGGCACCGGGAGTAAATAAAGTTGTAAGATGCTACATTGCGCAAAAGAGAAAACTCTCTGTAGGAGACAAAATGGCTGGTCGTCACGGTAACAAAGGTGTTGTTTCAAGGATTTTACCGGTTGAAGATATGCCGTTTCTACCGGATGGTACACCTTTAGACATAGTACTTAATCCGCTAGGTGTTCCTTCTCGTATGAACATCGGTCAGGTACTTGAAGTGCACTTGGGGTACGCTGCAAAAGCTCTGGGGTGGAAGATAATGACTCCGGTTTTTGACGGTGCACATGAAGAAGATATATTTGAATGTTTTAGGAAAGCTGGGTATAGTGAAGACGGAAAAACTTGGCTGAAAGACGGCCGAACAGGGGAGTACTTTGACAATCCTGTTACGGTAGGTTATATGTATTACTTGAAACTTCACCATTTGGTTGACGATAAGATCCATGCAAGATCTACAGGACCTTACTCATTAGTTACTCAGCAGCCTTTGGGCGGTAAGGCTCAATTTGGTGGACAGCGCTTTGGAGAAATGGAAGTTTGGGCGCTGGAAGCTTATGGCGCAGCATACACATTGCAAGAAATTTTGACTGTGAAGTCAGATGATGTAGTGGGTAGGGTAAAGACTTATGAATCGATAGTTAAAGGCCAAAATGTACCTAAACCTGGCATACCGGAATCGTTTAAAGTTCTGATAAAAGAGCTACAGTCTTTGAGTCTGGACATAAAAGTTTTAGACAAAAACAAAGATGAGATAGACTTAAAGAGAGACTTTAGCGAAGACGATGCTGCAGAATTTATTCCGACAAAGCATAGTGACTTTAAGGAAGATGAAGTGATGACATCACTTGAAGGGTTCTCGCTTGACGAAGACGACGATGACAATAATATGTTAGCTGATCCGGAAGCTTTTGATGAAATGAATGACGATGATGACGCGGATGAAAGCATGGACGAATATGTAGAAGATGCACTTGACGATGGCGATGGTGATCTTGAAGATATGGATGAATTAACGACAGAATTAGATTAATATGGGGGACGAAATAATGGAATTTAATGTATTTGAATCAATTAAGATCGGATTAGCTTCTCCCGAACAAATTAGAAAATGGTCGCATGGTGAAGTAAAAAAACCGGAAACGATAAATTACAGGACACTGAAGCCGGAAAGAGATGGATTATTTTGTGAAAGAATCTTTGGCCCTCAGAAGGACTGGGAATGCCATTGCGGCAAATATAAAAGGATTAGATATAAGGGCAAGGTTTGTGATAGATGCGGCGTTGAGGTCACGAAATCTAAGGTAAGACGAGAAAGAATGGGACACATTGAGCTGGCAGCGCCGGTGTCGCACATATGGTATTTTAAGGGTATACCTTCAAGAATGGGGCTACTTCTAGACATTTCACCAAGGATGCTTGAAAAAGTTTTATATTTTGCAACTTATATTGTTACAGATCCTGGTGAAGCTAAGGAACTTGAAAAATGCCAATTTTTAACTGAAAGTGAATATCGTGACTTAAAAGAAAAGTATGAAGATGGATTTGAAGCTTTAATGGGCGCTGAGGCTATAAAGAAGCTTCTTAGCGAGTTGGACCTTGACAAAATGGCAAAAGAAATAAAAGGTGAACTTGAATCAGCGTTAGGTCAAAAGCGTATAAGACTTTTAAAAAGATTAGAGGTAGTTGAGTCGTTCCGTATGTCCGGAAACAGACCTGAATGGATGATTTTGGATGTGCTACCGGTAATTCCGCCGGACCTGAGACCAATGGTTCAACTGGATGGTGGCAGATTTGCAACGTCTGACTTAAATGACCTTTACAGAAGGGTTATAAATAGAAATAACCGCTTATCCAGGCTAATGGAACTTGGTGCACCTGATATTATCATCAGGAATGAGAAGCGTATGCTTCAGGAGGCTGTGGATGCGCTTATAGACAATGGTAGGCGTGGAAGACCGGTTACGGGCGCAAATAATAGACCACTGAAATCGTTATCTGATATGCTAAAAGGTAAACAAGGCAGATTTAGACAGAACCTTTTAGGAAAGCGTGTAGACTATTCAGGGCGTTCGGTTATAGTTGTAGGACCGGAACTAAAAATGTACCAGTGCGGTTTGCCAAAAGAAATGGCGCTGGAATTATTTAAACCGTTTGTAATGAAACGTCTTGTTGAAACCGGCGTATCTAACAATATAAAATCTGCGAGAAAAGCGGTGGATAGAACAAAACCGGAAGTTTGGGACGCTTTGGAAACGGTGATAAAAGGACACCCTGTGCTTTTGAACCGTGCGCCTACTCTTCATAGGTTGGGAATACAAGCTTTTGAGCCTGTTTTAGTAGAAGGAAGAGCGTTAAAACTACATCCGTTGGTTTGTTCGGCTTACAACGCTGACTTTGACGGAGATCAAATGGCTGTGCATATACCACTTTCAGCGGAAGCTCAAGCAGAAGCAAGATTCTTGATGCTAGCTGCGGGAAACCTTTTGAAACCATCTGATGGACGTCCAGTAGCGGTGCCTAGCCAAGATATGATATTAGGTTCTTACTATTTAACGTTGGAAAAAGACGGAGAAAAAGGCGAAGGTAAGGTATTTAGAGACTTTGACGAAGTGCTGATGGCGTACGATGCAAAAGTTATAACACTTCATGCGAAAATTAAAGTAAGAAGAACTGTAGAGTTTGATGGCAGAAAAATAACCGGAATTATAAATACAACAGCGGGGAAAATTATTTTCAATAAGCCAATACCGCAAGATTTAGGCTTTGTGAACAGAAATACACCTGAAGATGCTTTGAGGTTAGAAGTTGACTTTTTGGTAGGTAAAAAACAACTTGGCAAAATAGTAGAAAAATGCATGAAGAAGCACGGTACGAAAATAACTTCACAAGTTTTAGATGAAATAAAATCGCAGGGCTTTAAATATTCGACCAGGGGGGCTATTACTGTAGCGGTCTGTGATGCAGTTATTCCACCGGCTAAGAAGGAAATCATAAAGGATGCTGAAGAGCAAATAGAAAAGATAGGTCGTCAATTTAAAAGAGGACTTGTATCGAACGAAGAAAGAAGAGAGCATACTTTAAAGATTTGGGAAAAGGCTACAAATGACGTAACTTCAGCGCTTCAAAATAACCTGGATAAATATAACCCAATTTTTATGATGGCAGATTCAGGTGCTCGAGGATCCAGCCAGCAGATCAAGCAGCTGGCCGGCATGCGCGGACTGATGTCGGATACGACGGGACGTACCATCGAGCTGCCGATCAAGTCGAACTTCCGTGAAGGACTGGACGTACTGGAGTACTTCATCTCCGCACATGGAGCCCGGAAGGGAATGTCCGATATCGCACTTCGTACCGCTGACTCCGGTTACCTGACACGTCGAATGGTTGACGTATCTCAGGAGCTGATCATTCGTGAGATTGACTGTTCAGAGGGCAAGGACGAAATTCCAGGAATGGAAGTATTTGCATTCATGGATGGTAAGGAAACAATCGAAGGCTTGAAGGATCGTATTACAGGCAGATACTCCTGTGAAGATATCTATGATGCAGACGGTAACGTACTGGTTAAGAAGAACCATATGATCACACCTAGCAGGGCATCTAAGATCATGAGCAAGGGTGTAGATGCTACAGGCAATCCTATTGAGAAAGTTAAGATCAGAAATATCCTTTGCTGTAAATCACATGTAGGTATCTGTGCTAAATGTTACGGTGCTAACATGGCAACAGGAGAACCTGTACAGATTGGTGAAGCAGTTGGTATTATTGCTGCACAGTCTATCGGTGAACCTGGTACACAGCTTACTATGAGAACAT
>OIYO01001645.1_pt1 | contig 11270 bp, 9 predicted proteins | sample 1588191 | NCBI WGS metagenome assembly OIYO01 (sample SAMN03283275) | human gut metagenome | biome: human-associated habitat; material: feces | host: Homo sapiens | place: Peru | collected 2012 | reverse complement strand
CTTGAAAATATGATAAACGAGCTTAAAGCCAAGGCGGAAACCGCCGAAAAGATGTGCCTTGCAACCGGCGGGAATAAGGACCTTTATATTGAGGAAATGAAGAAGTGCTATGCTTCGATTGCCGATGTAAGAAACCAAGTGACCGAACTCAAAGCACAAATTGACAAAAGCCCGGAATACAAAACCGAGCTTGAAAAAATCGATGCCTGTATTTCCGATGAAGAAATAGGGTTTACGGAATATAACGATGAAATTATACGGTATTTGGTGAGCAGTATCACGGTTACAGAGGATATGAAAATAGTAATAGCCCTCAAAGGCGGAGTGAAAATTACAGAGCCTATTTATGCTTAAAAAAGGTATAAATATTTTCAAAAAAATGCTTGCAAAAATCGCCCTTTTGTGCTATAATAATTACAGTGATAAGAAAAGGGTAATTATCTGCGTTCAAAAAGGAATTTTAGATGTTTGCTTTTCTGTAAAATCGGCACATTAAAAAAACCGCACAACAGTGCGGTTTTTCCTTTGTTTATGCGGGTTCAAGGCTATTTTTAACATAAGAAAATTATAAAGCGCCTATTGCAAGGTTTTTAGTCCTTGTAATAGGCACAGTTTTCACCATCAATACATACCTTGCAGCCTCCATCAGTTAAATAAGGTCAGCCTCCCTGAACCATGCGGTATAGCGTTCAAAATCATAGGGGGCTTCGCCGCTGATATAATGATTTTTACACTTAATTCCATTATATTCCCATTCAAGAAGATAAAAGCGGTTGCTTTCGCTGTCATACGGAATTTTACCTGATTCACAGGCGCTATTTGCCTCTATAATACACTCAGCTTCACATACAACGGAGTGTTCTCTCAAATTGGTTACTTTATACCTGATTTTCATATCCCGCAAAAACTCGTTTACCGCCGTTAAACTAAGAAAACCGTTTTCGGGTTCTCTTATCATAAGTGCAACCGGCTCCTGTGAACGTTTAATAAAGCTGTATGCGATTTTTTTATTGTAATAATAATCCACAACCGCGTCAGAAATCTGCGGCCAGCCGTCAATTAAATTCCACCAGATAAGTCCTGTTCTGCGCCATTTCTGCGACCTGAACCGTTCGATAAAAAACTTAATCGCTTCTGCCTGAGAAAGCTGGCTTGCAAGTGAAAATGTCTCAAGGTCGTCAAAATCCTTGCCGAAAAGCGTTTTAACCTGACCTGCCATCAACGCTATTCTGTAATCATAAGGACATTCACTGTCGGTTTCCATACATGCAGCATGTACTTGCCATTCATCGTTGCCCTGCCAGGGCCACAGCTTTTCGGGTGAAATAAACCTTTTCAGAGAATCAACCGACGGACACCCGTGATACCCGGTTTCACTTGCAAAATGTGCATTCGTCGATGTATAAAACTCGCCCTTATAATAGTCGCGCGGTCCCCAAAGGTGGTTTTCGGGCAGACCGTTGCGGTTATCGTTAAGCCACGCCCTTTCGCTCACATACGGCGAGCTTGGCAAATATTCTCTGTATGGGTCAAGCCTTTCAAGCACCTCGGGTATGACCTCTCTGGTAATGCGGTTTTTATTCGGGTCTCTGCTTAAACTTTTATCAAGCCAATAAGCCGCCGATTCATCGCACTCATTGTCCCCCGCCCATATTGCAATAGATGTATGCCCGCGCAGCTTTTTAACAATAAACTCCGTTTCCTCGCGTATTTTTTCAAGAAATTCTCTGTTTTGCGGGTATGTAGCACAGCCCATAGCAAAATCCTGCCAGACTAAAATGCCGTTTTTATCGCAAAAATCAAAGAACTCATGATCCTCGTATACATTGCCGCCCCAGCAGCGCACCGCATTGCAGTTTACATCAACCAGCATATCAAGTGCTTTTTTAAGTCTCCCGCTGTCTCTTGAATGGAAAGCGTCAAGAGGAACCCAATTAGTACCCCTGACATATGCTTTTACGCCATTAACGTAAAAGCAAAATTCTCCGTTGCCGCTGTTGTCTGTCGTATCGCTTTTTATAAGCCTTACTGTACGGATGCCGAAGTTAAATCCGGCTGTGTCAACAATTTCTTTTCCGTGATACAGGGTTGCCGTAACTTTATACAGATTTTGCTCACCCATATCGCGCGCCCACCACAGCAGCGGGCTTTCAACCGTGAATGTAAGAGCACCATTATTGTGCCAAAGTTTATCATAATAAACGCTGAATTTACTTTCCTTACATTCGCCCTTTATATCAAGAGAATATTCGGTTGAATAGTCGCCGTCAATAACCGTACTGAAATTTCCGCAAATATATGCCTTATTATCCGAAATTTCCGCGGTTGATAAAAATATATCCTCAATATAGTCCGCTTTCTTTTCTATAAGAAAACAGCTGCGCCAGATTCCACCGGAAACAAATCTCGGCATAATATCCCAGCCGAAGGAATGTGCCGCTTTCCTTACCGACAGGGCGGCGGCGTTGTATTTTTGGTGTGTCAGAACATCCATATCAAAATTAAACCTCCGCGCCTCAATAACGGTAGGCTTAATATGCACCAGCAGCTCATTAACGCCGTTTTTTATTCCATTTGCGGCAAATTCGTAGGCTATAAACATATTATCGGTCGAGCCGATAATACCGCCGTTCAAATAAATATCCGAAAATGTGTCTATCCCGTCAAATTTCAAGTATGCCCGTTCCGGAAATTTCCCCGTATATTCAAAATCAACCGCATACCAAAGATGACGGTTTTCAAGCCTTTGAATTTTCAGGGGATTATCGGCAAAAAACGGGTCGTCAATTAGGCCCGCTTTTTGCATATCCAATTCAAAATTTCCGGGGACCGAGGCGGAAATCGGCTCAATTCCGTATTCCTTTAATGCCTTTTCATTAAAGACATTATCCGCAAAGGCTCTGCAATTTTGGTTTTCTGCAATATAAAGTCTCCAGTTTTTATTTAACACCTGTTCTGTACAGTACATTAGCACCCTACCCTTTTACGAATTGTCTGCTATTTCAAAAACCGCTCCGTCGCAGGGGTCAAGCAGCTCCGGATTTCCGCGGAATATACGCCCTATTCGCTTGCCGTTTTGCAGGTATAGACCAGTTTTTACAGGCTCGTTTGAATAATTTATAACCGTAGCTATATTTCCGTTCTCGGTTACAGCGACCTTCGGATGAAGCTTTCTTACGGTCTTTTTTTCAAGCACCTCTTTCAGAACGCTTTCATAAAGCTTATAGGCATTTCCCTCAAATACCCTGTTGCCTCTGCACAGCATATCCTCAAGCGGGAAATTAAGATAATAAACCCTTCCCTTGCCGTAACGGTTGACCGTAAAAATAGGATCACCGCAATCGTCTCTTGCAAGAACCTCGGCGGTAGTCGGACCTAATACAGTTCTGCAATACCGCTCATAACGGACGGTATCGCCGTTAAAATCAAATGTGCCGCTGCTGTAGGTGTCCTCAGAGGATATAACAGCAGAGCCGAAAACGGTTTCCCTCAGATTGAAGAAAGCATCAGCATTTGAAACATACAGAACCGCTCCGTTCTCCACCTTTTTAAGCAGCTGCTCATAGTATTTTGAATAAAGAGGACCGCTGCCGTGAACAGACGGCATAAAATACACAGCGCTGTCAGGAATATCGCAATTCGGGGCTAAAAAGTCAAGCGTTACTCCCGCCTGCTTGCCGAGTATAAAGCTCATAAACGCAGTACTCCAGCAATCCTGATCCTTTGTCAGCAAAATCAAAGCGTCCTTTTTCGGGGGTTCGATTTCAAAGTTGATTTCTTCAAGCCAGTCGCTGAATTTTTTCATCTCCTTTAAAATCGGCTTCGGCTGTCTGTTTATATCCATCATACCGAGCTCCCGCTCAAGCATAAACCAGTTATACGGCGGGGTGTCGAGCTCCAGCTGCTCATGGGCGCACCACCAAAGCACTCCCGCCGCGCCGTTTGCCCAGTTTGAAATAAGGTTCAGCCTCATAAAGCTGCCCGAAATTCCGTCGTTGCAAATGTTCGGTCCTAAAGTTCCCAGTTCTCCAACCAGACACGGCTTTTTACCTACCGAGGCATAAAGCATGGTTTCGCAGGTGCCGTGCATAAGTGTTCTTATAGAATCAATAGGATCGTTCCTGCAATAAGGCACAAAATATGCATACGGATGAGTGGTTAAAATATCGTTCCAATCCGCCTGATCCGTTATTCGCCATGCGTCCCTGTCAACACTGAGCGAGTGCATACCTGAAATAACGGGGCGGCCGGGATCGGCAGCACGGATAGCGTTTGATACGGCTGCTGTCCATACCATTGCTTCCTCCCTGCTTGAAACCTCTGACATACAGTTGCACTCATTGCCTAAATTCCAGGCATAAATAGCGCTGCGGTCGGAAAAACGGCTTACCATACCCCGCACCATAAGCTGCTCGAATTTAAGCGCTGTCGGGTCGGTACACACATTTTTACCGTAGAGAGCAGCAGGAATAAAAAGTCTGCCGCTCATCCAGCCTGTAATAAGACCGACAATCAGCTTCATTCCGTGTTTTTCCGCTATACTGCAAAAGCGGCCGAAGCGCTCAAGCATTATTTCATCCAAAAACCGTGGGTTTTCCGGTTCGCGGCAGCCCTCCAGCATATACTCCTTTATATTTCCTTTGCTTCGTTTTCAAGCGTATCGGCAAGACGCGTAAATCTTTCGGTAAAATCGGGGATTTCCTCCTCCAAATAATAATCCCTGTAAATATCCGGCGAAACACCGGTAATCATAATTATTTCTCTGTACAGCCCGTTAAGCTCAGCCACCGCCGATTGAATTGTTTTTATTGAATCGGCTATCTGACCTATCACGACCTCAAGAGTAAGAATATTACTGCCCTTATTAAGGTATACCAAATACGGCTCGCTGTTGTCGTTTGCAAACTCCTTTGTATACCAGTTAAGACTGTAAGGAAACGAAATTTCAAGCGCCTGTGAAAACGGCACCTCGCCGTTAATATACAAGCGACGGTTTGTGCTTATACCTCTTACAAAGTTTTGTCTTGCCTTAAAGCCTAAACAGTAGTAGCCGGCAGCAGGAACGGTTATTTCCCAGCTTATAGACTGACCGGGTGTTTTCCAGTTTTCCTTTCCTATGGTATTAAGCCTGATCTTTACAGGATCGTTAGGGCTTGTTGAGGCGTTTGTTCTGTCGTATGTAGGATAAAGCGTGGACTGAGTTTTTTCATATGTATTTTCAGCCTCGAACTTTTCACTGAAAACCGAACTGTTCTTTTCTGCGGGGCGTTTGTAATCCTCAACCGTTTCGGGGCTGTGTATATAAAATGCGGCGATGGCAAACGGTTCTCTGAACGCTTCAACCCTTATGGTGTGCTTGCCCTCGGATAAGTTTACCGTGCTGTATGAATCGGATATAGCCTCAAAGCTTCTTAAGGTTACGGTCTTCCATTTATACACCTCGGACTGGGAGCTTCTCAGCTCGTTGCCCTGTGCGTCCTGCTTGCGCTCTGCAAAATCGTCCTTCCAGGTGCGCGGCAGAGAGTAATTGCTTGATTCCTCTCCTACAGGGCTGCCGTCTATGCTTAGCCCGAATTCAATGTCTCGTCCCTTTCCCTCTAACGGATAATACTTTACCGAAACAACATAATCGCCCTTGGCTTTTATATCAAATTCAGCCTCTATATAGCCTGTTTCGTTTTTATAAGCCGCGGCGCTTATTCCGTCAAATACGTTCTTCGTAAGCTCCGCGCCGTTTCCCGCATAAAAGGAGCTGTACGGTATTTCGGCGGCAACCGTTTCAGGGCTTACGTCGCCTGAAATATTTTCTGCCGAAACAAACAAAGCAGACAATAAACTTAAAGCACTCACCGTAATCGCCGTAACTTTCCTGACAAGCCTCATCCGAACCAAACGCTCCTCTTATATCTTTTTATCATTTCAGCTGAATTTGCGTTAAAACCGTTTAATGTTACATTTGCTGTAATTCGATTTAATTTACAATTTCTTTTTAGCAATATTGTTGCATAACATCCAACAATATGGTATAATATTTTCAAAATCAATAAAAGCCTTTTTTTCATATTTACTTGTACAATATTAACTTTTTTAAGAAAATCCGAAAGAGGAGTTCAAAATGGATATACGTCACGAAAATGTTGAATATTCAGACCTTAATATTCCTATTTATTGCAGAACCGTTGCCTCAACCGATGAAGATATTTCCGCCAACGCCCATATTCACGAGGAAATAGAAATAGTGTATGTTTCTCAAGGCTCGCAGATATTCTCGTTTATTGATGAAAGCGTACTGGTTCATGAGGGAGAAATAATTTTAATCAACTCAATGTGTCCGCACTGTTCGGGCAACGGAGAAAATACCAGAATTTATATATTGCAGTTCCGCCCCGACCTTGTTATGAACAACCATTCGGATTATTCATACCCTTATCTTGCCGCGCTTACGGGAAATCAGTCGTCCTCTTATCGCCTTTTCAGCATAAATGACAATTCCAATTTCCGCAGAATTGCTTCAATGCTTATAGGCATAACAGAGGAGCTGCGTGAGCGTTCAACCGCATATGAGCTGAATATTATGGCGTACATATACAGCATACTAACCACTCTGTTCCGTTTTAACGCCATTGATTACGATACAATGTCGCCGTTCAACGGTAAAAATCAGAATCTGAAAAAGTTAGAGCCGGTTTTCGGGTATGTTGAAAAGCACTATAATGAGGATATAAGCCTTGACGAGGTTGCAAATCTCGTTAATTATTCGCCGCAGTATTTCTGCCGCATTTTCAAGGACACAACCGATAAAACATTTATCGACTATCTTAACTGCTTTCGGATAAACGTCGCTAAAAAAATGATAATCAACACAAATGAATCGATATACAACATTTATATCAAAACAGGCTTTTCGAGCTTCAGCTATTTTAACCGGATATTTAAAAAATACAGCAAGTTCAGCCCTACCGAGTACAGGCAGGTATTTTTAGACAAGCAAAGTGTGGCAGACTGATATGCGGCAGATAAATACTGCCGCGACAGCACTGCGTATTTCAAAATGTCCTGACAAAAACGGCGAAGTCGAATCACATTGTTATTGACAGCTACCGCCGAATCGTAGCGTAATGCACCGACAGCAAGACAGCCGGGCGGTATATGGACGCGATGATGGTTTAACACTTCGGCGGCTGGGATGCATTTTTCGAGTCTGTAAATAAATCACGGGAGGAAAAGTAATATGAAATACAACGGTTTTTATTTCTGGATGTTCAAAAGCCCGATGAAAAAGGTTCAGGCAGAGAAATACGGCAAGGAATATGCCGCCGACATTATGAAAAAGAGCAAAAAGGTCTATCGACAACCGTGCAGGAAATGATGCGCCGCTCGCTCTATCATATCAAGTGGTATTTTGCAAAGACCGACTTAAATACCGACAAGGGCAAGGCGGAGAACAAAAAGAGTGTCGTCAAATACGCCAAATGGTACACACCGGAAAAGGAGAAGCAATACCCTAAAGCCGTATTTTTACAATAAAACAAAGGTGATGGCTTCCAGACGGTTGCTATCACCTTTGTTTCCGTATTTTCTCGGTTTCACATAATATTATTAAAGTGCAGGTATTAAAAGCATTTTGCCCTCGGGCAGACACTCGCTTTCCAGCTCGTTTATTTTCATTATTTCGTTAACGCTGGCATTATAGTGCTTTGCAATATCCCAGACGCATTCTCCCTCACCTGTGAAATAAATTGTCATTGCACATTTTGCAGTTTGCTGCGCGGGTGTGTTTTCGTCAATTTCAATATCCGTTATGAGTGACATTTTCCTACATTCATATATTGCGGCGTTTATTCCTATATCAATCCTCAGTTCTATATTCTGCGCGCCGGTTATGGTGTAGCCGCAGGAGAGCATTTCAATTTCCGGCTCGCTGCGCAGCGACTCCGGACTGCATTTTATGGGATATCTGTATTCAAAATCAATCGCCTTTTCGGAATATGCGCTTTTGTTATCATCGTCTCCCGTTATAAGGCACACAACTGCGGTTCCGCATATAACCATATTTCCCGGTTCAAATTTCGTACTTACCGACTGCATATCGCACCACAGGTCAAAAACCTGCGACAGCGGTTCGTCAAGATCAATATTTTTTTTACAGTGATACGTTTCCCGTACGTTATCGCATATCCTTTCAAAGCATATATTTTCCTTTTTAATGTCGGCACGGTGCTTGCGTGAGTAAGCGTCGGTAATAACCGCCAGGTCATTGCCACAATAGGCGCTGCAGGAAAGCAGCAGCTTGGCAGTCAGCGCAAAGCTCTTGGTTTCCCCTTCGGATATGCGCGGTTTTATTTCCAGAAATGCCTTATCTGCGCGCGTATCGCATTCGCAGGAATCGTTTACGCCATCCATATCAACAATCTGACTGAACGGAATAACCGTTTTAACCGTCTGCGGAGCGTTTCCCTCCTCAGTGCAGTAGAGAATGCGCACCGCCATATCGCCCTTTACCACAATTTTATCGTTTATAATCTTGCTTTCCCTGATACATGGATTAGCGTCATAACGCAGGATCCTGCAAACAGCCGGCTGCCCCTGCCCTATCGGTATATCCTCCTCTATCATGAGGTATTTTTCGGAATATCCCATAGGCACGGTTGCGGGCGCGCTTTCGCATTTCTGCTCTATTCCGCAGCCGTCCGCGTCGGACACAATATCGGTTGATTTACGCCTGAAAACCTTTACCGTAATGCCCACCGCGCCGTGAATATCTACCTTTCTGCCCGTAACTGCGCGGCAGTTTATGTATTCGCACTTAGCCTTAACCAAGAGGTTCCCGCCGTTACTTTCCTCGCTCATTTCAAGATTTTTGCTGAACGGATACTGATATTCATAAGAACAAAGCTGCCCTCCGTCGTCAGAGTACAGCACGGTAATACAAACGCTGCCGTCTATCGTGATGTTTTTACCGTTTATGCTTTTAGCCGAAATTCCGGCAAAAGCCCTGCACTTGAAAATTTTTGAAATATCGGGGCAATAATCGGGCAGAGTCAGATCCACGTCTATCGGCTGCTCGGCGCTTTCGTTGAATAAGGTATCATTGTAAAAAATACTTGTTCTGATCATTTTTTCTTCCATATTTCTTTCCTCTCTCTGTGCGTTATTTAGTAAATAGTATTCGTCGCGGCGGCGAATTATTCCGCCCCGAACCCGTTTTTTCTGAAATATTTCAAAACTTTGTACTTTTTACTTGACATTTACGTTTGAAATAAATATAATAATATAGCTGTCTGTTTTTAAAATGACAGTGCTATTTATACGGAGACGTATCGAAGTGGTCATAACGGACATGGCTCGAAATCTCCTTCGGCTAACGGAAGCAGAACTTCCGAAAAGCCTTTAACCGTGCGGGTTTCGGGCATTCGCCCGTCGCAAACACACCGTGAGTTCTAACAGGAATTCTAATACAACCGAATATTTGCGTTAATCTCGGTTCCCCGAGTTAACATACATGGAGAGGTATCGAAGTGGTCATAACGGGGCTGACTCGAAATCAGTTTGACGGCAACGTCACATGGGTTCGAATCCCATCCTCTCCGCCAAACAAGCGGTTTTTACCGCACAAAAAGCCGCAAGGATTTCCTTGCGGCTTAATTAATTACAGACGGAGGAATAAAATGTCTTTTAAAAACGACGTTCCAAATTACAAATCATACAGAGAAGATAAATATCATATGCAAACCGTACCGAATGCTGTGTGGTCAGAATTAGAAGGCTTGATAAGAAGATATTCTAACGATGCTTCTACGCTAAAGGGATATTTAAATCGGTTTTCTGAAATTATACCTTGCGAACCAACAACAAATTGGGGATGGGATTTTCTCGCTAGCGATATTGGTTATTTTGTTCGCTGCATAAAAAATAAGGTAACCAATGGCCGATTTGATATATTTATGGATTGCATGGGTGCTTTAGTAGATTGTGTTTCAGGCAGAGATGAGGAAATTAATGACTTTTTTGAAGAACACAAAATCGGTTATTACTGCACTGTTGATACATTTAATATTCGCATTCATTGGCATATACGAGAGGATTCTGATATAGTTGATGAGATGTCATCCACAAAATCAATAATAAAATCTGCTTCCCAGCAAGCTTATGACGAATTTGAAAATGCTATAAGATCATTAGAAAATTCAAAAAATGAACGTTCAAGAAAAGATGCCGTTAGAAGTTGTGTAAGTGCATTGGAAGCAGTAATAAAAGCCTACGGAAATGATGACGAAATCGGAAATGCCACTAAAATCCTACGAGCCGAAAAAGTATGGGGACTCGAAGATATAGTGAAGGAAGGACATTCCATTTTTAATACCATGCATCGCCTTTATCCTGATTTGAGACATGGTTCAACAGAAGTTAGCACAATGTCAATTGAAGAAGCAGAATATTGGATTGGAAGAATTTCAAATTATCTAAAATACATGCAAAAAATGGCCAAAAAAAATGGTCGTAATTAAAATAAAAATAGCTGCCTCACCGTTTCCGGTGAGGCATTCTGTTACGGCAGAGGATTAAAAATCAATATCTTTTATGATAAAAATCTTTTTATCCTTGCCGTATCCTTGCATCCTGATATACCCAAGTGCTTCAAGATCGTCGCAGTAGGTGTATCCAAGGTAGGATTTGTAAAGGTCATCTCTGTCGAGGGCGACGAGCATTTGCCATGGATATGGATTGCAACTGCCGTCCTCGGTTTCGGAGCAACGCTCTTTGAGGTACATATACAGTTTATATAAATAATTTCTGTAATCGCCTACGATAAGACCGTCACGCTGCCTGCGGAGATAGTCAAGTTTTTCGGCTATCTGTTCTTGTGTCAGGACCTTTTTCTTAATCAAAGTTTTCGCCTCTTTTCATTCTTCTTTTACATCGCCGCTGTTCGTTTTCACGCTCACGGCGCTGTATGTATTTGAATTCCCGAATGAGTTCTTTATATTTTTCCGTGCGCGGGTGCGCCAGCCTTTGCGGTGATGCCATAAAGTTTACGAATTCCGCCTTGGCGCAGTACTGTATAGTGCCGAGCTTGATACCGACCAACACTTCTTCCCGTATCCATTCGTGAATGCGCTGCGGGCTGTGGCCGACAAGTTCCGCCGCCGTCTGCGTGGGCAGAGCCTCCGGCAGCTCTGCCCACTGCGAGTCCAGCCACCACCGAAAGGCTTCACAGTTTTCCGGGGTGGCTTCAAACATCGGGAGCGGATGCCATTCGGTGCGGTTGG
>OIYO01001643.1_pt1 | contig 11276 bp, 14 predicted proteins | sample 1588191 | NCBI WGS metagenome assembly OIYO01 (sample SAMN03283275) | human gut metagenome | biome: human-associated habitat; material: feces | host: Homo sapiens | place: Peru | collected 2012 | reverse complement strand
TCACGTCCTGATGGACGGCGGAGAATCAAGGATACCTCACGATAAGCCACAGCCTGCTTACTCAAGTCATCATATACAACGAGGGCTGAGTAACCGCGGTCGCGGAAGTACTCACCGATAGCTGCACCGGCGAATGGTGCGTAATACTGCATGGCTGCAGGATCGGCAGCGGTAGCACTTACGATGATGGTATATGGCAGGGCGCCGTGCTCCTTCAGGTTCTGTACCAATGCTGCAACGGTAGATGCTTTCTGGCCGATGGCTACATAGATACAATATACAGGCTTGCCTGCCTCATAGAAACTCTTCTGGTTGATGATGGTATCCACTGCGATGGCAGTCTTACCGGTCTGACGGTCGCCGATGATCAACTCACGCTGTCCACGACCGATAGGAATCATGGAATCCACAGCCTTCAAACCTGTCTGCAGAGGCTCCTTCACTGGCTGACGATAGATCACACCAGGAGCCTTACGATCCAGAGGCATCTCGAAAGCGCCGGTGAGATCGATATCACCCAGACCGTCGATAGCCTGACCCAGAGGGTTAACGACACGACCTAAGAAGTTGTCGTTCACGCGGATAGAAGCGATACGGTGAGTACGCTTCACGCTCTGTCCCTCCTTGATGCCAGCAGTAGGACCTAAGAGGACACAACCTACATTGTCTTCCTCCAAGTTCATGACGATCGCCATAGTGCCGTTCTCGAACTCGAGAAGCTCGTTGGCCTCGGCGTTGCGGAGTCCGTAGATACGGGCCACACCGTCGCTCACCTCAAGCACAGTACCCACCTCGTCAAACTGCTGGCTGTTGTTGATGCCCTGCAGCTGTTCGAGAAGCACCTGTGACACTTCGCTTGGTTTTATTTTATCTGACATATACTTCTAAAAAAGTTAGTTAATTAAGCTGCGACAGAATGGCGTTGAGCTGCTTCTTCACGCTGGCATCCATACGATAGGTGTCGTACTCGAGCACGAATCCACCTATAATATTAGGATTTACCTCGGTCTGGAACTCAACCGTACCATTTGTCCTTCCCTCAACCAACTGTCGCATCTTCTTCTCCGTAGCGGAGTCGATGGTGCAGGCAGTCGTTAGTTTAGCACTGATTAGATTGTTATGCTTTCTGTACAGAGTAACAAACGAGTTGGCGATGAATTGCATGATACTCTCACGGTCTTCTTTGAGCACAAGGGCGACGAAACGCTTGGTCAAGTCGCACGATCCTCCGGCTGCTGCCGTGAGGAGCAGACTCTCCTTCTGCTTCTTCGAGAGCATGGGATTATCTATCGTAACCCTCAGCGCAGGCGTCGTGGAGTAGCAATGGGCAAGGCTCTGCATGTCGGCATAAACCTTGTCGGCCTCCTTAGCCTCAATGCCCGCCTTGAGCAAGGCGCGTGCATATCTGACCGATATTAATCCTAAATCCATAGCTTACACTTATTTATTATTGGCTGTAACTTCATCAAGCATCTGGTTAATATAATCCATCTGTGCCTTATCAGTGCCGAGCTTCTGGCGCAAGACCTTCTCCGAAATCTCAACACTCAACGCAGCCACCTGCTGGCGAATCTCGCTGATTGCAGCCTGTTTCTGGCTTTCAATCTCGGCCTTGGCATCGTTGATGATGCGGGCGCTCTCTTCGCGAGCCTTCTCCTGAGCTTGTGCCACGATAGCCTCACGGGTTGAGGCGGCCTCCTTGAGTATTACGGCCTGCTTCTCCCGTGCTTCCTGAAGCATCGACTCGCTCTCCTGCTTGATGTTCTCAAGCTGGGCAGCGGCCTTCTGCGCCTTGGATAGACTCTCGTCGATGTACTTTTTGCGATTGTCTACCATTCCGACGATAGCCGGGAAGGCAAATCTTGCAAGCACGAAGAACACCGTTAGGAATGCCAGAAGCATCCAGAAGAGGAGTCCAAGGTCAGGAGTTAATATTGATGGCAATGTACTAAAATCCATTTGCAATATTTTACGAACTCTTTGTTGCTATTTACGTAAGAGCGCAACACCTTACTTGATAAGGAAGGCGCAGGCTACGATAGCGAACAATGCACAACCCTCAACGAATGCTGAGGTAAGAATCATGTTGGTCTGAATCTTGCCAGAAGCCTCAGGCTGACGTGCGATGGCGTCCATGGCGCTGCCGCCAATCTTGCCAATACCCAAACCTGCGCCAATTACTGCAATACCTGCTCCGAGACCGCAGCCCAGCTGTGCCAGACCTTCAGCAGCCAAAAGTGATGAAATAATCATAGTTGTTTAATTTTTTTTAAGTTGTTATTTTTTTTATTGTTAATTCTGTTGTTAAGCCTCTGCCTCCTCGTCCTTCTGGGCAAGACCAATGAACACGGCGCTCAGCAAGGTGAAGACATAAGCCTGGATGAATGCCACAAGCACTTCAAGACAGTTCATGAAGAGCATCATTATGGCACTTACGAGATTCAGACCGATACCGTAGCCCACGCCCATCGACCATCCGAGGAAGATGACGCAGGTGAAGCTCAGGATGATTGCGTGTCCTGCCATCATGTTGGCAAAGAGACGGACCATGAGAGCGAACGGCTTGGTGAAAACGCCGAAGAACTCGATAACTGGCATCAATGGCACCGGATAAGCCTTGAGGAATACCGGCACATGGGGCCAGAAGATGTCTTTCCAATACTCCTTGTTGCCGAAGAGGTTGATGGCAATCATGGTGCAGATGGCAAGGAAGAACGTCACGTTGATGTTGCCCGTAACGTTGGCGCCACCCGGGAATATAGGAAGCAAACCGAGAATGTTTGTCGTGAAGATGAAGAAGAACACCGTGAGCAGATAAGGAGCGAACGGCTTGAAGTGCTTCTCGCCTATCGACGCCTTGATCACGTCGTCGTAGATGGTCATGACGAACATCTCCATCATTCCGACAAATCCGCCAGGAGCCTCACTTCTCTCGTCCTTACCCTTGTACCAGCGAGCGCAAGAAAGGAACACAGCAATCAGAACGAACACTACTATCCATATCTGTGCCACGGTCTTCGTGATGCTCAGGTCGAGCGGACGCACCTTCGAACCATCAGGCATTTTCTCGTAGATCTTGCCGTGATGCTCTGCGTCGAAGTAATAGTTCTGCGGCAGACTGCTCTCTGTACAGAACGTCCACTCTCCGGTATTGGAGCTTCTGACGATTATCGGCAACGGAATGCTCAGGCTCTTGCCCTCGTAGGAAGCTATGTGCCACTCGTATGAGTCGGACAGGTGCTCAAGTACCGTTGTAGGAATGTCGAGTGACTTGCCGTCGTGGCCTGCTTCTCCCGCCGAGGCGAAGGCTGGCATGAGTGCCAATACCAAGAGAAGTAATAATGACTTTATCTGTTTCATTATCGTTTATTTATTTTCTTTGTCACACTCAGTATGCGAATTGGTGACGTGCGAGAAGAATACGGAATGGTGGGCAATCATCCATAAATAGAATGCCATGAACACCAGGCAGTATTCGAGCATCGCATCGCGACCTACGGCAATGTAGCACCCTACAAGAGTGAAGAGGGCCAGCAACATACGGAAGCCTGACACGGCTGAGAAGAATGTAGGAAGCATCGCTTGGTTTGCCTCGGCTATTCTTTTCCATAGGAATATGTCGGCCAGCTCCACCACAAGGGCGAACACAGCACTCACTACAAGAGGCGGGACAAGTCCGTCAACATGAGCGAACGTCTGCAGGGAAAGAACTGCCAACGACAATACCGCTACAGCCACAACGGTCTGCACGGCATAGCGTCGGCTTATATTTGCTATCTCTGTATTTTTCAACATGTCAACCGGGTTTCATTAAAGTTCAACACAAACGTTGACGTTGTTCTTCTGCACTTCAACGAAACCGCCCGTTGTCTTCACCTCATGCTCGCCTTCAGAGTCAAAAAAAGCAATGCGTCCGCTGTTGAGTGTTGAGATGATAGGAGCATGGCCGGTGAGTATTTCAAACTCGCCGCTCGTGCCCGGCACAACCACACGGTCGACCGTTCCTACGAACTCCACTTTCTCAGGAGAGACGATTCTTAAATTCAAACTCATAGTCTACAAGTATTTAGTGTGTAAGCGGATTATCCCTTAGCTGCCTCAAGAAGTTTCTTACCCTTGGCAATGGCGTCTTCGATGGTACCGACGTTAAGGAATGCCTGCTCTGGCAGGTCGTCTACCTCGCCGTCGAGAATCATGTTGAAGCCCTTGATGGTGTCCTCGATAGAAACCATCACACCCTTTACACCGGTGAACTGCTCGGCAACGGCAAACGGCTGAGAGAGGAAGCGCTGCACACGACGTGCACGGTTCACAGTCAGCTTGTCCTCGTCAGAAAGCTCGTCCATACCAAGGATGGCGATGATGTCCTGAAGTTCCTTGTAGCGCTGGAGAATCTGCTTAACGCGCTGTGCACACTCGTAGTGCTCCTTGCCCACAATCAGCGGGTCGAGAATACGTGAGGTAGAACCCAGCGGGTCAACGGCAGGATAAATACCAAGCTCGGTAATCTTACGCGAAAGCTCGGTAGTAGCGTCAAGGTGGGTGAAGGTTGTAGCCGGAGCAGGGTCGGTCAAGTCGTCGGCAGGCACGTAAACGGCCTGTACTGATGTGATAGAACCCTTCTTGGTAGATGTAATACGCTCCTGCATCTGTCCCATCTCACTTGCAAGTGTAGGCTGATAACCTACGGCTGAAGGCATACGGCCGAGAAGAGCCGAAACCTCAGAACCTGCCTGGGTGAAACGGAAGATGTTGTCGATGAAGAACATTATGTCGGCAGCCTCGCCGTCCTTGCCTCCGTGGTCGCGGAACTCCTCGGCTACGGTCAGACCTGACAATGCTACTGAAGCACGTGCTCCAGGCGGCTCGTTCATCTGTCCGTAAACAAGTGTTGCCTGACTCTTCTTGAGCTCCTCGGGGTCAACAAGCGAGAGGTCCCACTTGCCTTCCTCCATTGCCTTCTTGAACTTCTCGCCGTAGCGTATAACGCCCGACTCGAGCATGTCGCGGATAAGGTCGTTACCCTCACGGGTACGCTCGCCTACTCCGGCAAACACCGAGTAGCCGTTGTGTCCCTTGGCAATGTTGTTGATAAGCTCCATGATGAGCACAGTCTTGCCTACACCGGCACCACCGAACAGACCAATCTTACCACCCTTCATGTAAGGCTCCAAGAGGTCAATCACCTTGATACCAGTTGCGAGCATTTCCTTGTGAGTGGAAAGGTCCTCAAACTTAGGAGCCTCACGATGGATAGGATAAGCGCCCTCCATATTGAGCGTGCTCATACCATCGATAGGCTGACCGATGACGTTCATCATACGGCCCTTGATCTGTTCACCTGCTGGCATCATGATAGCGTTGCCTGTAGGAACAACCTCCAGGCCACGCTGCAATCCGTCAGTATTGTCCATTGCGACGCAGCGAACGGTGTCTTCACCGATATGCTGCTGCACCTCAATGATAAGCTCCTGTCCGTTAGGACGCTTCAGCTTCAGAGCTTCGTGGATTTTAGGCAACACCTCTTCAGGATTCTTGCCGGCTGTATCGAAGTAAACGTCGATAACCGGACCGATAATCTGCGAGATGCGCCCGTTGATTTGTGACATAGTATATTTGATTTTGATTTTAAATTCTGATGCAAATATAACAACTATATTCTTATACGAAAAAATATTTAATCTTTATTGTACTTTTTCGTTCCAAATATGCCATATTTGTAGTGCAATCCGACCACTTTTAGATGCTCAGCTCGTCGAGAACCTTGATAAGCTTACGGTCAAACGGCTTGTCGCTACGGATAGCTTCGCTCAACGGTACATAGACAATCTCGTTGTTGCGTACGCCAATCATCACGTTGCGCTGGCCCTGCAGAATGGCCTCAATCGCACCTACACCAGTACGTGAAGCGAGGATACGGTCGTGAGCGCTCGGGCGTCCGCCACGCTGCAAGTGACCGAGGATTGACACGCGTACATCGTACTGCGGGAACTCGTTCTTCACACGCTCGGCATAATACATGGCACCACACTTCGGACTTTCAGACACGATGACGATGCAGCTCTTCTTCGACTTACGGATGCCACGCTCCATGAAGCGTGCCAACTGGTCGACATCTGTAGAATCTTCAGGAATAATGGCTGCCTCGGCACCACTGGCAATGGCTGAGTTCTGTGCGAGGAAACCTGCGTCGCGTCCCATTACCTCAATAAAGAAAATGCGCTCATGACTCTGGGCTGTGTCGCGGATGCGGTCGACACACTCCACGATGGTGTTCATTGTTGTGTCGTAACCGATTGTTGAGTCTGTGCCATAAAGGTCGTTGTCGATAGTGCCCGGCAAGCCGATACAGCAGATGTCGTACTTTTTGGCGAATTCCATAGCACCGGTCAACGAACCGTTACCGCCAATTACTACCAAAGCGTCAATGCCATGGGCCTTGATCTGCTCATAAGCCTTCTCCTTGCCCTCATCGGTCATAAACTCCTTAGAGCGTGCTGTCTTAAGTATTGTACCGCCCGACATGATAATGCCGCTGACATTCTCGGTTGTGAAGTCCTCAATCTCGCCATTAATAAGTCCATCGTAACCACGATAGATACCTTTTATATTAAATCCGTTGCAAATACCTGCACGAGTCACGGCACGAATTGCAGCATTCATTCCCGGGGCGTCGCCACCAGAAGTCAAAATTCCAATTGTCTGAATTTTAGCCATACGATTTTTGTATTATTGATTATTAATTCTTCCGTTTAATTATTAGTAATTATTAGGGTGTTTTTATGGAGTATTATACAGTAGCATTCATAAGGGTATTAAACCAGCAGCCACAAGCACACCAAGCCAGCCAAGGATGCAACGAGCGAAACCCACCCCACATTGACAAAGTACCAGTTGAGCTTTATGCGCTCCATTTTCATCAAGGCGAGTCCACTCATAGAGCCTATGCACAGAATGTTGCCTCCCATAGCCGTAGCGTAAGCCACTATTTTCCAATAGGCTCCGTTAAGGCAATAAAGTGCAAGATTGCTACCAGATTCGGCTACATCGTGAAGCGAGACCATCGACATAAGCGTGGCGAAATTGTCAAGCACGCTACCAACCAGCTGGGTGGCAAGTCCCACGACAAGCATATTGTCGGCTATGCTGCCCATAAAGTCATCCACTTTAGTCAACACACCCGTTTCGCGCACCACTCCCAGCGCAAGCATAATGCCCAGCACAAACAGAATCATCTGTATCACGCCATATTGCAGCACTCTTGGCACACGACGTTGTATCATCTGGTCGGCATTCATCAGTTTGCGGTTCATCAGCTCGTTGACAATCCACAATACCGACAACACGCACATTGCGCCAAGGAACGGGCTAAGCTTCGTAATGTTATGGAATGTAGGGATAAACCACAGTCCGCCAATTCCTACGAACAGCATCAAGGCTCGCTGCCACAGGTTAAGATTGGTGTCGTCGCCACGATAAGGCATCGTAATCCACTCTGTCTCAATACGTCGTGGCAAGCTACGTTGCAACCAAAGTATCGGGAAGAACCATGCAATAAGGCAAGGCAGAGCCATAGTCAAAGAATAGTTGGTAGCGGTTACTGCGCCAATATTCCAAAGCACGAGTCCGGTAGGGTCGCCGATTACCGTAAGCGCTCCTCCACAATTTGCCGACAGCACAATGGCGCATCCGAAGATGACACGCTGGCGTTGTCTGCTCACAATGGCGTGCATTATGGTAAGCATCATGACGGTTGTCGTGATGTTGTCGAGATTTGCCGAAATCAAGAAAGTAATGACCGACAAGGTCCAAAGCATTCTCTTGCCGCTACGTGTACGGAGCATCTGCGAGATGAAGTCGAAGCATCCGTTGTTCTGCAATATCTCCACGATTGTCATCGTAGAGAGCAGGAAGAGGACTATCTCAGAAGCTCTACTGACGTATTTCAAGAAAAGGTTCTGGAAAATATACTGCTTTACCGCAGCCGAAGAGGCTGGCGTTCCGTCAAGGAACGAAGCGTATTCCTTGGCGTGCTGAGCCATGACAAAGTCCGAACCATAACAAATGTAAAGTATCCAGCCAAGCGTTCCTACAAAGATGGCAACCGCAGCTTTGTTTACATTGGTGAATTTCTCTGTCGCTATCAAGAAATAGCCAATTAATATTATTGTTATGATGACAAGCGTCATAGGCTGTTTTTTAGATTTATCGATTGCAAAGGTACAAAAATATCTGAACTGCACAAGTTTTACATCTAAAAAATAAAAATAGTTAACAGAGATTTAATTCAAATGCAATAGGTCTCCATCTTTTAATAAAATATAGGTCATGTTTTTATTTTGTATCACTACTGTCCAATAAAAAATGGACAATTCTATCTTTGAAATAGTTGAATTATATTCTTTTATGCAGTATTTGACAATGAAACGGACTGGATTTTTAACTTTGTAGCCAAAAAGAATTGGCTATAAAGTTTCAAGACAAATACGTTTTCGCTCAACTTACTGCATTTCTAAATAGAACTCAGTTCAACAACATATAGTTACTACATTTTCGATAGGGCTTATCGATACTTTCAAGGAACTTTATAAGATTCATCTTACAGGTTCCTACTATGTAGTCAGAGCCAAAACGAACTTGAAGTACAAAACGGTAAAATGGAAGCGAAGAATGCCAAAGAATGTACTAACTGATGCAGAAGTAAAACTGACAGGATATCTTTCCGAAAAGAAGTATCCTGAATCATTCAGATTCATTCGATACTACGATGAAGAAGATGATCGTGAGTTTACTTTTCTGACGAATGCAAAGCATCTTTCGGCGTTGGATGTCGCAAATCTATATAAAAAAAGATGGTTGGTTGAGCTATTTTTCAAATGGCTAAAGCAGCATCTTAAGATAAAGAGATTCTGGGGCACAACGGAGAATGCTGTACGCATACAGATTAGTGTTGCCATTATCACTTATTGTCTCGTGGCTATTGTTCACCATGATATGCAATTGAAACGCTCAACATATGAAGTTTTGCAGATTCTAAGCATTTCATTGACGGACAAAACCCACCTAAGAGATCTATTTGATAAGACTATTTTCAACGATGTCAAAGAACTCGAATATCCCCTTTTTAAGGGACTATTTGATTAATTAATTAACGTGTCCAATTTTTATTGGACACTAATGAAACAAATATTAAATGTCATCAATCGATATCCCCTAATCTTACACTTCAACATCCCCTATACACCTGTTGAGCCTCTATGTCTTCTGTCGCAATCACTTCATAAATGCTGTCACCTCCCCAATAAATCATTGGAGCCAATGTTTCCGAAAACTTGTTGTAGGTGGTTTGTGGCGAGACACTCTTCAGCTCTACAAGTTTTCTATCCAGTTCCTCTTTGGATCTTGCAAACACTATATTCCAAAAGAACCGGTCTTCTGACGCATAATCTTCTGAGTCGAAACAAGGATATATTTCACCGTCTTTTCCAACATAAACACCATTCTTGGCTAATCCCTTAATGGCATACAAAATAGCCTCAGGTACATTCTCAAACTTTACTCCAAGAACATAAAAAGGTTGTGTACTCTTAATCGTCTTCATATCAGTTGGCTTTATTATATTTTACATAAATGGTTTCATCCCCTTATTGGGTTACCTATTTAATCACATACCAATTTCCATTATACCCGAAACGGCTTTTACCCTGTATACATATCCAAGTATTGGAAAAAGATATGTATTTTTGACCACCATGCAAATATATTGCATAATTACCTTTTTTATAGCCATCTTCAGTATATACTGTTACAGAATATGATGTACGTGTATATGTCCCATTGTTGGCAGCTCCGTAACCCATGCACTGTGGGCATGCACGTTTTACATTGATATACTGCTGCGCATTAACACCTGCCACAAAGACAAAAACCATAACCAGGATAATTGCTATTCTTTTCATATCTCAATACCCTAATCCGTGTCGGGCACAACTTCTAAATTTGTTATTTGTCTGTTTATGAGATATAGAGTATAGAAGTAACCCTTTGCTATCAGGAAATAATTATTTTTTCTGCGTGGAAAGTAAAAAGCAGAAGACCATAAAATACAAACGCCACGCCATTATTATACTGATATACTTTTCCATATTATCTTTTTGGCATTAGCAACTGTTCTCATACAGCTCATAATTTGACGTTGTCTAATATTTACTCTTGCAACATCATCTACATTTTTGACATTTCCTCCTTTTAAACAGAGTATTCTGAACCGCCAAAATTTTTCAGAATATATTTGCAAGCAGCAATAAAATCTTCATTATAGCCCATCTCGCAGATTCTTTCATAACACTTTTTAGTCTCACCAATCAATTCTTCTGGATGCTCCTTGAAATGCTTTTTAAGCATTTGGAATTTTGCCCAATCATGAAATTTGAATCCAAAGAATTTGTTCATCCATAATGGAGTGTCTTTGTCAATAACAATATTGTCGTTGACATTTGTTAGCCGATAAAACTCTTTGCGAATTTCCGACATATCATTGAACATTTGCTCATCATCAATTTTGCGATGGACATAAAGATAAATCGTGTTTCTCGCACGTTTCTCTACATCAGTGAACCGGGTATAGCCACGATGGCGGAATTTACCAAACAAGTTGGATATTGCAAAAAACATCTTGGATTTCATATCGCAATACCCTTATCCGTGTCGGGCACAACTTTTAAGTTTTTTATAAGTTTATGCTATATTGAGGAAAAGAGTAATCATTTTCTATCTGGAAAGGTAGCTAAATATTGAACAGCAAACTAACTCCAATGCTGCATGAAGTCTTATACATATTTCTCATTAACGGGAAATGTACGCCACCCAATACTACGCAATCGGTTTTTCTACGCAAATAATTGAGTGCTGCTCCTTATTCCTCGTCAAGGTCTGGCTCCAAATGGCCACACACATATTCCCTATTTGATGAATCTTTGCAGCTGTGGCTTCAAATCATCATGCTTGGAATAATCGAACATCAAACATTTGTTAGCATCCTTGAATGGTATGACTGCATGGTATTCACCTGCCGCATAGCAATCAATCTGATATGGATGATAGGTCAAGACGATGCCTTCTGGCAACACAGCAAAGTGAGTCAAAGGAAAGTCTTTCTCTGTAAATGCCTTTATTATAAATATTAGTCTTTTCATATGCTCTTTATTATTATTTTCCGTTTATATTGTCCATAATATTTTTATCGTTTATGACCATATATAGAAAGAATCTGGCTC
>OIYO01001635.1_pt1 | contig 11357 bp, 10 predicted proteins | sample 1588191 | NCBI WGS metagenome assembly OIYO01 (sample SAMN03283275) | human gut metagenome | biome: human-associated habitat; material: feces | host: Homo sapiens | place: Peru | collected 2012 | reverse complement strand
GATTGCGAAGCCTTCGTATGTGCTGTTGACAAGAGCCTTGCGGTCTTCCTCTGTGCCGCGCGACATCTCGCCCTCAAACGGATAGTGGAGCTGTGCATAAGGCATAGAACCAGAGTCGAACCAAACGTCGATAAGGTCTGACTCGCGATGCATTGGTTTGCCCTCGTCGTTTACGAGCACGATATAGTCTACGTAAGGACGGTGGAGGTCTATGCGGTCGTAGTTCTCCTTAGAGTAGTCGCCCGGTACGAAGCCCTTGTCCTTCATAGGATTGCTCTTCATCACGCCAGCTGCTACCGACTTCTCTATCTCGGCATACAGTTCTTCGAGCGAACCGATGCACTTCTCGCCACGGTTCTCATCGCGCCAGATAGGAAGCGGGGTGCCCCAGAAGCGTGAGCGTGAGAGGTTCCAGTCGTTGAGGTTTTCAAGCCAGTTTCCGAAGCGACCAGTACCGGTCGACTCCGGCTGCCAGTTGATAGTCTTATTGAGTTCCACCATGCGCTCCTTGCGTGCTGTGTCCTTGATAAACCAGCTATCGAGCGGATAGTAAAGAATTGGCTTGTCTGTACGCCAGCAGTGAGGATAGTTGTGTACGTGCTTCTCTGTCTTGAAAGCCTTGCCCTCCAGCTTCAGTTCGTAGCAAAGCACAACGTTCAAATCCTCAGCCTTGTCCGAAGCCTTCTTGTCCCATACGCCATCCTGATTGAACTGTGGGTCGTAGGCGTTCTTCACGTAGTCGCCAGCGTGATGACCGTATTTCTCATCGTCTACACAGGCCTTCACGAAGTTAGTGTCAAGCTCGTCGATGAGGTAGAACTTGCCCTGGAGGTCAACCATAGGACGTGTCTCGCCCTTCTTGTTGATAAGGTAGAGAGCCGGAATGTTAGCATCCTTAGCCACCTTGGCGTCATCAGCACCGAATGTCGGGGCGATGTGTACGATACCAGTACCGTCGTCGGTTGTTACGTAGTCGCCGAGGATTACACGGAAAGCCTCGCTCTCCATCTCCACAAACTTGTCGCGTCCGTCCTCACCTGTAAACACCTTCTCTGGATGTGCCTCAGCATATTCTGTCACGAACTTCGGAGCGAAGTCGTCCACCTTCTCGCATGGCTTCACCCACGGCATAAGCTGCTCGTAGTGCATTCCCTCGAGTTCTGTACCCTTGAAGTGGCCGGTAATGCGCCATGGGCACATCTTCTTCTCCTTGTCAAACGGAGCCAACTCGCCCTCCTTGCACTCCTGCTCAGGCTTCAAGTAAGCCTTGACGAGGTTCTCAGCCATAATGATGGTGATAGGCTCACCATTATAGAGATTGTATGTCTCAACCGAAACGTAGTCGATCTTCGGACCAACGCAGAGCGCAACATTCGAAGGCAAAGTCCACGGAGTTGTAGTCCATGCCACGAAGTAAGGCTTGCCCCACTTTGTCCACTCTTCCTTAGGATCGCGGATGAGGAACTGAACGGTAGCTGTCAGGTCCTTCACGTCGCGATAGCAACCGGGCTGGTTGAGTTCGTGCGACGACAGTCCGGTACCTGCTCCCGGCGAGTACGGCTGAATGGTGTAGCCCTTGTACAGCAGACCCTTGTTGTAGAGCTGTTTGAGGAGCCACCATAGAGTCTCAATATACTTGTTGTCGTATGTGATGTACGGATGGTCGAGATCAACAAAATAGCCCATCTCCTCAGTTAGTTTGCGCCACTCGGCTGTAAACATCATCACATTCTCACGACACTTATGATTATATTCCTCGGTCGAAATATACTTCTCCGAAGCCTTGTTGTCGATATCCTTCTTTGTGATACCAAGCTCCTTCTCTACGCCCAGCTCTACGGGGAGTCCGTGTGTGTCCCATCCAGCCTTGCGGTGAACTTGGAATCCCTGCATAGTCTTATAGCGATTGAATGTGTCTTTAATGGCGCGTGCCAGAACGTGGTGAATGCCCGGATGACCGTTGGCTGAGGGAGGTCCCTCAAAGAATACGAACTGCGGACAGCCTTCGCGCTCGTCGATTGACTTGTGGAAGACATCGTCAGCCATCCACTTGTCCAAAACTTCCTTGTTGGTTTCTACAAGATTGAAACCCTTGTGTTCAACAAACTTGTTTGACATTTGTATTTAATGTTTTGTATTTATTTTCCTATAGAAATGTTATAACGGATGCAAAGTTAATGAAAAATGAGGATATACGTGCGATATTGAATGCAAAAAATCTTGCTGCTTTGCCTTAATAGTTGTATTTTTGTGGTCGGCAACCAAATCAATTACCTATGAATATTGAAGAAGTCAGAGATTTCACGTTGTCATTATCCGGGGTGACCGAAGACCAACCGTTTGGCGACGACAACATAACTTTCCGTGTTGAGGGCAGAATCTTTCTCTGCCTTTGGCTGGGAGGTGGCAAATATAATATCGATGAATCCATGCTGAGATTTGCCTGCAAACTTTCGCCCGAAAGGAACGAAGAACTGCGCGAGCAATTTTCTGTCATTACGCCTGCATTCCATTGGAACAAACGACATTGGAGCGACGTGTTTTTCGAACAATTGGACACCAAACTTGTAGAGAGTATTATACGAGAGTCGTATAATGTGATAATCAGCAAGTTACCCAAATACGTTAGAGTAAAATATCAGCTATGCAACAGCAATTTGTAGAAACAATTAAGATATCGAATGGCAAAGCAGCAAACCTTCCTTACCATCAGGCAAGGATGGAGCGAACCATTCGTCATTTCTTCCCCCAACTTGCCCTCAACACCATGCCACGCCTTCAAGATTTGATTACGCCCAAGAACAGCATGTCGCTCTTCAAGGCACGTGTAGTATATGGCACACACGGAGTAGAACTCGTAGAATACGCCCCATACTCCATGCGACAGATTAGCACCCTGAAGATAGTCCACGACGACACAATTAGTTATAGCTACAAGTATACCGACCGCTCAGTTCTCAACGCACTCACAGCACAAAAAGCCGACTGCGATGAAATCATCATCGTCAAGAACAATCTCATCACCGACACATCATTCACCAATCTCGCCTTATTCGACGGCAATAGTTGGCTGACCCCCAAACATCCCCTACTTCACGGCACTCGACGCGCCCTACTCTTGGACAATGGCCTCATCAAGGAGGCAGACATCACAGAGGACGACCTAATGAAGGCGAAAAGAATCAGACTGTTCAATGCAATGATTGATTTCGGGGAGAGAGAGATTGAGCCGAGTGGAATAAAATTGTGAGAATAAAGATTCCGCATAACTAAAGTCACAGTACTTACGCCAAGTACTGTAGTAATCCTGCTCAAGTACTTGAGTAATCCTACTAAAGTACTTGAGTAATCTTACGAAAGTACTATCCTAACCTTCAATTTACATACCGTGCAACCGTACAAAAGCGACCTTTAAACAGCGCTTTTGTCTTTTATTACCTTTAAATAACGAATAACGCACGTTATTTATCATTTTATAGACAATGTTACTTCCTCGTTTTCGTACCTTTACACCATCAATTCGAAACAATTATAAGTAAGCGTATCTGCGATGCTAGTAGATACGCTTACCGAAAGCAAAGACATAAGTCTCTTGGAGAATCTTTTGCCTCAACTCGTTCGATCCAACTGACAAACGGCACACTCTGTACTGGAATCCACTGGTCACAACCGATGAAAACGGTAAGGCCATCATAGAATGTTACAATTCCTCCAACACAGCTGCCGTCAGTCTAAATGCTGCGATACTGGAGAAAGGCGTACCTGGATATATAAATACGACAAAACAATAAAGTATCGTTAACAATAATAGACACTAACCTATATTATTGTTAACGATACCTAAATACCGAAAAATAATTATCTAAAAACTTGGAACTTGCTTGAGAAAATATTTACATTTGCAGTGTTCTATTGAGGTAGTACACTAAAACATTAACGATTATGATACAGATTAAAGACATTGATTTCAGATACCCAGGTAGCAAGCACCTTGTATTTAGAGATTTCTCTTTGGAACTCAAGGAGAACAACATTTATGGCTTGCTCGGTAAGAACGGTACAGGCAAGAGCACCCTGCTCTACCTCATCAGCGGATTGCTCCGCCAGCAACAAGGCACCGTTCTCGTGGATGGCATTTCGGCACAAGACCGCAGAGCCGAGATGCTGAAGGATATCTTCATGGTGCCCGAAGAGTTTGAACTGCCCAACGTTTCACTCGCCACCTACGTGAAGATGAACCAGGAGTTCTATCCTAACTTCTCGCAGGAAGTGCTGGATTGTTGCCTCAAGGATTTTGATTTACCACTCTCTCTCAAGTTGAACGAACTCTCGATGGGACAGAAGAAGAAGGTATTCATGAGTTTCGCACTCGCCACGGGTACCCGCTTTCTTCTGATGGACGAGCCAACCAATGGTCTCGACATCCCATCGAAGAGCCAGTTCCGTAAGGTCATCGCCAACAACATGACGGAAGACCGCACCCTCATCATCTCTACTCATCAGGTGCACGATGTAGAGTCGTTGCTCGACCACATCATCATCATGAACCAGAGCCAACTGCTGCTCGATGCATCGGTTTCAGACATCTGCGAGAAATACACCTTCGAGTACCGCAACCCACAGGAGATGGACGACACCGTGCTCTACGCCGAGCCAACCCTGCAGGGCAATGCCGCCATCTGCAAGCGACAGGAGGGTGAGCAGGAAACACAGATGAACCTGGAGTTGCTGTTCAATGCCGTGATTGGCGGAAAATTAGAAAAAATATAAAATCATCTTTAAATAACGACGATTATGAACAAGACTTTTGATTTACATAGATTCGGAATGGTGCTGCGTTGGGATTTGCTTACCAACTGGAAAAGCTATTTCTACAGTATGGCAGGATTGGCAATCGGTATCATCATGTTTTCCATTTCCATACTTTATAACTTTCCTCATAGCCGCGTCATAGGAGCAGGAAGAGATTTGAGTGATTACTACAGATGCAGTATAGTAGGATTCCTTGCCGCTATTTTCATATTATTTTTCTTCATATCTGCCTGCAACATCTTCAGCAATATGAAGACCAAGCTGCAACGAGAGAGTTTTATGATGTTGCCAGCCAACAATCTGGAGAAATATGCAGCACGTTTCCTGATGATGAGTGTAGGCAGTATCCTCATGATGCTGATAGCTACCCTTATAGGCGACTTCGTGCAGTTTGTATTGAGCTTCTTCATGACTCCCGGTTACCATGCAAGCATCATCGGAAGTGCTCTAAGTCAAATATACAAAGCCGCAACCAATACCGGTAACAACCCTAACTGTATCTTTGCGTGGAACCCTATCTATATCTTAGCGGGGCAATGTAAAATAGATGCAGCCCTGCTCGGATGGAGCTTTCTCATCATGATTTACTCCTTCACTCTGCTAGGCGGCACTTTCTTCCGCAAACAGCCTATCATCCTGACAGCCGTATCAGGTATTATCATTTTCATGATTATAGGTTATTGCGGCAGCAAGCTCGAGGAATGGGGAGCTTTCGATTTCTACACTCATCTTAACTATGATAATCCGGGCACTTCTCTCTGCATTGCCATCTTCTGGTCGGTCGTATTCCTTGCTTTGGCAGCCGTCAGTCTCTGGGCATCCTATAAGCTCTTCACCCGCATGCAGGTTATCTGCAACAAGTGGATTAACATCTAAAATAAAAGTATTATGATTTTCAGTAATGATAAAGCAATATACGTACAGATAGCCGAGCGATTGAGCGATGAGATTCTGGCGGGCAAGTACAAGGAAGACGAGCGAATACCGAGCGTCAGGGAATACGCCGTGCTGCTGGAGGTAAATGCCAACACAGCCGTGAAGGCATACGACCTGCTTGCCACCGATGAGATCATCTACAACAAGCGAGGCTTGGGCTACTTTGTTTCCGCTGGAGCCAAGAAGCAGATCAAGAAGACTCGCAAAAAGGAGTTTATGAAAGAAAGACTCCCGGAACTCGCCCGACAGATGCAGCTTCTCGACATCTCCATCGATGAAGTGAAGGAAGAGTTGGAGAAGAATCTCAAAAAGATAAGGATATGATGACACTATTTATTTTCAAAAGCATATTTTTAACTACTATCTTTGCCTTATATATAATAAGGTGGATATAATCACGTTTTAAAAAAATAGCTACGCTTGCAACTTTCAGAAGGTTGCAAGCGTCTAACGTTTAAAATTCATATCAATAAACAAACGTATTATATGTCATTAATTCATCTAAAAGACGTCAACAAGACCTATCAGGGTGCTCAGCCACTCCATGTGCTGAAGGGCATCGACCTCGACATCGAACGTGGCGAGTTCGTCAGCATCATGGGTGCTTCCGGCTCGGGAAAATCCACCTTATTAAATATACTGGGTATTCTCGACAACTACGATACGGGCGAATACCGACTCAATGATGTGCTCATCAAAGACCTCTCGGAAACCCGTGCTGCCGAATACCGCAACAAGATGATCGGCTTCATCTTCCAGTCGTTCAACCTCATCTCATTCAAGACAGCGGTGGAAAACGTGGAGCTTCCACTCTTCTACCAGGGCGTGAGCCGCAAGAAGCGCCACGAACTGGCGATGGAATATCTCGACAAACTGGGTTTGAAGCAATGGGCCAACCATTATCCTAACGAGATGTCGGGAGGACAGAAGCAGCGTGTAGCCATCGCCCGTGCCCTCATCACCAAACCCGAAATCATCCTTGCCGATGAGCCTACCGGAGCCCTCGACTCCAAAACGAGCGTGGAAGTGATGGACCTGCTGAAGGAACTGCACCAGAAAGAGGGAATGACCATCGTGGTGGTAACCCACGAAAGCGGTGTTGCCAACGAGACCGATAAGGTTATCCATATCAAGGACGGACTCATCGGAAGCATCGAAGACAACAGAGACCATCATCTCGTATCGAAAGACTACGTAAAGTAACTTTGAACTTGGAACATGAGAGAATTAATCAAAGAAATATGGAGCACGTCGAAGCGCAACAAGCTCCGCACTTCGCTCACGGGATTTGCCGTTGCCTGGGGAATCTTCATGCTGATATTCCTGCTGGGCGCCGGCAACGGACTGATTAATGCCCAGTTGCAGCAAAGTACCCGATTCCTAGCCAACTCCATGCGAGTATTCCCGGGCGAAACCTCCAAGGCTTACAAGGGACTGAAGGAAGGCAGAAGCATCACGCTCAACGACAGGGACATCCTCATCAGCAACCAGACCTACGGCCAGTACGTGGATGATGTGGGTGGAAGATTGGAACAGAATAACGTGAACATCAACTACGGCGATAATTATGTGGCAAGCCAGTCATTGGTGGGTGTGGCTCCTACACATCCCAAAATCGACAAGACGGAGCTGATTGCCGGACGATTCATCAACGAAATCGATATGAAGGAGCAGCGCAAGAATGTGGTGCTGAGCCGAAGCCAGGCCAAGGAACTCTGCAAAGACTACCGTTCGCTGGTGGGCAAGAACGTAAAGATCAGCAACCTCAACTTTCAGGTGGTAGGAATCTACAAGGATGATGAATCGCGCAACAATACCGATGCCTTCATCGCCTACTCCACCATCAAGACCATCTACGCCAAGGGCGATGATGCAGGAAGTCTGGAGTTCACCATCAAGAATCTGAAGACCCAGGAGGATAACGAGCAGTTTGAGAAGAACTATCGTGCCAGCATCAACAACAACCACCAGGCTGCCCCTGATGACGACCGCACCATCTGGCTCTGGAACCGATACATGGACAATATCCAGATGAACCAGGGAATCGCCATCATGCAGACGGCACTCTGGATAGTAGGTCTGTTCACCCTGCTGAGCGGAATCGTGGGCGTAAGCAACATCATGCTCATCACCGTGAAGGAGCGAACCCGAGAGTTTGGTGTAAGAAAAGCCATCGGCGCTAAACCTTGGTCGATACTGAAGCTCATCATCACCGAGAGCATCATCATCACCTCGTTCTTCGGCTACATCGGAATGGTCTGTGGCGTGGCGGCAAACGAGATCATGGATGCAACTATCGGCCACACCACCGTAGATACCGGACTGTTTAAAGCCGCCATGTTTGTGAACCCTACGGTGGGCCTCGGCACCTGCATCGGTGCTACCATCGCCATCGTCATCGCAGGCACCATCGCCGGACTCATCCCAGCCATCAAGGCTGCAAGAATCCGACCGATAGAGGCGCTGAGAGCGGAATAAACTATAAATTATTATTATGCGATTAGATTTAGATACATATAAAGAGATTCTCGATACCATCACGAGGAACAAAAGCCGCAGTCTGCTTACGGGCTTCGGCGTGTTCTGGGGCGTGTTTATGCTCATCGCCCTGATGGGTGGCGGACAGGGACTGAAGGAGATACTGCAAAACAACTTCGCAGGCTTCGCCACCAACACCGCCATCATCTGGGCGCAGAACACCACCAAACCCTACAAGGGATTCAACAAGGGGCGCTCCTGGCAGATGGAAGAGAAAGACCTGGAGCGACTGCGCCACAGGGTGCCCGAACTCGATGTCATCACCCCGCTGCTCTTCGGCGGCAACAAGTCGGTGGTGTTTGGCGATAAGAAATTCAGCGGCAGCACGCAGGGCGTGAATCCAGATTACGCCCAGGTTTCCGCGCCTAAAATGTTTTACGGCAGATACATCAACGAGATGGATGTGCGCCGCCAGCGCAAGGTTTGCGTCATCGGCAAACAGATTTACAAGACCCTCTTCCCCGGCGGCGGTGACCCGTGCGGCAAGAGCGTGCGAGTGGATTCCACCTATTACACAGTGGTAGGTGTGGATTACCGCTCGGGAAATGGCGTGAACTTTGGCGGTAGAGCCGACGAAACCATCACCATTCCGCAAACTGTGCTCCGCACCGCCTACAACCGCGGAACCGCCATCGACATCATCGCCACCACCGGTAAGCCGGGCGTGGTAATGAGCAGCATCGCCCAGCGAATGCGTGAAACCATAGCCAGGGCCCACAACATCGACCCTTCAGACGAAAAGGGTATCATGGTGTTCAATACGGAGGTGCTCTTCCAGATGCTCGACAACCTATTTAAGGGCGTCAACTTCCTCATCTGGCTGGTAGGTATCGGCACCCTTCTCGCCGGCGCCATCGGAGTTTCCAACATCATGATGGTAACGGTGAAGGAGCGAACCACCGAGATAGGCATTCGCCGAGCCATCGGCGCCACGCCGAAGATGATTCTCTCGCAAATCATCTCAGAGAGTATTCTCCTCACCCTGGTGGCAGGCATGAGCGGCATCATCTTCGGAGTAGCCATCCTGCAGATGCTGGAGATGGCGAACACCACGGATGGCATTCTCACCGCCCACTTCCAGGTAGATTTCTGGACAGCCATCTCCTCAGCCATCCTCATCTGCATCCTTGGCGGCCTTGCCGGACTTGCCCAGCGTGGCGAGCCATGAGCATCAAGCCGGTAGATGCAATGAGAGACGAATAAAAGAAAATATAAGATATAAAAGATATGAAAAAGTATTCAAAGTTGATCGTTGCGGCAATCGTCGCCTTGATTTTCATCGGAACCTTCGTGTTCCTTTATGAGAAATCACAGCCTAAGCCTGTGGAATATACCGAGTTTACCCCAAAGATGGGGGATGTATTGAAAACCACGGTGATTACGGGTAAGATTGAGCCTCGCAACGAGGTGAGCGTAAAGCCTCAGATAAGCGGTATCATCACCGAGATCTGCAAAGAAGCAGGTGATTATGTTCAGGCAGGCGAAGTAATCGCCAAGATAAAGGTGATTCCGGATATGGGACAGCTCAGTTCGGCTCAGGCTCGTGTGCGCCTTGCCGAGATTAACCTGAAGCAGGCACAGGTAAACTATGGCCGCGAAGAACAGCTCTACAAGAAGCAGCTGGTCAGCGCCGATGAGTTTGATAAGGTAAAACAGTCGTTGCAACAGGCAAAGGAGGAGAAGGTTGCCGCCCTTGATGCGCTCGAAGTGGTTCGTGATGGTGTTTCCAAGAGCAACGCCAGCGCCTCTTCCACCCTCATCCGTTCTACCATTTCGGGAGTTATCCTCGATATTCCTGTCAAAGTAGGTAACTCCGTGATTCTTGCCAACACCTTTAATGATGGAACCACCATCGCCAGCGTGGCAAACATGAACGACCTCATCTTCCGTGGCAACATCGACGAAACCGAGGTGGGCAATCTCGTAGTGGGAATGCCGATGAAGATCACCATTGGTGCCCTGCAGGATCTCAAGTTTGATGCAGATTTGGAATACATCTCTCCAAAGGCTGTTGAAAACAATGGAGCCAACCAGTTTGAGGTGAAGGCTGCCGTCCGTTCTGTGAAGGGCGGAAAGATTCGTTCTGGCTATAGTGCCAATGCCGAAATCGTTCTCTCCAAAGCAACCCATGTACTCACCATACCGGAAAGTGCCATCGAGTTCAGCGGCGACTCCACCTTCGTATATATTATAAAAGGTAGCAATAAGGATAAGACCTATGAACGCACCCAGGTAACTACAGGCTTGAGTGATGGCGTGAATATAGAAATCAGAAAGGGTCTGTCGCTGAAAGACAAGGTACGCGGTCCACAAATCGTAGCCGACAGCAAGGAAGAATAAGGCAGATTGAGTAAATATGCTAAGTGTCGCTATCTATGAAATCACATGAGATAGCGACACTTTTTTATTTATTTGCCTAAAAGTTTGGTCAGACAAAAGAAAAAACGTAAATTTGCATCCATCAAAAGGTTGAATATTATGTGCAGAGACAAAGATTTGCTTATAAGATTAAAAGAAGGTGACGAAGATGCTTTAAAAGAAATCTTCGACATATATTATGAGCCTCTGTGCGTTTATTCTGTACAAATCACAGAACAGGAATCAGAAACAGAAGATATTGTACAAGATCTTTTTATACGTATTTGGGAAAAGAAACTCTATCGCAACATCACCCATCTTCATACATATCTTTTTTTAGCTGTAAGAAATGAAAGCATCAAATATGCTAAACAAAACAACAGCTATGAGAATATAAAAGATTTTGAAGAATTAGCTTACGACTCATGGGATGACAACTTTGCAGAAGAGGCCATTGCCGAAAAACGTAATAAATTGAATGATACCTTACAAAAATTGTCTCCAAAAGAATATCAGGTTCTCACAGAAATCATAGTTAATGACAAACATTACCAAGAAGTTGCAGACGAAATGCATATTTCTATCAACACAGTAAAAACCCATCTCAAAAGAGCTATGAAAACGCTCCGCAATGATGGAACACTTTATTTGATACCATTCTTATAACTTTAATAAACGTTAAAGTCATATCGCTTTGTCACCCGTTTTTTCAT
>OIYO01001631.1_pt1 | contig 11377 bp, 12 predicted proteins | sample 1588191 | NCBI WGS metagenome assembly OIYO01 (sample SAMN03283275) | human gut metagenome | biome: human-associated habitat; material: feces | host: Homo sapiens | place: Peru | collected 2012 | reverse complement strand
CCCTGAACCCATCAAGTAAAAAGCGCTCAGCCGATCCGGCTGAGCGTTTTTCTTAGGAAACACTGATTAAATCGTTGTTCGATTTTACTCTTGTATTTTCATGCAGTGCAAGGAATAATCCGACGCGAATAGCTAGCTATTTAAGGAGGGTTATGACGAAGCGTTGCATGAAAATACATGTGAAATCGAATTCTGCGATTTAATCAGCGTTTCCTTTATACGATCTGGAAGAGGAAGAATTTCAAATAATAGGTTTCCGGCACCGTCATAAGGATCGGATGATCAGGAGCCTGCTGGCGGAACTCGATCTGCCGGAGCGTGACGCCGGCATCGCGCGCTGCTTCCTTCACCATCTTCACGAAGAGCTCTTCCCCCATAAAATGCGAGCAGGAGCAGGTCGCCAGATATCCGCCTCGCGGCAGGATCTTCATCGCACGGTAGTTGATCTCCTTGTAGCCGCGGAAGGCTTCATGGACTGTCTTTCCTGACTTGGTGAAAGCGGGCGGATCGAGGACGATGTAGTCATAGCTGTGATCCTTTTTCTTGTCGAGCTCGGTCAGAAAATCAAAGACATCTGCCTCTACGGCTTCGGCGGCAAGGCCATTCTGCTTCGCATTGTGCGCCGTCATTTCGACGGCTTCTTTGGAAATATCGAGCGCCGTCACGCTCGCCGCACCCCCCTTGGCGATGTTCAGCGCGAAAGCGCCCGTGTGCGTGAAGCAGTCGAGTACATGGCGACCCTTGCCGATCTGCGCTGCAGCGAGACGATTGAATTTCTGGTCAAGGAAGAAACCCGTCTTCTGCCCGTTCTCCACGTCAACCGTATAGCGGATGCCATTCTCCACGATATCCACCCGTGTCTTTTCTGCCGCCGGATCCAGCAGCGGGGAGCGATAGAAGCCCTTGTACTGCTGCATCCCCTCCAGCTCACGGATCTTGACATCATTTCTTTCATAGACGCAGGAGACCGCGAGCTGCCGCTCCCGCAGCACTTCGATGAGGCCGTCCAAGAATTCCTTCTTATGCCGCTCCATCCCCAGTGAAAGCACCTGCACGGAAAGCACATCGCCGAAGCGATCCACCGTAAGTCCCGGCAGCTGGTCCGCTTCCCCGAACACCAGTCGGCAGCAGTCATAGTCTTCCTTCCGCATCACCTGCAGGCGGTAATCCACCGCATACGCTGCGCGCCGCTTCCAGAAAGCAGCATTGAACGTGTCATTTGCATTCGTCGAAAATATGCAGACGGTGATCTTCGAGTGCGGATTGTAGAAACCGCTTCCCACAAATTTCCCTTTCTTCGACTCGACGCGCACGATGTCGCCGGCCTCGATGCCTTCGTCCGCGTGCTCGATCTCCGTCCCGTAAATCCACGGGTGCCCGCCCTTCGCCGCGAGCTCGGCGCGCTTGCTGATGATGACTTTCTTCAGATTTTCCATAGTCTTCTCCATTTCTGTAACTTTTCTTTTGATTGTAGCATAAGGACGGGAACAGGTTCAACGGGCTCTATGAACGATGCCGGCATCTCCCGCTTCTGTCCTTTGGAAAAGCCACCATCCTTTCTTATTTTCGCCCCATCCCGCACGCAAAAAGATCCCTGCCATCGGTCAAATCGATGGTGGGGATCTTTCATTTCTTATCTTTCAATCGCGATGCGAAATTACATCATTCCGCCCATACCGCCCTGCGGCATCGGAGGCATAGCCGGTTTTTCTTCCGGCAGTTCGCCGACGATAGCTTCGGTGGTGAGGACCAGAGCTGCGATGGAAGCTGCATTCTGCAGTGCGCTTCTGGTCACTTTCGCCGGATCGACGATGCCGGCTTTCAGCATATCTTCGTACTTGTCTTCTGCTGCATTGTAGCCGATGCCCTGGCCAGCTTCTTTGACCTTTTCAGCGACGATAGCGCCTTCGAGGCCAGCGTTGTCAGCGATCTGACGGACCGGAGCTTCGATGGCATGACGGACGAGGTTTACACCGGTCTTGACATCGCCTTCTGCTTCGATGGTATCCAGCTTATCCTGGATATCGAGCAGGGTGGTGCCGCCGCCGGCGACGATACCTTCTTCGACAGCTGCGCGGGTCGCATTCAGCGCATCTTCGATGCGGAGTCTCTTATCTTTCATTTCTACTTCAGTAGCAGCGCCGACTTCGATGACAGCAATGCCGCCGGACATCTTTGCCAGACGTTCCTGCAGTTTGTCTTTGTCGAACTGGGAAGTCGCTTCTTTGTACTGTTCACGGATCTGAGCCACTCTGGCTGCGATCTGGTCTTTATCACCTGCGCCGCCGACGATGGTGGTGTTGTCTTTGGTGATGCGGATCTGGTGAGCGGTGCCGAGATCATCTAAGGTAGCGCTGTTCAGGGTGCGTCCCATTTCTTCAGAGATCACGGTGCCGCCGGTCAGGATAGCGATATCCTGCAGCATAGCTTTTCTGCGGTCGCCGAATCCCGGTGCTTTGACAGCTGCACATTTCAGGGTGCCGCGGAGTCTGTTCACTACGAGAGTAGCCAGTGCTTCGCCTTCGACATCTTCAGCGATGATGACGAGTTCCTTGCCGCTTCTAGCCACCTGTTCGAGGAGCTGGAGCATATCCTGGAGCATATTGATCTTCTTGTCGGTGATAAGGATCAGCGGATTGTCGATGACACATTCCATTTTGTCCGGATCGGTGACCATGTATGGGGAAAGGTAGCCGCGGTCGAACTGCATGCCTTCTACGACCTTCAGGCTAGTGCCCATGGTCTTGGAGTCTTCGACAGTGATGACGCCGTCATTGCCGACCTTTTCCATCGCATCAGCGATGAGACCGCCGATGGTCTTATCGGCAGAGGAGATGGAAGCGACCTGTGCGATTGCTTCTTTGGTCTGTACCGGTACAGCTTTTTTCTTGATCTCTTCGACAAGGACCTTGACTGCTTCTTCGATGCCCTTCTTCAGAACCATCGGGTTTGCGCCGGCAGCTACGTTTCTCATGCCTTCATGGATCATGGACTGTGCAAGAAGGGTAGCGGTGGTGGTGCCGTCGCCTGCTACATCATTGGTCTTGGTAGCGACTTCTTTGACCAGCTGCGCACCCATGTTTTCAAATGGATCCTTCAGCTCGATCTCGCGAGCGATGGAAACGCCGTCATTGACGATGTTCGGCGCGCCGAATCTCTTGTCGAGTACGACGTTGCGACCTTTCGGTCCCAGGGTAATTTTTACTGCATTTGCCAGCTGATCGACACCTCTTAAAAGAGCTGCGCGGGCTTCTTCATTATAAAGAACTTTCTTTGCCATGGTATGTCACTCCTAGTTTTTGCTATAAAACAATCGATGAAAGATCTTGGGCCGGGGATTCACCTACGCTCCTCCCTACTTCCCAGATACTTTTTATTACAGGATCCCCAGTACGTCTCTTTCGGAGAGAAGCAGGAATTTCTGGCCATTTTCTTCGATATCCACGCCGGAATATTTGGCAAAGAGGACTCTGTCGCCCACTTTGACTTCGAACGGTACGCGAGTGCCGTCATCGAGCATTTTGCCGGAGCCGATAGCAATGACTTCGCCTTTCTGAGATTTTTTCTGTGCTGTATCTGGCAGCAGGATGCCGCCTTTGGTCTGCGTTTCTTCGGTATCTACTTTAACAAGAACACGATCTGCTAATGGTTTTAACATTTCTATTCCTCCTTTGGACTATTAGCACTCACTCATCTCGAGTGCTAACTTACTTTTATATAATACATAACTTTAGTCAGAAATGCAAGGGGGAAAATGAGAAATTTATTATGAAGGAAAGGCGACCCAAAGGCAGATGCCTGACAGACTCTCCGCCGGTATTTCCTGTCCCCGTTTGGCAGTGCTGCAGGCTCTTCCTTCTAAGGACACACACCAAAAAGAGCCGCCCATCAAGGCAGCTCTTCTCCGATTTTCCTATTATCTTTCCTGCTGTACACCTTCACCGATGATACGCACATCGAGCGGGACGTGGACATGATATTTCTCCATGATGCGCTTCTGGACTTCATGCAGCACATCCAGGATCTCCTGGCAGGAAGCATGTCCGTTGTTTACGACAAAGTCCGGATGCTTGGTGGAGACCTGTGCATCACCGATAGAAAAGCCGATGAGACCGCAGTCTTTGATCATCGGTCCGACATGGTATCCCGGCGGACGGAGGTACATGGTGCCGGCACTTCTCTTTTCGAGCGGCTGCTTGGTGCGACGGGAGATCTGGTGCTCTGTCATTTCTCTCTTGATCTCTTCCGGATTGCCGGGAGAAAGATGCAGCTTTACACCGACGATGATATCCCCATTGTGCATGAACACGCTGTCGCTGTCGCCATAGTGCAGGTCATCCCAGCCGTAGGTCTTTTTTTCTTTGCCGTCTCTGGTGATGGCATAGACCTCTTCTACGACTCTCTTCATCTGACTGCCATAGCCATTGGCGTTCATGAAAACCGCACCGCAGACCGTACCGGGGATACCGACAGCCCACTCGAAGCCCTTCAAGCTGTTCTTTTCCGCAAAGCGAGCGACAGTGCCCGTGCCTGTGCCGCCGCTGGCAGTGATCCATTCGCCTTCGCAGGTCATTTCCTGCTTCATACGGTTCATGCAAATGGTGATGCCACGGATCCCCTTATCGCTGACGAGCGTATTCGAGCCGCCGCCGATCACCGTGACAGCGATGCCTTCTTCATCCGCCTTCCGGAGGATCTTAATAAGCTGTTCTTCTGTCTGCGGAGTGACAAAAACGTCAGCAGGGCCGCCGATGCCATAGGTCGTATGGCGGCTCATCGGTTCATTGATCTTGAGGTCTCTCTCTGTGAGGATCCCGTCGAAAAATACTTTCCAGTCTGTCATTTCTTATCTAATTCCAATACATCCATACCCTGCGCCATTGCATCCGAGACAATCTTCTGCAAATCCGCAGCCACCTGATTCCAACGAATAAATGCCTGAAGATATTCCTGGGCATTGCTGTTGTTGCTGACAAGGACCGCCAGTTCCTGCAGATGCTGATAGGTCTTTTCATCGTCCTTCTGTCCTGCAAGCTTGGCATAGTCTGCCTGCATCTGTGCCATAATATATTCCTTCACCATCTTTTTGGCATCGGCATCGTTCTTCACTTTATCCGCGGCAGCGGTGAGACGCTTCATCTCATCACTTTCCTTGATGGCTTTGGCCAGATCATAAGCTGCGTCATACGTATTCATGACTGCTTCCTCCTTTGAATAAACGTCCACTCTTCTTCAAGAGATGGTGGAAACCCGTCTGCCGGAGTGCTTCCATGGCGACGATCGCGACCGCATTCGACAGATTGAGAGACCGTGCTTCTTCGATCATGGGGATGCGGATGCAGTCCTCTTCATGTTCCAGAAGAAGCTCTTCAGGAAGCCCCTTCGTCTCTTTCCCAAATACAAGGACATCATCCTCCGTATACGAAATATCCGAATACGTCTTGATCGCCTTGGTGGTATTGTAGTAGAAATGATGACCCGCAAGCATGCGCTTCACGGAGTCAAAGTCCGGATGGACATGGACCTCCAGAAGATCCCAGTAGTCAAGCCCCGCCCGCTTCAGGTGCTTGTCATCGATGGAAAAGCCAAATGGCTCCACCAGGTGCAGCACCAGATGCTCTGCTGCGCAGAGTCGGGAAATGTTCCCCGTATTTCCCGGAATTTCCGGTTCTACCAGTACGATATGCATAGGTTTAGATTCCTTTATACGTAATGTTCCTTAGATATCAGAATGAGTCAGAAGTAACTTCCATACCGATCCCGATACCGGTCGGTCTGTTCTTTGGCCGGGTACACCTTGAAGGTCTTCGGCTTGTGGCCCCGGTAGGAGATCTGATAGATCGGACCCACATCCATCCCTGTCACCGTGATGCGGTAAATGTTGTCGTGAAATCCATCCGATTTCTGTGGCACCGGAAATCCGATGACCGCCACGCCTTCATTGAGCACAAAGGGCGGCTGATAGGTATCCGATGTGAAATTCTTGGGCGCTGTCTCGTCCTCTGTCAAAGGCTCCTTCATTTCCAGCTCGATCGTCATGTCATCGACCACGAAGACATGGCGGATATCATTCGCTCCTGCTATCTGGCACATTCCAAGCGTCACAAGGAGCGCGGCAGTGATCGTTCGTATTCTCATAGCTGTTTCCTTTCGTGAGAAAACCCTCTTCTGCACTATTCCTTATTTTAACACATTCATAAACGATTGCGAAATACTATAAATGAAAAGATCTATGAGTTTTTGTTTGAATCAGCCGCCATGCATCCGCCCTTTGGACTCACTAAAAAAGCTGCAGCCAAGGCTGCAGCTTTTTTGCTGAACTTATTTTCTTTCTTTGATACGAGCAGCTTTGCCGGAGAGTCCGCGCAGATAGAAGAGCTTTGCACGACGAACGATGCCGCGGCGTCTTACTTCGATCTTTTCCAGACGTGGAGAATGAACGAGGAAGGTTCTTTCTACGCCGACGCCGTAGGAAATACGACGAACGGTGAAGGTTTCACGCAGACCTGCGTTCTTTCTTGCAATAACGACGCCTTCATACATCTGAATACGTTCGTTCTTGCCTTCTACGACCTTTACATGAACTCTGACGGTGTCCCCCGGACGGAATTCAGGAATGTCGTTTCTGAGCTGTTCTTTTTCCAGTGTTTCGATAATGTTCACGATCTTTTCCTCCTATCACACAGGACATTCATGCCGATCGCATTTGGCAGAGGACTGTCCAGACTAACAGTAGCATTGTATCACAGCTTTCTTTCGATTGCAATGATTTTCGCCACGCATTTGGATATTTTAGCATAAATGAGCTTGCGCTTCAAGAGATCAGGGATGAGTGGCTAGGGATTAGGGATTGGGGATTGGGTTTGCGATACGAGAAAACCGCTAGTTTCAAGTCTCCGCGGCGCTTAGGGAAACACTGATTAAATCGTTATCAGATTTCATTCTTGGATTTTTATACAGAGCGAGGAGACATTCGACGCGAATAGCGAGCTATTTAAGGAGAATGTCGACGACACTATGTATAAAAATCCATATGAAATCTGATTCTGCGATTTAATCAGCGTTTCCTTAACAAATCTACTCATTCGAGCAGAGCACTCATTGGCAGCCAAAGGGTGATACGGCCCACTGGCTTCCCCACTACCTATTCACATACTTGCCGATGACGTGTCGGACGGTTTCCATCTTAAATGGCTTTGCGATGTGCGCATTCATTCCAGCCGCCATACACTTCTCTTTATCCTCGGCAAAAGCATTCGCTGTCATAGCGATGATCGGAATGGTTTTCGCATCCGGGCGCTCCAGATGGCGGATGGCTCTTGTTGCTGTCAGGCCGTCCATGACCGGCATCATGATATCCATCAGAACGGCATCAAAAGTTTGGGGCTCATGGTTTTGAAAAATCTCCAGAGCTTGTTCTCCATTGTGCGCCACGGTGGTTTTGGCTCCGGCATCCTCCAGAAGAGTCTGCGCAATTTCCGCATTCAGCTCATTGTCCTCCACCAGCAGTATATGAAGACCGGATATATCGGAATTGACCGGTGTTTCCGTATTGCGTACCTCTGCCTGGATCAGCGTCATTGGGATTTCAATCGTAAATGTCGTCCCTATATCCTTTTGGCTATCCACAGCAATGGTGCCACCCAGTAAATCCACATACTTTTGGGAAATGGAGAGGCCAAGCCCAGTCCCTTTATACTCCGTTCTTGCATCGGCGTTTTCCTGCGCAAAATCATCATACATTTGTCTCTGGAAGTCTTTGCTCATGCCAATGCCGGTATCTGCCACCTTAAATATAGCCACAATATCTGACGGTGTATTCCCTTTTCTCATTTCTGTAGAAAACGTGATTGATCCACCATCTTTGGTAAATTTGACTGCATTACCGAGAATATTGATCAGCACTTCACGAACACGAATCTCATCCACAAGAACATCCGGTATCGCCACCGCCGCTCGTTTCACAATAAAATCCAATTTCCGGCCAGCCATGAACCCCTGCGTGATGTCCACCACCTCATCGAGCATGGCAGACATATTTGTACGAACCGGGTTGATGACCACTTTCCCGCTTTCAATGCGGCTGATTTCTAACACATCATTGATCAATGTCAACAAATGGTTCGCACTATGGTTGATTTTTTTCAGGTAATCCTTCACTTCAGGTTTCAGTTCCTGGTGAAGGGCAATCGAAATATAACCCATAATTGCGTTCATGGGTGTCCGCATATCATGAGACATACTGCTGATAAATCTTGACTTTGCCACGGAAGCGGCATTGGCTTGTTCAAGTGCCTCCTCCAGCTTGCGATTCAGCAGTGCCGTTTGCGCTTCTACCACTTTTGCCTCACGGTAGCTCGAAATCACCGCAATCAATCCGGACAGCAAAAGAAGAATCAGAAAACCACAGGCCAGCATCAAATACAGGCGCTGATTGTCATTCCAGCCATTCTTAGGCTGCACCTCAAGTTTCCAATGGCTATCCCCCAGATCAAAGTCATATGTTGCTGCATCCTTCATACTTGCGCCGCTGGCGTAGACTTCTTGATAGGTCGGATCCCACGGAGATACTGTCTTCGAGAAGCTGAAATCGTATCCAAATCGTGAGAGGGCATCGATCGTTTCCGAGAAAATCTCCGGCACGCGGATGATGACGATGGCAAAGCCCCAGAATTTTTTCTCACCATTCGAATCCTTCAAATACACCGGACTTCTCACCGCAATGCCGGTGCCGCCCTGCTTCAGCGGAAAAGGCCCCTGCATGGTAATGATGCCATGATCTCTTGCATAGCAGGATATCTCACCGCGATCTTTGTCGTGAATTAAATCGATTTTACCAGCTTCGTTTCCTTCAGATGGATAGATTTCCGTGACAACGCCATTTGGCGCAATTTGAATGCTCTGAATGAAATCTGTCCTCATGCCTTCGGCAATTTCTGAAAACTTCTGCATCTCGCCGTCATGACTGATAATCACTTCTTTCAGCGTATTGGTGATGTTGATGCCCTGCATGATATCCATCTGCAGATGCTTTGCATAGGTCATGCTGTTGAGTTCAACCAGGGAACGATTCCATTCATCCTGATTTTTCTTTGCATTGTACCACTAGGTCATCAGAATCACGGCGCCAATGATAAAAACGAACACCGGCAGCCATCCGACTTTTGAAGTGAAAAGAGGTATATGTCTGTGCTTCATTCCGTTTCTCCTGTGATATATATGTTTAACTTTTGGTAAGTATAAGTCTATTTATTGTTTTTTTCAAGTAAATAGACAAATACATTAATTTTTAAAGCAACCAAAAACGGCGAGCCTTCCGGTTCGTCGCTCACGTATTCATTCACACAGAATATCCTACCGCTCTCGTCACTTCCTTCACATACGGGAGCAGGCTATCCCGTCATGACCGCAATGCTGTCCACAGACATAGGATGTTCCCTAGGGAAACGCTGATTAAATCGCAGAGTTCGATTTCGCAAGCATTTTTATGCAACGCTTCGTCATAACCCTCCTTAAATAGCTCGCTATTCTCGTCGGATTATTCCTCGTGTTGCATGAAAATGTAAGAGCAAAATCGAACAGCGATTCAATCAGTGTTTCCCTAGGCAAAGACCAATCCTCTCAACATTTCTTCTTGATCCACCGCGTAATGTCTTCCATCGTACACGGCTCCCCATAGATCCCCAGCCATGGATCGATTCTTAGAAAGTTCACGGTCTGCAGATAAATTGGAATCAACGCATCGTCCTCTCCCATCTTGTCAATCCAGTCATCGGGCGAAGGCGTCTGGCGGCTTTCTCTTACAAACTCTTCCAGCTGTTCTTCACAGTAGTTTTCAGAAATGTCCTGTGCGCATAGCTGGAGAAGGGCGGGAAGGACAAGCAGATCGATGCCAGACAGAAATCAGCAAAAAGAAAGAAATAAAAGAATTTCCTCAACCGAGGCCATACATAAACATACAGATTCACCACCGATTTCTCCTTACTATCAGTCTTTACTGGGGTCCGCTGTGGTCTGACATACGCCTGACGGCTAAATACAGCATGTCATATTTGACATATTTCATTGCATTTATGCATAGATTTCATTGCACATTTTGTGCGCATTTCTTCCACAATTCAGAATTTCAACAAATCATTGTAGTTATTTGTAGTTTTTCCCTCTTGTTTTTTCCAGAATAGCGTTGTACTATATAGTCATGAAGCCGGGCATGCCTGAACATGTTCCCTGACCGGACGGACCTTCCGATTTCCAGAATTCTCTAAGCGCTACGAGATCACAAGGAAGGATCGTTCCTAGGCAGGGCGGATCTGCAGGATGTCCCGGCGTCATCGGATGGGTCAGCCGGAAGCGTACAGCCTGCTGACGGCGCCCATTTTAGGCTGACAACTGTGAAAACCAAATATCCGGAAACCGATCAGGTTCTTCCGCTTCCCTGCCCCATGCGAGGCCGGGTCCCGACGATAGCACAGGTTCTCCCGCACTTCGGTGCACATGGACGGCCGTCACCGATTCTGGGCTCCGCCTGCCTCGGGTACAGGCGGAGAGCCTTCTCCGGGTGTTTTTTTATGCCATCTCTTCCTATATATGGTGTGTGAGTAACTTATTCACATCATATCTTGATTTCCTCAATTTCTCATGGGCCGTAAGCCCGCATTTCCATAAGGAGATACGCTATGAATACGAATAACAAAGTGTTGGAACTGACATTTACTGTAGAAGGCAGCCGCAGCATGACACTCTCGATCCCCTGCCCGAAGGATGACCTGACGCTCGAGACGGTGAAGGAGAAGGCAGCGCTCATCCTTCCGGTGCTGGAATCCTCTTCCGGCCATGCGGTCACGGCTTTCAAGCAGGCGAAGATCGTCGAAACCAGCGCAACTGTACTGGAATAACGAGGAGCGGGGCTGTCCAATGTCTGACGTCCCCTCTTTCCCTCTTTCTACTTACTACCTATGATTACTGTAAAGGAGAACACTATGTCTACTACGTCTAAACCCATCGATATGAAACTTCAGGTCCGTGTAGAGGATGCGTCCTCGGGGACTTCCAAGGTGAAGAATCTGAATTTCAGCAAGATCAAAGTATCAGCCACGGCCGATGAACTGTATGCCGCAGGAAACGCGATCGCATCGCTCCAGTCCCGCCCGCTTTCGGGCCTTCGCACGGTAGCGACCAGCGACCTCGCTGACGCAGGCTAGTCGGATAAGCAAAAAGGCGAACCATTTTCGGTTCGCCTTTTTTGTTTGTTCTTCCCCTTTCCCATATCCCAAGCCTTCCCCCATGGGGAAGGCTATTAAATTAAGGAAATCGTTAGCTACGTAACGTCTTGCTTCCCCCTTTGGGGGAAGTGCCGAAGGCAATAGGGGCATGCTAG
>OIYO01001630.1_pt1 | contig 11412 bp, 8 predicted proteins | sample 1588191 | NCBI WGS metagenome assembly OIYO01 (sample SAMN03283275) | human gut metagenome | biome: human-associated habitat; material: feces | host: Homo sapiens | place: Peru | collected 2012 | reverse complement strand
ACAGATAATTATGTAATGTATAGCAATCAGTATGTACAATTAAAAGCTACAGTATTACCTAATAACGCTTATAACAAGTCAGTTACTTGGAAATCTAGTAATAGTAAGATTGCTACCGTTGATAAGAATGGTAAAGTCAAAGCTCTTAAAGTAGGTAATGCAACAATTATTGCAACATCTACAGATGGTAGTAATGTATCAGCTCAATGTAAAATCAAGGTTGTACAAAGAGTTACTAAAATTAAACTAAATAAGAGTATTATTAACTTGTCTAAAAAAGGCAAAACTGCAAAACTAAAAGCTACAGTATTACCTAATAACGCTTATAACAAGTCAGTAACTTGGAAAGCAAACAACACAAAAGTTGTTACTGTAGATAAGAAAGGTAAAATCAAGGCAACTACAAACAAAGGTGCAACTTATGTAAATGCCATTGCAAAAGATGGTAGTAAGAAAAAGGCAAAATTACTTGTAGTTGTTGGTCCTAAGGTAAAGAAAATTACTTTGAATAAAACTTCTGTTACACTTAACAGAGGTGCAAAGAATAGAACATATCAGCTTAAGAAATCAATAAAGAACAAGAATGCCACTTATAAAGCCGTTGCATGGAAAACATCAAATAAGAATGTTGCTACTGTTGATAATAATGGTAAAGTAACAGTATTAAAGAAAGGTACAGTTACAATTACTGCAAAAGCTAAGGACGGTAGTAATAAGTCAGCAAAGTGTAAATTTACAGTAAAGCAACTTGTTACAAAGTTATCATATAACAATAAGAAACAAGTTAAAGAAGTATATAAGAATAAAAAAATGAAATTTGCCGTTACAGTAGCTCCTAGCAACGCAAACAATAAAGGTTTAACTTATTCTTCTAGTAACAAAAAAGTTGCTACAGTTAATTCAAAAGGCGTTATTAAAGGCATTAAAGCAGGTACAGTAACCATTACTGCAAAAGCAAAAGATGGTAGTAGAAAAGCAGTAAAACTAACTGTTAAAGTTAAAAATCCACCTATAAGTGTTAATACAAAATTAACAATAAAGCAACTCAAATCTAAATCGATTGTCAAAAGACATTGTGATATGCTGAATAACTACTTTAAGTCTTGTGGTGCAACAATTGAACCACGATTAAAAGGTCAACATCAATGGTATGTTGAGGATACATCTAATTATTGTGTCGATAATTTCACATCTCTTAATGATTGGTATACCGAAACACTATCATATTGGATTCAAGAAATGTCCACTGATACTCTTAAAAATGACGGAGAGTGGAATGGATATACAGATATGAACAAGTGGGAAAAAGAAGTATTAGATTCATTTATATATTGGGATAAAAACGGTTACCCAAAGTACCGAAAGAATCTAATTTTAGATAGCAAATACAACGGTTTTGATTGGGTAGTTAATACTGAAACTCCAAAAGATTCAAAATTTTTAGTTTATGTTGATTTTGAAAAATTTAAAATCAATGGTAAAGATTATAAAGATAATAAAGGAAATCAAGAGTATGTAATTAAGTTCTATTACAACTGGCAATCTATTGAAGATTATAATAACCACAAAGACCCAAGAGATTAAAATATAATATTCGTGTATTTACACCGATTACTTTAATATAAGTGGTCGGTGTTTTTCTTTTGTTTGTTTTTTCTTTCTGTTGGTATTCAAACAATTAATTATAAATATGTGAGGTGTAACTATGAATAACATGGCTCGTGAACCACCATTAATATGTAAAAATCTTTAAATATTTAAGGAGGTAAAAATGATTAAAAAATCTATATCAGTTTTTTTAGTATTACTTATTGCTATATCAATAATGCCTGTGACTTCAAGTGCAGCAACTACATATCATGTTAGTTACTATACAACTTATGATACAAACGGAAATCCAATTCGTTCATCAAAACAAATAGGAAAACTACACAGTAATTTAGCTGAAGATATGTTCAGAATTAATGGTAATAGAGCTTATTGTATTGAGTTAGATACACCAAGTAAAGCTACAGATACATATGTTGCTAATACTAGTTCAGCCAGTTCTGCGTGGATAAAATTAGGTAAAACAAAGCAAGACCTAATTAAAATGATTATGTGTTTAGGTCTTGAAGGCACTAACAAAGGTTCTGCCACAACAAAAACTGTAAACGGTCATAAGATTGATTTCTATAATATGTACGGTAAAACTGTAACTGTGCATGAAATCTATTTAGCGACTCAACTACTGATATGGGAAGTGACTGAGGGCTACCGTTCTACTAACAGAAATGCTAAATTTAAGTCTAAATACAATTTATCTCTTGCATACAATAGCAATATAAAAGGTATTTATAACGGAATCATTAGTAGATTACTTATACTAAATCAACGACCAACTTTTACTGGTGGTATTATAACTAAAGCTCCATCGTATAGTTTTAAAGTAAAACACAGTACAAGTGGTTTTAGCATTGCTAGTGGAGATAAAGTATTAACAGACAAGAACAATGTTTTGAAGAACTATTCTAGCCTTGCTAGTAATAGGTCGATTAAAGTTACTTACAAAAATCAGACAAGGTATTTAAATGTTAAAACAAGTATTAGTGGTAATAAACTTACTTTACATCCTAATTCACTATCATCAAAACCTGTATATAGTACAACTAAATCTGTATCAGCTAAAGAGGAAAATATTCCTAGCAGTAGTTCTTCACCACAGTTAACAACATATGGTGAAGTAGCCGGTAAGACTGATATTCAAGACTTAGTTGGTGCTTCATCACATGTTGACCCAGTCAATGCTTATTATAAAGTTGGTGCAGAAGTAGATGATTCTGAACTCTCAAAAAGAAACTTCAGAATTAACAAATCTATGAAAATTCAAGGTTCTGAAACTGAAGTTGAGTCAATGGAGCAAGGTTATTATTACTATGTTTCTTTGCCAAATGATAATAAAGAGTACGGAACCAGTACACAATCAACATATGAATACTATGATAGCAATAGCGACAGTATCGTTACCGGAAAGACATGGTCACAAAGTTCAGTTATTGAATTAGGCTTAAATACATCAAGCCGATTATACAACAAGGAACTTAAAGAGTATTACATCATTGTCGGACCGACTAGTTCAGAAGGTTCTACCGGTACTGTTAGAACCTATTTAAGAAGATATTTAGACAAAACAATTGGTACTACTAAAGATGGTAAACAAGTGCCATATGGTAATTACTATGTTTTCGAACTTGGTAAAAAAGGTGCTGACTTTAAAGCCTCATCAACTGTAAATGGTGATGATAGCAATATTGACCTTAATCCTTCTCACTATGTAATGCCTCAAGGTGTAACTTGTTACAACTTTACTTATCAAGAACATCTAAAAGCCAAAGATAATAAATCATATTTAGCTATTAGAAATGGTATTGATACTTCAACTGAAGAAGGAAAAATTGAATACTATAAGCGTTTAAAACGATACTTGTGTAGTTACTCAGCAACAGAAGGTTCATCTACAGTTAAAAACTACACTCAAATCAAAGTCAGAGTATCAAAAACTGCTGACGATGGAAAAATTGAAAATGTATTTTTCAAAGTATCAAAATTAAACTCTAGTGGTACAGTCATTTCAACATCCACATGGGGTGCAACCAACAATGATGGTTATATTGAAAAATGGATTAACGCAGGTACTTATCGTATTGAAGAACTAGGATACGGACACGAAGGAGCTTTGCCATCTTATGTAACTTTACCTAATCCAGTTGAATTTACTGTTACCCCTGAAATGGCAGAAGAATATGATGACGCAGGATATTATGAAGTGTCTATGCACAATAAAGCTGATGTTCACATCCGTGTACACAAAGCTGATGAAAATAACCCTGATAAATATATAAATGGTGCTAAGTACGGTATTTACAACGATAAAGGTAAACTTCTTGAAGAACTTGTAACTTCTACAGTTAAGAAAGGTAGTATAACATATGATGGTTTTGCTGAATCTGTAGATACTTATCCTTTCGGTGATTACTATATTCAAGAAATTGAAGCACCTCCAGGTTATTTATTAGATACTACTAAGTATGAATTTACTCTTAATGCTGATACATTGGATAGATATACGGGTACAGGACCTTCTTATAGTTTTAATCATAAGACTATTGGTACTGAAGAAACTCCTACATCCGTTTATATTACAAAGACTGATATCACTGGTAAGAATGAAGTAGAAGGAGCTAAGTTGATATTAAAGCAAGGTAATACGGTTATTGATGAATGGACTTCATCTACAGAACCACATAAGATATATGGTTTAGTTTTTGGTACTGAATATACCTTATCAGAAACAATTTCTCCGGATGGATATGCTACAACAGAAAGCATTACCTTTACTTATTCAGAAGATGGACAAATTGTCCAAATGAAAGATGATATTACAAAGTATCAATTCGTTAAGAAAGATAATAAAGGTAATATTCTAAGTGGTGCTACACTACAGTTATCTGATGAAGATACTAAAGATGTAGTAGCTGAATGGACTACATCAGACACACCTTATACAGTTAGTAAATTAACTGTAGGTAAAACATACCGATTGAAAGAGTTGTCTGCTCCATCACCGCGATATAAGTTAGCTGATGATATAACATTTACTGTTAAAGACACTTCAGAAATACAAACAATCACAATGACTGATGAAATCTACTACGGCTCTGTTACAATTCAGAAGCAAGATGATGAGGGCAATAACTTAGGTGGTGCTGAATTTGAATTGTACAAATCAGATGGTACTAAGTTAAGCACAACCAAGAACGATGATGGTAAATATAGTGTTAGTTCTAATGGCACAGTAACTTCAATGCCTACTGATGATAATGGTAAACTAATAATTGATACTCTTGAGTTAGGTAAATATTATCTAACTGAAAGTAAAGCACCAAATGGTAAATTGCCATACACAGGTAAGATTGAATTTACTATATCAAGTGATAGTGAAGTATCACTAAATCAATCATTCACAGTTAAAGATGATAATGTAGTAATGCTTGATACCGGTGGTAATGGTTATACAATACCACTTACTATTGGCATAGTTTTACTATTATTATCATCATCAATTATTTTCATTTATTATAGTAGGAGGAAAAAACAATGAAAGTTAAGAAATTATTTGCATTATTAATGGTAGTAATTGTAGCTACCTTATCATTCACAGTTAGTGCAAGTGCTAGTTCACTTCTCGATGACACCAAGAAGGTAAACATTAATGTTGAGTGTGGTAAAAAGGGATATACTTATGAAGCATTTTTAGTAGCTACTCTTGATAGCACTACTTCCCCATCTTACGAAACAAGTTATACTAGCCTTGTTCCAGAAATTAAGAACGCAATCAAGAAAGGTGACACAAAGGCAGCTTTAACTAAGCTTGATGAACTTGACACTCTACCGGATACAGTTAAGGCTTATGGTGGTAAGTTTGAAACATCTAAGGCTACAGAATATACCTTTAGTGAGCTACCACAAGGTATTTATTATATTAAGGCTACTAAGTACCCTGCCGATGTAACAGCCGTACAGAACTCAATTCTAGCACTACCATACTACGGCGAAAGTGGTTGGACTTATGATTACAAAAAAGTTGACCTTGCAGAAAAGGTAGTACAATCACCACCAACTACTCATAAAATTATTACTAATAGTACTAAGGATAATGAAAATTATACTGATGTATCTTTAGGTGATACAGTAAATTTCAAAATCACAAATACAACTACTGGTTCTAAGCAAATCAGACTTACAACATATACTGTACATGATTTAATGTCTAAAGGTTTAACTCTTGATACTAAATCATTTAGCGTTTATTTAGCTGATGCTAATGGCACTAAGATTGAAGATATTAGTAGTAATGATTATAAAGTAAATGTTAATGCTGAAGAAGGCAAAGATACAAGTTTCACAGTTGCTCTATCATCATTATACCTAAAGAATGATAACTTCTATAATGATGGTGTAGCACAAGTTGTTGTTGAATATTCTGCTAAGCTTAATAAGTATTCAGTTAAGGGTATTGCAGGTAATCCTAATGAAGATGTAAAGCTTGAATACGGTAACAAGAGTACAATAGATTCTGTTCCAGGCAATAAAGTATATGTATATACATATAGCCTTAATGTACAGAAGCTAGACGAAGAAGGAAATAACCTTGCAGGTGCTGAATTTGCTCTTTATAGTACAGAAGAAGACGCTAATAATAATAAAAATGTAATTGCTAGTGGCGTATCTGATGACAACGGTAAGGTTGTTTTCTCTAATTCAAATAAGGAAGAAATCGCATTACAGTCAGGTAACTATTTTGTTAAGGAAACTAAAGCTCCACAAGATTACAATGTTTATGGCAAGGTAATTCCTATTGAAATTAAAGTTGAATATCAAGATACATTTGCTAATAATACATATGTAGCAAATTGTCCTAAAGGTGGCTACGCAACTTGTACAGTAACAGACTCAAAAGTAACAATGCCGCAAACCGGTGGTCATGTTGGATATATTTATCTTGCAGGTGCTGTTTTTATTATTCTAGGTGGTTCAGTTCTTTTCATCAGCAAGAGAAAGAAAGCAAAAGTTAATAATAAGTAATTATTAGATACAGGAGGAAGTGAAAACTTCCTCCTTTGTTTTTTTAGAGTGATGTAAAAATGAAAAAATTATTGAAAAAGTTTTTTTCTGTTCTGTTGGTATTCTCCATATTAATTGGTATAGGTCTTGTTCTATACCCCACTGTCAGTAATTTGATTAATGATGTAACTAATAAATCAAATTTTGAAAATTATGATAATACAGTTAAAACCTTAACTAGTAATGATAAAAATAATCTTTTATCTAAAGCAAAAGAATACAACCGTATTATTGCAAGTAAATATTTCAATTCTTCATTAACTGAAGAATATAAAAAAATATCAAATGAATATGAAAATATAATGGACTTTGGAGAGGGCATAATTTGTTATATTGATATTCATAAAATAAATGTAAGTTTACCGGTATATCATGAAACTGTAGATAATGTGTTAACAAAAGGTGCAGCACACTTAAAGAATTCATCTTTTCCACTTGGAGAGAAAACTTCTCATACTGTTATTTCTGCTCATAGTGGTTTTCCACAACAGAAATTTTTTGATGATTTAGATGAACTAAAAAAGGGTGATATATTTAGCATAAGGGTATTAACAAACACTTATTATTACAAAGTAAAATCAATTAATATTGTCAATCCAAATGACAATTCCAAATTAAAAATAATTCAGAATAAAGACCTTGTAACATTAGTTACTTGCTATCCTTATTCTATTAATACACATAGATTACTAGTTACTGGAGAAAGATATATACCAACTCAAGAACAGAAAAAAACATTAACCAATTACAATAAAATTGATAAGTTTAATATTTTAACTTGTATTATTTTATTGCTTGGCTACTCAATAATTTTATGGAAGGTGAAAACAAATGGTAGAAAATAAATTATCACTAGGACTTAAATTAACAAGAGCCAGTGATAAATTCAGAAAGCGAACACAGTATAATGACTATTATTGTTATAAAGGCAAAACTTATAAATTCATTTATGGTGAAATCTTTGCAACAATAATGAATGCAGTTAAAGATAGTGTTCTTGATGAATATGAAAAATGTAGAAATGAATTTGTGCTTGAAGAATACTTTAAAGAAACTGTTAGAAACAATTTATTAGATATTTTTCTAGGTTTTCAAATTAATAAGGAAATTATAAAAGAGCTTAAATCACTTTATAGCGATTTAATTCTTCTTAAAAATATTGGTAGTAATAGTGAACACGATATTAAAGAGATAATTATTCGACTAAGAGGAGATGATTATTATAAGAATTTAGTTCAAAACTGTAAGCTTTATGTTGATTATGGTGTTACTAATTATGATGATTATAATAGTATTTTTTATACAGTTAAAAAAATAAATGAAACCTATTATGATTATCAATTACATGTTAGTGTTGATTGTTATTCCATTATGGATATATGTTTAGCTTCATTATTTATAATGTCATCAGCTAATAAATATCTTCATCAATGTCCTAAGTGTGGCAATTTAACTATTGGTGGAAAACTAAAAGTATATTGTAACACTTGTAGGCTTAATACAATTACAAATAAAAACAGACTTATTCGTAATGATGAAAAAGAGTATTATCAAATTTACAATCGACTTTATCATAGAATTAAAAGCAAATATTCTAATGATAGGGTTGATACATTTAATAAGTTTGTTTCAGAATGGAAAAACTTAAAAGACAGAATGTTAATAATGTCTGACGAAGAAAAGCAAAAAGTTCAAGAAGAATTTTTTGCTAAGTGGAGGAATGTATGATTAATATATCAATTATTCAAGGAAGACTTGTTGATGAACCGGTTCTAAAAAACAAAGACGATATTAATTATTGTCAGTTTACTGTTGCTTGTCAAAGAGACCGAAACAGAGAAGTAGCTGACTTTATCGATTGCGTAGCTTTTGGAACTATAGCAGATAACCTAAGTAAGTATATACACAAAGGTGATAAACTTACTGTATGTGGAAGTTTAGAAACTTCAATTTATAAGGATGATAAAAACACTTCAAGAAAAAGTTATTCCTTGAAGTGCGAAAAAATTTATTATCCGGAGAAACAATTTAAGATTGATGATTACTCTGATATTGATATTCCAACAGGAGAATAATTATGTTAGATAAATTTATAGTTGCTCATAATCTTAACACTAAAGAAATAAAAGTTATTTCTTATGTTGAGTATTATAATAATTTTCTCATTTATGAGCCAATATCAAGTTCTAACAATGAAGTCAATGCTCTTATTATTTGCGAGCATATTAAAAAAGTTGGAATCAATACTTATATTGAGGAATTAGCTATGAATAAATTGTTATCAATATAACTTATATATGAAAGGAAAATATTAATGGCAAAAACTTTTGAAGAAAAGCTACATAAGATTAATGAGCAAATAGCTCATAATTATGAAAAAATTAATAAAGCCAAAGAAGAAATAAAGGCTTTAAAAGTTCAAAGAACTAAACTTGAACAAAAAATTCAAGAGAACAAGTTAATTGAATTAACTGATTATCTAAAGAAACAAGGTATTGTTTCTGTTGATGATTTTGAAAATTTATTTTCAAATGATTTAACTTCTGATGATAATTCAGAAGTGGTTGAAAACACAAATAATTAATTATCCTTGATAATAAATTAAAGTGTTTGATTTGCAAAGTTTTAAAAAATTTGCGTGGTGAGTGAAACGAATTCAATTTTGTATTTTGCAAAATTGTAGGGTTTTAGGGGTGTTCCCCTAACAAGCGATTGGTGTGTACAAATTTTTGATTTGTACACACACAATCTGTGCTTGCGACCCCCTCACAGCTAACGCCGTTTATTGGGGTCATCCCCACAGAAAAAAGTAAAAATTTAAGCTTTAGGAGTAACTAAAATGAGTGACCTTATTAAAAACGAAAGAATTGAACTTAGAGTTAGCATAAATGAAAAGAAACTAATATCTAAAAAAGCTTCTGAATTGAACATATCTAATAGTGCATATATTTTGCAGTGTGTTCGTCAAAATCGTATTATCACTTTAGATGGAGTTAAAGATGTTGTTCGTCAACTTTATAAGATTGGTGCAAATATTAACCAAATTGCTGCTAAAGCCAATTCAATTAATTACATTAGTAAAGATGAAATTAAAAAGACTCAAGATTTATTAACAAGTGTATTTAGAATCATAGATAAGTTTATTGTAGATAATAATAAACATATAATTGAAGAATTGCAAAGCAATTTAACTACAGACCAAAAATTTGAATTGTTATTAGAAAAAATGCGAAACATTGAATTTAATGTAGGTGAGATAAATGGCATATTGCAAAACAATTCATGTGAAAATCAAGAATGAAAGTTATCTATATGAATCACTTGCATATATAACTAATCCTCAAAAGGTATCACAAGTATCATTTGTTAATGAAAATATCATTGTACCAGATGCTGATATTTTAGATATAGAAAATACTTATCGTAGAACAAGAAATTTAGAGCGTAAAAACTATGATATTCTTGCTCATCACTTTGTACAATCTTTTGCTGATTATGACAATGTTACACCAAAGCTTGCTCATCAAATTGGTTTAGAATTTATTAAAAATAATTTATCAAAATATCAGGTTACACTTGCTACTCATATTGACGGTGGACATATACATAACCATTTTATAATTAATTCTGTAAGTCCGGTAGATGGACTTAAATTTAAAGACAATAATACCTCAATAAATGCACTTAGACAAGCTTCTGATAATTTATGTATTAAATATGGTTTACACATTATTAATAAAGGGACTGAATCAAAATATAAAGGACTAGATAATGAAACTTTGCAATGTGCAAAAAAAGGTATTAGTTGGAAGGTACAATTAGTTAAAGATTTAGATGAAGCCTTTGGAAATTGCAATACAAAAAATGAATTCATATCCTTTATGAAAAATAAAAATTATGAAATAAAATGGGCAAATAAAAATATTACATTTAGAAAACAAGGTGTAAATAAAGGCATTAGAGCTGATACATTAGCTAAACAATTCGGCAATAAATATTCTAAAGCCGGTATTGAATATAAATTTAATATAGCAACTAATAGAATAGAAAATAATAAAAATATACATAAAAATGAAATATCAAAATTTGAATATAACAGATTGCAACTTAACAAGTTTGCAATTAGTGAATGGCGAAGGCAGGAACGGATAAAAAGAAAAAATACTTATTCTTATTCTTACGAAAATAATTTCAGCAAGGTGCTTTTTGCTAAAAGTCCTCTAGATTTTACTATTAGACTTATTTGTTATATGTTTATGAGTTCAAAACAAAAACAATGTGCAAGATATTCTCGAAGAGAAGATCCATGCACATATAAAATTAAAAGCTATTGTGACATTCAAAACAAAAAACAATTTGTTAGGAATGTTAATTACAATACTTTAATTAATTCTGCAGGTAATACAGTTCAACTTAAAATGTATAGTTGGCAATTAGCTAAGTTACTTGATAACAATGTTTTATTTACATCAAAAGTAGATTTAACTTCCGGTACTGCATTAATAACTGTTAAAGAATTTGATGTTGAAAGAATTTCTAAAATTCTTAATGTACCTTGTGAAACATTACAAACTCAAAGTAATCAAATTAATAATCGTAAAGTTAAATATCATATAGCTAAGGACAAAGGTAAAACAGAATATTTAGTTATTCCTAAAGAATTATTTGATAATTTAAATCAATATAAAAATATTGAATTTAGTTATAGATTTAGAAATAAGATACTTTTTATCTTTATGTCTAAATCTA
>OIYO01001629.1_pt1 | contig 11423 bp, 10 predicted proteins | sample 1588191 | NCBI WGS metagenome assembly OIYO01 (sample SAMN03283275) | human gut metagenome | biome: human-associated habitat; material: feces | host: Homo sapiens | place: Peru | collected 2012 | reverse complement strand
TTCTATCTGCGTGGCCGTACGGGCAAGGCTGCCAAGGTCAAGAGCGATATTTGATGATTCCCCGCGTAAAACCGGGAGAAAAGGGACAACTTGTTGTCCCTTTTTTCTTTATTTATCGGTATTCGCTGACAAACCAGATCGAGAGGTGGATGGGGAAATGAAAAAACAGACTGCAGAGCAGCCCCAGACGATCCGGGGGCAGGGCGCATTCGAATGGTACGAGGCGCTGATCTCGGCTGCGTTGGTGCTGGTGCTGATCTTTTCGTTCTTTTTCCGGATCATTCAGGTGGATGGCGCATCCATGGTCCCGACGCTTCAGAACGGAGACAAGCTCATCGTCTGGGGCGCGGGTTATACGCCGGAACGGGGCGATGTGGTCATTGTGGACAGCTACACGGCCTACGGAAAGCCGCTGGTCAAGCGGGTCATCGCTAAGGGCGGCGACACCATCAGCATCGACTACGAGGCGGGGACCGTCACGGTGAACGGCAAGCTTTTGCAGGAAGATTATATCGCAGAGCCGACCTATCTTGGCTATGATGTGACCTTCCCGTATACCGTCCCGGAGGGGACCGTGTTCGTGATGGGCGACAACCGGAACAACTCGCTGGACAGCCGCTCGTCCTACGTTGGCTGCATCGATGAACGTGATATTCTGGGCAAAGTGCTGGTCTGCTTTTTGCCCTTTTCGGATTTTGGAGTGGTAAAATGAACAATCAGGATACCCGGTTCGCAAACCAATATAATATCCAGTGGTTCCCCGGTCACATGACCAAGACCCTGCGGATGATGGAGCAGGAGATCCAGCATGTGGACGCCAGTCTGGTGCTGCTGGATGCCCGCATCCCGCTTTCCAGTTTGAACCCGGAGATCGAGCGGATCACGGCCCGCAAGCCCAAGCTCTATGCGCTGAACAAGGCGGACCTTGCTGACCCTGCGGTGACGGAAGAGTGGATCAAGTACTTCCGCGCGGCAGATGCCGGCTGTGTGGCCATCAGCGCCAAGCAGAAGGGCGGAGCCAATGCGGTCAAGACGGCCATCGAAAAAGAGCTGGCCGGTCTGCTGGAACGCCGCCAAGTGCGCGGCATGGGCGGAGCCAAGACGCAGGTGATGCTCTGCGGCATCCCGAACGTTGGCAAATCGACCTTTATCAACACCTTTGCGGGTTCGGCCCGCGCAAAAGCCGCGGACCGTCCGGGCGTGACCAAGGGCAAACAGTGGGTCAGCACCGAAAAGTTCGACCTGCTGGACATGCCCGGTGTGCTCTGGAAAAAGTTCGATTCCAAGACGACGGCGTCCAATCTGGCCTTCATCGGCTCCATCAAGGACGACATTCTGGACATCGAAGAACTGGCGATGAATCTGCTGGACGAGGTGCGCCGCAACTATCCCGATCTGGTGGCCCAGCGCTACAAGCTGGACGCCGAGACGCTGGCACTTCCGCCGTATGAGCTGATGGAAGCCATCGGCCGCAAGCGCGGCTTGCTGGTGCGCGGCGGCGAGGTCAACACCGAGCGCTGCGCTATCATGCTGGTGGACGAGTTCCGCGCTTGTAAGTGGGGCCGCATCTCGCTGGAGCGCCCGCCGCAGCGCGACGACCTCGTGGATTTTGCGGAGGATGACGAATGAAACGGCGTTCGGACGAAGAGATCTCCGCGCCGCTCTACGAATACGACGCGGGCATCCGGGCGCAGTTCGGCTGCTTCGCGGGCGTCGATGAGGCAGGACGCGGCCCTTTGTGCGGCCCGGTCTGCGTGGCGGCGTGCATTCTGGACCCGGAACATCCGGTCTACGGCATCAACGACTCCAAAAAGCTGACCGAGAAAAAGCGGGAAGCCCTTTTTGAGGAAATTCTCGAAAAGGCGCTGGCTTACAGGATCGTGTTCGTCGGGCCGGACATCATCGACCGCGACAACATCCTGAATGCCACCATGGGCGGGATGCGTCAGGCTGTGGAAGGGCTGGACATCGTGCCGAATCTGGTACTGGTCGATGGCAACCGGGTCCCCGCAGGGCTGACCATGCCCGCACAGCCGGTGGTCAAGGGCGACGCCACCAGCGCCAGCATCGGCGCGGCGTCGGTTCTGGCGAAAGTCAGCCGGGACCGCTACATGCTGGAACTGGACAAGCAGTACCCGCAGTATCAGCTGGCAAAGCACAAGGGCTACCCGACCAAGCTCCACTATGAGCTGATCGAGCAGTACGGCATCCAGCCGTTCTACCGCCGCAGCTTTCTCAAAAAGCAGGGCTACTGGCCGGAGGGCAAGTGATGGACCGGGCCGAGATCGGCCATACCGGCGAAGCTGTGGCGGCGCGGTATTACCAGAAGCAGGGCTGCTTGCTGCTGGACCACAACTACCGCACCCGGATGGGGGAGATCGACCTCATCCTGCGGGAGCCGGATGGGACCATCGTTCTGTGCGAGGTCAAGACCCGCAGCCCGGACCCGCTGGCAAGCCCCGCTTCGGCGGTCACTCCCGCAAAACAACACCGATTGATCCGTACCGCGCGATATTACCTTCAGCAGACCGGACAGAGCGATGAGCAGGTCCGATTTGACGTTGCAGAGGTGACCCCTCTTGACAGCGGGCGCTGGATGGTACATATTATAAAGGGTGCATTTACCGCTTGAAGCGGGTGCACCGGTGGGAAAAGGCAGAAAACGGCTCTGGCCGCTGCCATCAAAATGGGGCGGAATGGTGCGCCCCGCGGACAAAAAAGGAGCGACGACTATGCAGTTTTTCAGCACGAGAGACCGGAACCGTGTGGTAAGTGCATCTCAGGCCATTGCACAGGGCCTGTCGGATGAGGGCGGTTTGTTTGTTCCGCAGAGCTTTCCTCAGGTGGATGTCAAAGCAGTCTGTGCGCTGGATTACCCGGAAATGGCCACGGCCATCATCGGGGAGTATCTGACCGATTATTCCAAAGAATTTCTCGCAGAGGCGACAAAAACGACCTATGGCGAAGCCTTTGGCGGCAAGGCGGGCTATCTGGCCCCGGTGTCGGACAGCGTGTATTCGCTGGAGCTGTGGCACGGCCCGACCTGCGCGTTCAAGGATTATGCGCTTCAGCTGATGCCGAAGCTTCTGGTGGAAGCCAAAAAGAACCTGAACCGCACCGAAAAGACACTCATTCTGGTCGCGACCAGCGGCGATACCGGCAAGGCCGCGCTGGACGGCTACCATGATATCCCGGGCGTCGAGATCGCCGTGTTCTTCCCCACGGGCGGGACCAGCGAGATCCAGCGTCTGCAGATGGCCACGCAGGAGGGCAAAAATGTCGCTGTCTATGCTGTGCGCGGCAACTTCGACGATGCCCAGACCGGCGTGAAGCGGGTGTTTGGCGATACCGCCATCGCTGCCGAGCTGGCAAAGCGGAACATCCGCCTGTCCAGCGCGAACTCCATCAACTGGGGCCGTCTGGTCCCGCAGATCGTCTACTACTTCGCGGCCTATGCCCAGCTGTTCAAGGCGGGCAAGATCGCGTTCGGCGACAAGGTGGACTTCTGCGTTCCGACCGGCAACTTCGGCGACATCCTCGCGGGCTATTATGCCAAACAGATGGGCCTTCCTGTGGGTAAGCTGGTCTGCGCATCCAATGAGAACAATGTCCTGACCGACTTCCTCAAGACCGGTACTTATACGGCAAAGCGTGAATTTTTTAAGACCACTTCGCCGAGCATGGATATCCTCGTCTCGTCGAATCTGGAGCGTCTGCTGTACCATGTGACCGGCAGTGACACCGAGGTGGCGGCTCTGATGAAGAGCCTGTCCGAGACGGGCAGCTATACGGTCCGCCCCGAGACGCTGGCCAAGATCCAGGAGAGCTTCGCCTGTGGCTGGAGCAGCGAGGAACAGGTGGCAGGGGAGATCCGCGCCCGCTACGAGCAGGACGGCTATCTGTGCGATACCCACACCGCTGTGGCATTCCATGTGGCCGCACAGCAGAAGCGGGACGGTGTGCCGATGGTGGTCCTTTCCACGGCATCGCCCTTCAAGTTCCCGCGCAGCGTGCTGGAAGCGCTGGGCCAGACCGCGCCGCAGAACGATTTCGAGGCCATGCAGCAGCTGGAAGCGGCTACGGGCCGCACCGCTCCCGCCAGCCTGTCGGCTCTGCGCCAGAAGGCGGAACGGTTCAACACTGTCATCGATCCGGAGCAGATCGCGCAGGTGGCGCTGGGCTATCAGGCGTGATCGGAAACTAGAACAGGAGAAACAAGATGGCACTTTATGTGCTTGGCGACACCCATCTTTCCCTTGGCGGGTCCAAACCGATGGACATTTTTCCGGGGTGGGATGGCTACATTGAACGATTGGAGCGCAACTGGCGCAGGCTCATCACCCCGCAGGACACCATCGTGCTGGCAGGGGATATCAGCTGGGCCATGCGCCTGACCGATACCCGGAAGGATTTTGCGTTTCTGCAGGAACTTCCCGGGCAGAAGCTCATCATGAAGGGCAACCACGATTACTGGTGGACCACCGCCAACAAGATGAATGCCTATCTCAAGGCGGAAGGGTTCGATACCCTCCACATCCTGCACAACAACTCCTATTCCGTCGAGGGCTATGCCCTGTGCGGGACGCGGGGCTGGCTGTTCGATGTGGGGGAGCCGCACGACGAAAAGGTGATGAACCGCGAGATCGGGCGGCTGAAAATGAGTCTGGACGCGGCCGAGCCGGGGCTGGAAAAGCTGGTGTTCCTGCATTATCCGCCGGTCTACACCGGGACCAGCGCGCCGGAGATCGTCGCGACCCTGAAGGATTACGGCATCAAACGCTGTTTCTACGGCCATCTGCACGGAAATGCCATCCGGTATGCCGTGCAGGGCGAGGTGGAGGGCATCCGCTATAAGCTCGTGAGCGCGGATGGACTGCGTTTTTGCCCGTATCGCATCAACTGATGTCGGCAAAGGCTGGCAGAAAGTACAAAAAAGTAAAAATTGGTCTGGCAATCGTATCACAAACGTGCTATAATAAGTTTTGACGCGATTGTTGCACCCAATAGAGCGCGCGCGTCCCCGCATTTCGCAAACAGCAAGGACGCGGTGCGCGGTTGCAGGAGATGGGATCACCCATCCCAACGCAATAGAATTTTTGAGTGGAGGATACACAAATGAATTTCATCAAGTGCGAAAAGCTCGAGAAGAGCATGGCAGAGCTGCAGTTCTCCGTCGATGCTGAGGCCCTGAAGGCCGCAGTTGCCGACGTCTTTAAGAAGGAAGGCAAGAAGTACGCTGTTCCCGGCTTCCGCAAGGGCAAGGCTCCCCGCGCTCTGATCGAGAAGATGTACGGCGCTGATGTCTTTACCTATGATGCCATCAACGAGCTGTTCCCCGAGGCTTACGAGGCAGCTGTCAAGGAAGCTGGCGTGGAGCCGGTCGGCCGTCCTGAGGTCACCGTTGATTCTGCCAACGAGAACGAGGGCGCTACCCTGACCGTTAAGGTCGCCATCAAGCCCGAAGTCAAGATCGGCAACTATTCCGGTCTGACCGTTGAAAAGACGGTCCATACTGTTACCGATGAGACCATCGATGCAGAGCTGAAGCGTGTGCAGGAGCGCAACGCCCGTGAGCTGACCCGTGAGGGTGCTGCTGAGAACGGCGACATCGCTGATATCGATTTCGAGGGCTTCGTCGATGGCGTTGCTTTCGAGGGCGGCAAGGCTGAGCACTACAGCCTGACTCTGGGCAGCGGCTCCTTCATCCCCGGCTTCGAGGATCAGATCGTCGGCCACTCCGCTGGCGAGGAGTTCGACGTCAACGTCACCTTCCCCACCGAGTATCAGGCTGCTGAGCTGGCTGGCAAGGAAGCTGTCTTTAAGATCAAGCTGCACGAGGTCAAGTACAAGGAGCTGCCCGCTCTGGACGACGAGCTGGCTAAGGACTGCTCTGAGTACGACACGCTGGACGCTTTCAAGGAGTCCATCCGCAAGAACAATCAGGAGCAGCTCGACAAACAGGACGATCTGGCTGTTGAGAACGCTCTGGTCGATCAGGTCATCGAGGGCATGGAGGCTGAGATCCCCCAGGCAATGTATGACACCCGTATGGACGAGATGGTCAACGACTTCGCATTCCGCGTGGAGCAGCAGGGTCTGCGCCTCGAGGACTACCTGAAGTATATGGGTCAGACCGTCGATCAGTTCCGTGCTTCCTTCATGCCGCAGGCTGAGAAGCAGGTCAAGATCCGTCTGGCTCTGGAGGCTGTTGCCGCTGCTGAGAACATCGAGGCTTCCGAGGAGGAAGTTTCCGCTGAGATCAAGCGCATCGCTGACCAGTACAAGATGGAAGAGGACAAGGTCCGTGAGCTGGTCAACGTTGACGACCTGAAGAAGGATCTGGCCATCAATAAGGCGATCGACTTCATCAAGAGCCACGCAAATGTCGTGGAGAAGGCTGCTGAGGCCGAAAAGACCGAGGATGCTGAGTAAGCTTCAGCTTCCAAGGCCGCATATTACAGGACCGGCGCTGTGCTGATCCCGTAAGCAAAGGTTGTTAAAATTGACCGATACGGCCCTGTTTCTTTTGCCGTATCGGTCAATTTTGCAAATATGATCATTTTGAATCAGGAGGCGAACTTTATGAGTTTTGTTCCTTATGTTGTTGAACAGTCGGCACACGGCGAGCGTTCCTATGATATCTTCTCCCGTCTGCTGAACGACCGCATCATCGTGCTGAGCGAGGATGTCAACGATACCACGGCCAGCCTTGTGGTGGCACAGCTGCTGTATCTGGAAGGGCAGGACCCGGACAAGGATATCAGCCTGTATATCAACAGCCCCGGCGGCTCCATCAGCGCGGGTATGGCCATCCACGATACCATGCGGTATATCAAGTGTGATGTCTCCACCATCTGCATGGGCATGGCAGCATCCATGGGCGCATTCCTGCTGGCAAGCGGCACGAAGGGCAAGCGTTTTGCGCTGCCCAACGCAGAGATCATGATCCACCAGCCGCTGATCGCCGGCGGCCAGAACGGCGGCCTGTCCGGTCAGACCACGGACATCAAGATCCATGCCGAGCACATGGTCTATATCCGCGACAAGATGAACCGGATGCTGAGCGAGTACACCGGCCAGCCGCTGGAAAAGCTGCAGCTGGATACCGAGCGCGACAACTATATGTCCGCCCAGCAGGCAAAGGAATACGGCCTGATCGATGAGGTCATCACCCACCGCTAAGGAACCGCTGAAACCGATCGGCGCGGCAGGGAAGCCCGCTGCGCCAGACGACCCAGAATAAGGAAAAAACGGCTATGGCAAACAACAATTCCGGCAGAGATAAAAATGAAAAAGATCTGATCTGCAGCTTCTGCGGCAAGCATCAGGACGAAGTGGAGCGGATGATCATTGGCCCCGGGGTCAACATCTGCAGCGAATGCATCGGCCTGTGCTATGACCTGCTCGCGGACAAGCCGGAGCACCCGGGCGCGAACCGTCCGGGCCGCGGCGGCGCAAGCCGTGCCCGTGTACAGGCAGCAGAGGGTCTTTCTGTCAACATCATGACCCCTGAGGAGATCAAGGACGGACTGGATCAGTACGTCATCGGGCAGGACGAGGCCAAGCGTGTGCTGGCCGTGTCGGTCTACAACCACTATAAGCGCATCATGAGCGGAAAAGGCTCGGATGTGGAGCTGCAGAAATCCAACGTTCTGCTGCTCGGCCCCTCCGGCGTCGGCAAGACGCTGCTGGCCCAGACGCTGGCCAAGATGCTGGGCGTGCCGTTCGCCATTGCGGACGCCACAACCCTGACCGAGGCGGGCTATGTGGGCGAGGACGTCGAAAACATCCTGCTCAAGCTCATTCAGGCGGCAGATTTTGACGTGCAGAAGGCACAGATCGGCATCATCTACATCGATGAGATCGACAAGATCACCCGCAAGAGCGAAAACCCCTCCATCACCCGCGATGTCGGCGGTGAGGGCGTTCAGCAGGCCCTGCTGAAGATCCTCGAGGGCACGGTGAGCAACGTGCCCCCGCAGGGCGGACGCAAGCACCCCCAGCAGGAGTTCATTCAGATCGACACTACGAACATCCTGTTCATCTGCGGCGGCGCATTCGATGGTCTGGACAAGTACATCCAGCGCCGCACCGATAAGTCCGCGCTGGGCTTTGGCAGCTCGCTGAAGGATAACTCCGACGATGCCCAGAAGGCTCTTCTGCGCAAGGTGGAGCCGCACGATCTGGTCAAGTTCGGCCTGATCCCGGAGCTGGTCGGCCGTATGCCGATGATCACCAGCCTCGACAGCCTGACGCAGCAGGATCTGGTGCGCATCCTGACCGAGCCGAAAAATGCGCTCTGCCGGCAGTATCGCAAGCTGCTGGAGCTGGACCATGTGACGCTTGATTTCGAGGTCGCGGCGCTCGAGGCGATCGCCCAGCGCGCCATCGACCGCAAGATCGGTGCGAGAGGCCTGCGGGCGGTGCTCGAGGAGATCATGACGAAGATCATGTATGAGATCCCGTCCGACCCGACCATCACGAAGGTCATGATCACGAAGGAATGCGTGGAGAACGGAGCAGAGCCCGTGGTGACCCACGGCAAGAAGCCGCGCTCCAACGCAGGATAAGGGAGAAATGGGGGAGCCTTCGGACGCCCCTTTTTTCTCATTTTATCGGGTAGATTGCCCGAACGGTTTCCGGAATACCCAGGGAAAGGAGAAACCATGATGCAGGAAATTATCATTTCGGAACGGATGCCCGTTCTGGCCCTGCGCGGTCTGACGGTGTTCCCGCAGGCGACGGTTCATTTCGACGTCGGCAGGGAGAAATCCGTCCGCGCATTGGACAAGGCAATGAAGGGCGACCAGAAAATCTTTCTGGTGACCCAGAGGGATATTTTGCAGGACGACCCGTCGATGGACGGGCTTTACGACGTCGGCACGGTCGCGGAGGTGCGGCAGGTGCTGAAAATGCCCGGCGACGCCGTCCGCGTGCTGGTGCACGGCGAATACCGCGCGCACATCACCGAGGAGCTGACCGCGAAGAGCTACCTCTGCGCGCGGGTGGAGTCCCTGCCGGACGAGAACGTTCCGATGCAGAGCGTGCGCGTCGACGCGCTGCTGCGGCAGGCGGCGCAGCTTTTCGACGAATTCATCGAGCTGTCGCAGCGCCCGGTGCAGGACGTCATGCTCAAGATCATCGCCTCGCGCGACCCCGGACAGGTCGCCGATCTGATCGCGCAGGCCGCAAGCTACGATTATTCCGACAAAATGCGCGTGCTGGCGCAGCTCGACCCGGTGAAGCGGCTGGAGATCTCCAACCGCCTGCTCTCGCGCGAGCTGGAGGTCCTGCGCATTGAGAATCAGCTTCAGGACAAGACCCAGCAGGTGATCGACAAGGATCAGCGGGACTATTATCTGCGCGAGCAGATGAAGGTCATCCGCAAGGAGCTGGGCGAGACGGACGAGGACGACGAGGCCGAGCAGTACCGCGCGAGGATCGAGGCGCTGCACGCGCCCGAGGAGGTCACAGAGAAGCTGAACAAGGAGGTTCAGCGGCTTCTGAAGCAGCCCTACGGCGCCTCCGAGGCGTCCGTCATCCGCAATTACCTCGACACCGCGCTCGAGCTTCCGTGGAACAGGCGGACGAAGGAGCGCGTGAACGTCGAGACGGCGCGCCGCATCCTTGACCGCGACCACTTCGGTCTGGAAAAGGTCAAGGAGCGCATTCTGGAAATTCTGGCCGTCAAGCAGCTCGCGCCGGAGCTTCCGGGGCAGATCATCTGCCTTGTCGGCCCTCCGGGCGTCGGCAAAACGTCCATCGCCATGAGCGTGGCGTGCGCGCTCAACCGCAAGCTCGCGCGCATCTCCCTCGGCGGCATTCACGACGAGGCCGAGATCCGCGGCCACCGCAAGACCTATATCGGCGCAATGCCCGGCCGCATCCTGACGGCCATTCAGCAGGCCGGCTCGTGCAACCCGCTGCTGCTGCTCGACGAGATCGACAAGCTCGGCAGCGACTATCGCGGAGACCCGTCGGCGGCGCTGCTTGAGGTGCTCGATTCCGAGCAGAACAAGACCTTCCGCGACAACTATCTCGAGCTGCCGTTCGATCTCAGCGAATGTATGTTTATCACCACGGCCAACACGACCGATACGATTCCGCGTCCGCTGCTCGACCGTATGGAGGTCATTGAGCTTGGCTCTTACACCGACGAGGAAAAGCTGATGATCGCCAAGCGCCACCTGCTGCCCAAGCAGCTTAAAAAGCACGGCATCGCCAAGACACGGCTCAAGGTCACGGACGACGCCATGCGCGAGATCATCCGCTGCTATACGCGCGAGTCCGGTGTGCGCAGCCTTGAACGGGAGCTGGGGGCGCTCTGCCGCAAGGCGGCCATGCGCATCGTATCCGAGCCGGAGCTGAAAACGCAGCGCGTGACCGGTGCGGAGCTGGAGGCCTATCTCGGCCCGCGCAAGCTCCTGCCGGACAAGCTGCCGTCCGCCGACACCGTCGGCCTCGTCACGGGGCTTGCGTGGACGTCGGTCGGCGGCGAGACGCTCGAGGTCGAGTGCAACGTCGTTGAGGGCACGGGCAAGCTCGAGCTGACCGGCAACCTCGGCAACGTGATGAAGGAATCCGTCCACGCGGCAATGAGCTATATCCGCAGCCGCGCGAAGGAATTCCGTATTCCGACCGATTTTTACAAGACCAAGGACATCCACGTCCACTTCCCGGAGGGCGCAGTGCCCAAGGATGGCCCCAGTGCCGGTGTTACCCTGACCACGGCGCTGGTATCCTGCCTGTCCGGCATTCCGGTGCGCGGCGATGTGGCCATGACCGGCGAGATCACCCTGCACGGCAACGTGCTGCCCATCGGCGGCCTGCGGGAAAAGAGCATGGCTGCCTACCGCGAGGGCATGAAGACCGTGCTCATCCCCAAGGACAACGAGCCGGACCTCTACGAAGTGGACGACGAGGTGAAGGAGAACCTGACCTTCCTGCCCATGCAGAGCCTGACCCAGGTGCTGAATGCAGCCCTGCTCAAGCCCCAGGACCCGAAGAAGGCCAAGGCCCCGGCCAGCCGCACCCGCACAAAGAAAAAGGCGGACGCCATCGTGCCGCCCACCGCAGAAAAGCCCCAGCCCGGCGCGGTGTGCTGAGCCAGGTCAGGAATCTGCCCGGCCTGCGGGTCTGGAGTTTCTCTGAGAAATGAGAGAATTGTAAGCATCCTTGCCCTCTCAGTCACCTGCGGTGACAGCTCTCCCAAAGGGAGAGCCCTTGGCATAAAGATGCACTGTATGTGGATTGCCAGAGGCTCCCCCTTTGAGGAAAGACTTCCCCCGGCCGGGGGAAGATGTCGCGCAAGCGACAAAAAGGGGAATCTGTCGAACGAATGTGAGACTGAGAGGGCGAGACCGCCGACCACGAAAGTGAAAAGCCATCTGCAATTTTGCGTATGGCTTTTCTTTTATACTCTT
>OIYO01001626.1_pt1 | contig 11434 bp, 9 predicted proteins | sample 1588191 | NCBI WGS metagenome assembly OIYO01 (sample SAMN03283275) | human gut metagenome | biome: human-associated habitat; material: feces | host: Homo sapiens | place: Peru | collected 2012 | reverse complement strand
ATATTTTTCTGTGTGACGTCCCTGTATACTTTTTTATTGTCACCACCAATAAATCCTTCAAATCTTTGGAAAATGGTGGCTGTTGCTTCGTAATGGTCACCAACTTTGTAGATGTTGCTTATTCTGTATGTGTCGGCTTTTGTTAGTTTTACTTCTGCATATGGAAGTCTTACCAGATTGTCAAGATACTTCTTAAGAAAAATCTTGTGCTTTGTCTCTTTCCCATTTCTTATTGATGAAACCTGCATAGAAACGCCTTCGCAATGTTGTCCATCAGGAGATGTGTATGCTTCACCCTCACCAATAAAGAGTTTTAGTACGCTCTTTTTATATACTCCTTTCACCTTGATTGAATATTTTTTGCTACCCAATATAGAAAGGTTGTTTTGAAACATATCGATCACTTCGCCCACGCGGTCTTTAAATGCTTGGATATCACTTTCAGACAAGTCGTTCACTTGTGCGTTTGCTACCGGAAAAGCGGTAAAAAAGAGGATTAATAAAGAAATGATTTTTTTCATAGTGATTTTACTTTTTATAAATTTCTTAAACACCTAAAAAAAAGAGGAGCTATCCTCTTTCTCTTTCATTGTCATAAGATTTTTCGTATTCCTTATGAGCATCAATTATATTGGTTAATTTTTCTGGATTTTCTTTCATCCATTTGGTGAAATCATTGTTATTTTTAGGTTCTCTTCCATCTTTAATTCGTTCAAGGTCTCTTCTTGCCTCTTTTAATTGAAGATAATAATCGAATTTCATCTTACACATATAATTGTCAGACTCAATTACCAAGCCTTCTAAATCTTTAACATTGCCTGTACCTACTGATTTGGTTGTGTCGTACCAATTTTTAAAAGTATCGTAATCTTTCCATTCACGATAAACTTGTTTAGTTTCTAGATTGAATATATCTCCAACCTCTTTGAGTTTGTTATATGGAATACGGTTAAACTCCAATGAATTATTAATAATATCCAATAAAACCGCTTTTGACTTGTCATATTCAATAATATGTGGGTCTTTTTCAATATCGATAATTTCAAATGTTGCGGTCATATTTCCTGCTTTTAAACAATTTTTAAAGTTTTCGGCATTATCTCCAAGAACATTCATAACTTGTTCCTTACACATCTTCGCATAATCGCCTTTATCAGTTGATTTAGAGAAAAAATGTAATTCATCGTCAATACATGCTACCATTCCTAAGAAGCCATTTTCTTTTTTATACGCTATGATAGGTTTTCCTGTTTTTAAACTTTCAACAGTGTCTTGTTCTCTTTCGCCTATATTAAAGAATTTTTCGTAGCCTCTTGCAATTATTTCTTTTTTATCATCTTTTTCAGCGATAAATAATCCTCTTGCTTTTGTTGTTGCATCGTCCCATCGTCTGTCAAAGAAAGCCTCTTTTGTAAAATTACAAGAATAATATCTTCTGCCATCTTTTAAAGTTCCAAGATTCTTAACATTAATTAATGGATTATGGAAAAAGTCGTTTTCTTTAATCATATAGTTATTTTTATATTCAAGTATTTCACCGTCTCTCCAAACCCTTAATACTCCACCGTTTTCAACTTTACCTTCAAGATTAACACTATATTTCGTACCGGCATTTAAAGGATTAATATTTCTGTGCCCATGAATTTGAATAGGATAATTTTCTTTATTTAAAGCTTCTCTTTCGTAATCTCCATCAACATCTCTATCATATCCACCTACGCCTTTAATAAACTTTTGTATTGGAACAAAAGGAATATCATGCTCGTCTGGACAATACGAAATACCACCATGAGATAAAAGATATCTTTGACCATCTTGTTCAAACATTAATATTTGTCTTAAATTTCTACAAAATTGTCTTATCTTACCTTTATCAATATCTTGAATTTGCGACATAGTTTCATTTAGAAAATCCTTCGATCTAATTTCTTCGGTTCTATTATGGGCGTACAGGCTTAACCACTTCTCATGATTTCCTTCCAAAAAGATACAGTTTTCTTTTTTAGATAATTCTAAGATTTTTTCTAGGGTATTTTTATTCTGTTTGCCTCTATCTAAATAATCTCCTAAGAAAATATAAATTTCTTTATCTGAGAAAGGATGTTCTTTTAGAAAATCTTCAAAAGGTTCTAAGCAACCATGCATATCGCCAAAAACATTAACTGTTTTATCATTAAAGTTTTCGGTTCTCCATTTGATAGCTTCTCTAAAATCGTCTTTATTAACTACTTTATATTTTGATAAATCTTGATTGTCTCTACGTTCACATAATCTATTGATTACATCAGCACCAACTTGTTTATGTAAGGGCCTTTGAGAATCTCTTTTAATAGCCTCTTCTTTGCTTACAGGAAAATCTACTATTGTTGTACGATATCTGTATTTTTCAGTAAGTTTTTTGTAATTATCAATATCCGCATTTTTAAGATGAGTAGCATCAACCATTACTAATCTACCTTCTTTCATTCTTTCTTCTACTACTGTGTAAAGCATTTTTACAGCAGTACTAGTTACAGTTTGATCGATTTTAATATTTTCAAAACATTTATCTGGTTCATCTGGATTATCTAGACAACATTTGCCTGTAATCAAATCTCTAAAATCATCTAACGAAACAACATGCCCTTCATAATTGTTTTCTTTAATCCATGTGCTTTTTCCAGCTGCTGGAATACCTCTTAATAAAATCAAATTTCTCATATTTTTTTACCTCACAAAATTATACTTGTCTAAAAGAAAAAGCATCCAAAGATGCTTTTAACTATACATGTTCTTTTTAACCAAAGAAGCCGTTGAAATACTTGTAGGTAAAATTATCAGCCCATCGCCATCGTTGATAAGTTCTCCTTCAATCGAGGCTAGTAATTCATCTTCATTTTCAAATATTTCTCCAACGCTCTTTACAACATCTTTATCAAAAACAAATTCAAAATCTAAGGTTTCATTTCTCGACGGAACCGAGATAGCAATTGTATCTCTTTCATAATCAACATCGAATACCTTACCTGTTAGCATAATTTTATTAAACATACTTAAAACTCCTATAAATCAAATAGATTATAGTTTTCATCATCGTGTTTAATAACCTTAAAATCTGAAAAATCAATTAAATCTTCATTAATATATTTAATTTTTGGAGTAATATCGATATCCTCGTTAAATCTTCCTACAAGCCAATATTTCCAATTAATATGTTTTTCAATTTTATCAATGAATTGCTCAGTATCTCCGTTTAGCTCATCAGTTAATCTAGAATATGTTAAAAGTAAATCAACGTCCTTGCCAACAACTCTTTTGTATATATTGTCTTGATGTTTATAACCTGTATCCAAAGTTAAATTTTTATCTTTTTTTACTAATTGAATATTTTCGTCGGGATTACTGCCCCCACCAAGTACCAAACATTTTACATCGTCAAATTTATATATTTGCCCATCAATCAAATATCTAATAAATGGATATTTTTTGTCGTACCAGACAAATCCTTGAACATATTCATCAAATGTTTGGTCCAAGTTTTCGATATAGCTTACTTTTTTGTCTAGTCCTCTAACACAATAAAAAACATTATCACCAGCATCTAATTTTTTTAAAATCTTAGGATTATCTAAAAAAGCATCACCTAAAATTACAAAATTACACTCCTTATATTCGTTAAATCTGCTAATATTACCTTTTGTAGGTCCTGTTAATAAATATCTCATCTTTTTACGCTCCTAGAATAAATGTTCTCAATATAATTCCAATTATGGCAATAACTGCTAATGCTGTAATTACATTCATAAAAATGTCTATTTTAGATAAACCGTCGTCTTCTTCCGTGTTCTTTTCTAAAAAACGAACTTCCTTCATGATTCTTTTGTAGTCTCTTGGGTTGTTATAAATTTCCACCATCCAATCTTCTGCTTCTTGGTCTTTTTCAGAAGGAGCTACATCAAGTTCTTCTCCGACTTCCCAAGGTCCATGTTTTATTGTTGGCGGAACGGCTGTCTTTTGATAATAAAGTCCATCTCTTGGATATACACATACTGAAATCCAAGAATTTCCTTCTCTTACCAAATAAGGTCTGCTTACGGTTACAATTTTTGCTGTAATTTTTTCTGCCATATCAAAAACTTCCTTTAACAGGAAATTTTACTTTTTTAAAGTTTAAGATATAAAAAAAGAGCCGAAGCTCTTAATTGTTAATAAGGAAATATGGATCTATATCAGTATTGCCTGTATCCCTCTCATTGAAGGTGTTATTTACTTTGTCTAAGTTCTTAAACTTATAAACATAATAATTATTATTCTTGAAAATTAAGGCTGTCCCATTCTCATATAAATACATATAATCGTTCGTATCTGCATCTACAAAGCCATATTTGATAGTTTCATTATTGTCAATTTTTGTTTTAGGGGCTTTATCTGATTTTTTTATAACATTGGTTAGATCTTCTATTAGTTTTTTTATTAATTCATTATCTTCTTTTACTAATTTTAGTTCGATATCACCGCTTTTAACTAATGGAAGATTTTTTAATTCTTCTTCATCTTCATATAAAGTGATTAATCCACTTTCATAAATAAATTGTTTGTTTTCGCATTTTTGATAACCGTCTAAAAAGTTTTTCCAGACAGATAACCTTTCAGCATAAAAAATACCATAAACAATCCCAAGAGCTAAGAATATTACAACTACAAGTTTAATAATAGTTTTCTTCATAAAAATACCTCTTATAATTTTACTTTTTAAAAAATAAATTATTCAGATAGGAACTCAATCACCATTTTGTTCAAGAAAGCAACCACTTCATAAGAGATTTGGTTCATCATATTCTCAAACATTTGATATGCTTCTTCCTTATATGCCAGTAAGGGATTATTTTGAGCATAACTTCTTAATCCTATACCACTTTTTAATTGTGTCATTTGGTCAATTTGTCCCATCCATAATCTATCAATAGTTTTTAACACGATTTTCTTTTCAATTGATGGAATATCGGTTGGAATATCATCAACTTTTTTCTTATAAGCTGAATACATTTCATTAAAGCAGATGTCTTTTACTTCTACTGGCGTCTTACCTCTAATAAATTCAGCATCAACATTGCCACCAATCATTTCTAAATCTTTAATCACCTTATCAGTATCTACAATATCTGTTTTTTCAGAAGTAGTATGATAATCTACAACATCCTCAGCTACCTTTTTAAACATACCTTCAATAATTGGTCTAATATCGTCATTATCTAAAATAAAATTTCTTTGTTCATAAATAGTTTCTCTTTGTTGAGAAAGAACTGTATCGTAATCCATGATTGCTTTACGGATATCAAAATTCAGTCCTTCAACTCTTTTTTGAGCACTAGAAAGAGCTTTAGAAACAGTTTTGTTCTGAATTGGAGCGTCTCCCAATGAAGCGAACGCATTTCTTAAAGTGTCGTTTCCAAATCTTAACATTAAATCATCTTCTAGTGAAACATAAAATTGCGAGAAGCCAGGATCGCCCTGTCTACCACTTCTACCTCTTAACTGATTATCAATACGTCTAGATTCATGTCTTTCACTACCTAGAACTGCTAAACCGCCAAGTTCTTTAACACCTTCGCCTAACTTAATATCGGTGCCACGACCCGCCATATTAGTTGCGATAGTAACAGCACCCTTTTGACCAGCATTCTTAATAATCTCAGCTTCACGAGCATGATTCTTGGCATTCAATACTTCATGTCTAATTCTTCTTTCCTTTAACATCTTAGAAAGAAGTTCACTGGTTTCAACTGAAATAGTACCAACTAGTACTGGCTGGCCCTTTTGATGAAGCTCGATGATTTCATTAATCAAGGCATTATATTTAGACTTCTTAGTACCAAAGATTAAATCAGGTTCATCTTTTCTTGCCACTGGTCTATTTGTAGGAATCTCTACAACACGCATGTTATAGATTGATAAGAATTCTTCTTCCTCGGTCTTTGCAGTACCGGTCATACCAGCTAGCTTGTTGTAAAGTCTAAAGAAATTTTGATAAGTGATAGTTGCCATAGTAACTGTTTCACTCTTAATCGGAACATTTTCCTTAGCTTGAATAGCTTGATGTAAACCATCAGACCATTCTCTGCCTGGCATCTTACGACCAGTATTTTGGTCAACGATAACTACTTGATTTTCTTCAACTACATAGTCAACATCATTATGCATGATATAGTTAGCCTTTAAAGCTTGAGCAATATAGTGTACTAACGCTGTATTTTCAGGGTCATAGATATTATTTACCTTGAATGCTTTTTCAGCCTTAGCGATGCCTTCTTCGGTTAATTGGATATTCTTGCCCTTGATATCAATTTCATAATCTTCATCTTCATGAAGTCTCTTTACAAATCTATCGGCATTCACATATAAATTAGCTGTTTGTCTTTGGCTACCTGAAATGATTAATGGAGTCCTTGATTCATCAATCAAAATAGAGTCAACTTCATCGACTAACGCAAAGTTTAATTCTCTTAATACTCTATCTTCAACACGAGTAACCATGTTGTCTCTTAGATAATCAAAACCAACTTCGGAACATGTTGAATAGGTAATATCACATAAGTAAGCTTTTCTTTTTTCAGCTGGGGTCATAGATCTTAAGTTAACCGCAACAGTTAAGCCTAAGAACTTATGGATTTGGCCCATCCACTCAGCATCACGTTGTGCCAAGTATTCATTAACAGTAATAACATGGACGCCCTTGCCACTTAGTGCATTTAGATATACGGCCATAACAGATGTTAAAGTTTTACCTTCACCTGTTTTCATTTCAGCGATATCGCCACGATGTAAAACACAAGCACCTTCTAACTGGCAAAAATAAGGGAATTCACCAATTACTCTTTTGGCTGCTTCTCTTACTACCGCAAAAGCCTCACACATAATGTCATCAAGTGTTTCACCCTTAGCTAGTCTATCTTTAAATTCTTGAGTCTTAGCCTTCAATTGTTCATCACTTAAAGCTGCCATTTCATTTTCGTAATTTAATGTTGGCTTTACTTGAGCTTCAACCTCAGCTAAGATTTTTTTATCTGTATTAAATAATTTATCAAATATTCCCATACGAAAACCTCTTTTACCGTATTATTGTATCATACTAGCCTAATTTCCTTATTTATACGAGTGCTAATAAGAAAAAAAGATAAACCTAAGTCTATCTTTTAACCATGATATAAAACCTAATCTACTTTCTTTATATTATGGGCTTGAAGGCCTCTTTCGCCTTCTACCAAGTCAAATTCTACCTTTGAACTCTCTTCTATAGTCTTAAACCCGTCCATGACTAATTCAGAATAATGGAAGAAAGCATCTTGACCATCATCACATGTGATAAAGCCAAAACCCTTAGTCTTGTTAAAACGTTTAACTACTCCTTGCATGAGAATATCCCGCTCTCCTTTTCTTAATTATACAATAATTTTCAAAACTGAAAGCGTTTTCTTAAACCTTTGCTAAAACTAAAGCATTTATTACATTCGTTTTACATTTAAATGCATTATAAATTCCTAGTAGAGTGGAACCGGTTGTACATACATCATCAACAATCAATAATTTATCTATTTGACCTCCATCATAGTAATAGTTATCTATCATTTGTTTTCTCTCATTTAAACTTTTGCCTTCTTGGATATACTCATGCTTTTTTTCAACCTTCACGACTTCAAAACCTAATCTATCAAATATCAACTTCAAATGATCAAAACCTCGTTTGTTTCTTTTTTCCTCGCTGCTTGGCGCATATACCACCTTATATCCTAGATATTTTAGTTTTATTAATAATTCTACTTTGTATAAAAATACATCGCACAACGCTTCATCGTAACATTCCTTATATTGAAGAAGTAAGGTTTTAAACAACGAATCGTATTTATATAAACAAAGGCAATTCAAGTCCTCAACCTTAAACTTTTCTATCTTTAAATTAAGTTCCTTGCGACATGTATAACACAATAAATCCTTCTCTATAAACAAATCATATAAAGAGTAATGGTTAATCACCTTATCACAATACAGACAATTCATATTTTCTATTAGCCTCCTTTATATCATCTATTGCCAAGGTAATTTCTTTATCAAAGGCACTACTAAAGATATAAGCTTCCCCATATGGATTATTGAAGTTTCTGCCTACTCTTCCAAGCATTTGAACCAAACTGCTCTTATCAAATACCTGTTTATTAAATATAAGGACCACCACATTTACATCTTTTATGGTGATTCCTCTTTCTAAAACCGTTGTCGCAAAGATGAATTGATACTTCTTGTCCTTAAAGTCCATAATGTTCTTATCCCTATCTTCCAAATCAGAATAAACATAGGTACAATTGATTAGTTTCTTGAATAATCGATATAGTAACAAACATAGCTGTTTACTAGAGACAAAGATTATACATTGATTCTTCATTTTCTTTAGATAGATATACAAATCAAAAATTAGTATAAATCTAAAATTATACTTAACACTAGGAACTATTAAGGGTTTAAGACTTGGCCTTACAAATAAATTAAGTTCAACATAATCTCTTTCTTTAAGTATGTTATTCAAAAAATAATTAGTAGTGGCCGTTGAAAAGATAATATGCCCCCCTACAACTATTTAAAGCTATATGCATGAGTTCTTTATTACCAGATAAGGGAAAGGCATCAACTTCATCTAAAATCAACAAATCAAAGTTTTGATAGTATCTAAATAATTGATGTGTTGTGCATATAATCAAATCACCATAAATCTTCTCATGATGACCACCATATAAGGCAACCACATCAGCATTATTAAAGATTGTCTTAAACCTTTGATACAAATCAATAACAACTTCTCTTCTAGCTATGGCGTAACAAACCTTTAAACCTCTTTTTAAGTAATTAGAGATACTTTCTACAACAATTTCTGTTTTACCAGCTCCACAAACCGCCTTTAACAAAACATCTCTATATTGAATATTAAAAGCGCATTTATCACTAATCTCTTGTTGATAAACAGTCAAAGGATAATCAAAGTTATATTCATAACTTTCCTTAGAAACATTATAGTCAAAAGTATTTAAATCATCCTCAAGCAGCATTCTCTTAAAAGAAACGCATTTACGGCAATAATAGCCTTTTGAACCATAATAAAAATATCTTGGATCTTTATTTCCACATCTTTTACATATCATCACTATATAATTGACGATAAACTTTAAAATTCCTACCTTTTTCTTCTAAAAATTGGATTGCTTCTAAAACGTTCTCCATGATAAGGGGATCTTTCGTTGTTTTGATTCTTAACAGACATACCTGCCACAACTAAGAATATACAAATTAATACAATTGCGATTATCATACAACTATTATAAGCACGAAAAAAAGCCTTTCACAAGGCTTTAATTGATTTACATGGTGGAGCATAGCGGGATCGAACCGCTGACCTCCTGCGTGCAAAGCAGGCGCTCTCCCAGCTGAGCTAATGCCCCAAGTAAATATTCAAGTTTTTTGGTGGGCCTGAATGGACTTGAACCAACGACCTCACCCTTATCAGGGGTGCGCTCTAACCACCTGAGCTACAGGCCCATCGCACTTCTCTTATCAGTGCCTATTAATAATACCATACCCACAAAATAATACAAGTACTTTTTTAAACTTTTTTAAAAATTTTTCTAAAAAACCACAAAAAAGTCCAATATTAGAGTGCTTTACCACATTTAAAAATTTTAAATAATTTATCAAATTCTTGTAAAGTCTAATTATTGATATAAAAATTATTAATATTTTTTATAATTCTATAAATTTTTAAAAACTGAGTTAGTAATAAACTAACTCAGTTTCATAAAAACATTTATATTTCGTTAGCAGCCTTATAACCAGTACGGATAGCACTAGCAATATCAGCAGTTCTTTCGCCTGAGCAGTCACCAACATAAGTGAATGGAACAGTTAACTTAGAATCATCAAATAAGTTTTTCTTAGAGCCTAACGCATTAACGATAGCATCAGTATTTAATTCAACATTTGTGTTATCAGTTGTGTTTGTTGCATAGATTACATTATCCTTAATTTCGCTAACTCTTGTATTAACTAATTGCTTAACATCATGTTTAGCAAAATCTTCCTGCATTAAAGGCAATACAGTTTCAGATTCTTGAGCAGCAATCTTGTCCATCATTTCGACAATAGTTACATCAAGGCCATTATTAGCTAAGTATTCAGCAGTTTCAGCACCTACTAAACCGCCACCTAAGACAACAACCTTACCAGTTACATCTAAGCCGTTTAATACATCCCAGCTAGATACAACATTAGAATTTACAACAGGCATAGGAAGATCCATGTTGTGAGCACCAATCGCAAGGATCACATGATCAAATGCATTTAATTCATCAAAGCTTGGTTCATGATTCATCTTAATATCAACCATTGTAGGAAGTACATTCTCATAGTACTTAACAGATCTTAAGATTTCATCTTTTCTTGGAGGTACACATGCAATATTGATTTGACCACCTAAACGATCAGCCTTTTCAAATAATGTAACTGTATGTCCACGCTTAGCAGCAACTCTTGCAGCTTCAAGACCCGCTAAACCGCCACCAACAACAGCTACTTTCTTAGCTTCAACAGCAGGTTTTAAGAAAATTGTCTCTTCATCACCATTTTCAGCATTTAATACACAGCTTAAGTAACGACGGCCTTGGATAGCATCTACACAACCCTTGTTACAGTTTAGACATTCACGGATGCATTCACCCTTTTCAACTTTATTAGCGATATCTGGATCAGTTAATAAGCTTCTACCATAGCCGATGATATCAGCGCTACCATCTTCAAGAATCTTTAAACCAGCTTCTACACTTACAACTCTACCAACAGTAGCTACAGGACAAGATACAACTGCCTTAACCTTTTCACAAGCATCTAGAGTCCAGTTATAAGGTACGGCACCCATAGGAGGGATTGTATCACCCATGTTACCAGTGTGGTTAGCTTGAGCAACTTGAATCATATCGATACCAGCTGCATCTAACATCTTAGCGAATTCAACAGCTTCATCAACTAATAAGCCACCCTTGCCACGAAGGCTACCATCTGGGTTAACTGTGATGATTGGTAACTTATATTCAACCATCATGCCAGGAGCAGCTTCTTTGATAGCTTGTAAAACTTCAAGAGCGTAACGAGTACGGTTTTCTAGACTACCACCATATTGGTCTTCACGATGATTTAGAACAGTTGAACATAAAGAACCAACAAGTCTATCACCATGAATTTCAATTGCATCAATGCCAGCCTTTTGAGCCTTCTTAGCACATTCTGCAATACTGTTTTTGATTTCAGTTAATTGTTCAATTGTTGCTTCAGATACAAAATGTTGCATATCGTGATGTAACTTAGCATATGCACCCTTAGTTAGTTCATCACAAATAGCCATTTGTTTAGCAGCTTCTTC